>FPIB01000010.1_pt1 | contig 71975 bp, 84 predicted proteins | sample 1057271 | NCBI WGS metagenome assembly FPIB01 (sample SAMEA4473313, study PRJEB15554) | hydrothermal vent metagenome | biome: marine basaltic hydrothermal vent biome; feature: marine hydrothermal vent; material: water | place: Pacific Ocean | collected 2011-06-14/2011-07-23 | depth 1199 m
TGGGGAATGAAACGGTGCAACGGCAATATCGTCGTTTACGGCACAGCAGAGGGATACGCCCTCGATCTTTTTGACGAAGATCTTCAAAGGATTCTCTCCAAGTACACCGAAGTGGGCCTTAAAGATATCGCCTGTTCAAAAAAGAGCATCATTCTCGCTACCGAAAACGCCGTGATCACCGCCCCCAATCTGAAAGAGAAAGGCAAGGTCGTCGAGGATCTCTCCGGGTTTCTTGATGACTGTATGGTTGTCGGCTTTGTTAAAAAAACCCCTTTTTATGTCTCATCCAAGGGCAAGCGATATACCTTGCATGTTTTAGACCGGAAGCACAGCAGGATAGAGCTTCCCTTTTTTGCAACCGAAGCGGAGGTTTCGAGCAGCTACATTGCACTGGGGCACAAAGATCAAATCGTTCTCATCAATTACTCGAACACCTTGAAACAAACGGCTCTTTTCAAAGGAAAGCTTCTCGGCTGGTATAAAGGCCGGATTGTTTACAGCCGAAACAACGCTATCTACACCTACGACCCAAAGGCGAAAAAGAGCGAAAAACTCATGGCTTTTGATCTTCGTAAGTGGCAAGGCAAAGCAATGAAGCACTACATTTCAAAAGAGAAGCTTGTCTTTGTCATGAGTGATTGCTATAGGATCATCATAGACCTCAATACACAAAAGATCACCGTTGACACACTGAAACTTCCAAAAGGTTGAGGAGATGAAACCTAAAAAGCCCTTCAAAATAAGCGGTATTGAAGCGTTTTACGTCTCAGTGATCCTTTTTATCGCCGTAATGCTCTACCTCTCTACCCAGTGCCCCTATAACAAGCCCGTCTCATTTATCGAGGAGTATATGAAATCCCATGAGATTACCCTTGATGCAAAACCGTGGGAAAGCCAGCATGCCACTCAGGGCGTATCAAATTCCTCCATTCTTGCAATTTTTGATACAAACACCACATTAGCACAAAACGACATATTTCGCGTCATACAAACTGGATCCGGGGAAATAGCACTATTGGATAAAAAGAGTAAAAAAGTCGTCAAAAAGTTCCCTCCGTCCAAGGATCCGATATTGGCGGCGGCTTTTTACAAAAATTATCTTTTTTTATACAGTGATAGAATAGACGGGATAAATCTTGAGAGTATGCAGATGGATGAAAATATCTCTCATATCGGCCTGTCCGCAGAATCGGCAAAAATCTTTCCGATCAAAAAGGGGGTGATCGTCTATCTCGTCAGAAACAACAGACCCTATCTTCTCTATTATCACTATATGAATGCCCACAAAAAGACACAAGCGTGCAACAATCTTTATCCGCTCAAAGCGTTTCCCACCGACTTCAAGGCTGACGACGAGGCGCTGTTAGTCAAAATCGACGGAAGTCTTTTTAAGTTTTCCCCGAGGGATGATTGTTTGGCGTGGGAGAAGGAGTGATGGTTTTTAACTTCTGTCCGATGATCACAAATAGTTGAATGTAATTGGCATATTTGGTATAATCAAAAGAATTATATTATGGATTATAAAGTATCTTAGAGGAGTGATTTGGTGAAAAAAATACTTTTTATACTATTTGCATTGGCTTTATTATTAAATGCAAGAGAGGTATCGAAAAAAGATTTACAACTGCATATTGGTAACGATATTCGATTTGGAACAATAGATGCGAAAATAGTCTATTTCGGCGGTTACCAAACCCCGGAGTGCAGATTGGCTATCAGCAATGACGGACAGTACTTTTATTTAAAGAAAGTAAATAGTACATGTAGAACAATGAGTAATTCAAAAGGTGTCAAAATTATTTGCAATTCTGATACATCTGTTTGTAAAACACGAAAAGAGTTAATAGCCTTTTTACAAAATAGCTTTTCAGAACAAACCAATCAAGACAATAGCGATTCACCGTCTTGGTGCGACTCTTCACATTTAAATAAAACCGAACATACAATTTGTGCAAATGAGGAATTGAGCAGATTGGATAAAAAGCTTGTGAAAGTATACGGCTCTGCAAAAGCTTCTACGAAGAGTCAAAGAGAGTGGTTAGCTCAAAGGAATAGATGCAAAAATGATATAGAGTGCATTAAAGATTCTTACAAAAGTCGAATAAATGAGTTAGCGAATCAAAATAATACTTCAACAGAAACTGAAGTAGTTAGCAATCAAACCACAGGTAAAATATATTCGGAAGAAGATAAAAGAAGAATAATATATAATTTAAAATTTTCATATAGACGCTCTGATATTTATTATTCGGAATTGCAAAATTTGGATTCTCAATTAAAAAGAGATAAAGATTTTATGTTGAACTTAATAAAAAAAATTCGTGATGCCAATATACTGAAAATTGCAGATGATTCACTGAAAAAAAATAGGGAGTTCGTGCTCAAGTCCATCAGACATATTAGATATGGCTTTCCACGACGTAAAAAAAGCAATCTTTTAAAATATGTCGATGCAAATCTAAAAAATGACTGGAAGTTTTTATTGGGTCTTTTAAATTTGCATGACAACTCTATAAATAGATGGATATCAAAAAAACTAAATGAAAAAAATAGTTCTCTAAATAAAAATAACAACTTTATAACAGAAGCATGTAAAATATTTCCTGAAATACTTCAATATGCAGACAGTTCACTAAAAAAAGACAGGGAAGTTGTATTGGCTGCTGTAAAAAGTAATGGTTATGTACTGAAATATGCAGATGATTCCCTAAAAAAAGATAAAGAAGTTGTTTTGGCTGCTGTAAAAAGTAATGGTTATGTACTGAAATATGCAGACAATAGTCTAAAGAAAAATAAAGAAGTTGTTTTGGCTGCCGTTAAAGAAAACGGTGGTGTATTAAATTATGCGGATGATTCTTTCAAAAAAGACAAGAAAATAGTATTGGCGGCAGTTAAAAATGATTTTACTGCGATAGCATACGCCGACAACTCCCTCAAAAAAGATAAAGAAATTGCATTAGCTGCAGTCACATATGATGGTAGAGCTTTAGAATATGTAGATGGATCTTTTAAAAATAATATAGATTTTATATTAGAGGCAGTGAAAAGTCATGCTGGATCCTTAGAATATGTAGATGAATCTCTTAAAAAAGATAGAAACTTTGCATTAAATGCAGTCAAAAACAATGGTATGGCATTAGAGTATTTAAATGATTCGTTTAGAAACGATAAAGAAATAGTATTGGCTGCCGTTAAAAATAATGGTGTTGCATTAGAATATGCGACTCACACTTTAAAACAAGATAAAGAGATTGTTTCAGCTGCGGTCAATACTACACCTCGTTCAATCGTATATGCAGATTGTAGCTTATTAAAAGATAAAGATTTACGTCTTATTGCAAAACAATATAAAAACTGGCGTTTTGGTTTGCGAATGGGTGGCCATGCTGCTGAATATTGCTCTGAATAGGATTTTATCATAGTTATTCATATCCTCTGTTATTTTTATAAACGGAGGCACAGGGGGACTGTCGGCTCCAAAGAGTATGGAATATTAATATGCACTAATGTATAAAAAATAAAGAAAGGATACACGTGAAAACAGTTATATATTTACTTTTTGCGGCGATACTATTGCAAGCGAATGACTTTAATGCCTCGGTACTTAACAGCGCATATGTTTCAAGTTGGGATAATGTGAATGAGACACTACAACGATTTATCATTAAACATGACAACAAGATAAAAGAGAAATACTTTCCACTTGTAGATCAACCCGTTTTGATTGAAAATAGTTATGAGGGCAAGGCAGAACCGCAAACACCAAAACCCGCCTATACGCGTGATGATCTAAAAATACTGATGACCTATACAAAATATTTGATCGATCAAAATAGAACACAAGAGATACCCGAAATCTATACGAGAGTAATCTCCGGGCTTAACAATACAGACAATAACGCGTATGTTACTACTTTTAAGATCGCAATGGGCAACATCACTCTAAAATCGTTGAAACACGATTTGGACTATTTGACCCCAAAAGAAAAGTCAGAACTTCTTACGCATATCCCCGGTTTATTGAGATGCAAAATAGAAGACTTTGATGCGGCGGTTTACGATCTATTCAAAACAGATATTGAGTTGGCACAATCTTCACTTGCACAAAAATTTCCAAAAAAGAGAGCGAGCCGTATTGTGTCTATTTTAGAGAAAAAAGTATTTGATTTTTATTATCATCTTTTTGCATTAAAAAATGTGGAGACACAAAAAAGCTTTATGGCAAAAGCGATAAAAGAAAAAAACGATTTCTCTAAAAAGCTATCCCGACAATTACGAAAACAGCCCTTATCGGGTGATGCAATCCAAAAATTATCCGATGAAACGATTGCCGATACTCTTTTTTACAGCGCTTTTTTGACCGATTTTATAGGTAGCAGAGAAGCGTGCAAAAAGGTAATAAAACGCAATCAAAAAGTCTTACAAATGCTAAAATAACGATTCATATAATGGGGAGGAGAAAATGATCTCAATACAAACGAAGATTTTACCGGCTTTAATACTGTTTTTATTTGTATTTTCCGGATGTGTTAGAGTCAATGTCAAAAATGTTAATGAACACGGTCAGGTTACAAGCGATATGAACTATTACCCCTTAAGTAAGCAGAAAGACTTTAGAAGGTGGGACGGTATTACACCGTTACATATTGCCGCCGCTTATGGCGAACACAGTAAAATTTCAACATTACTTCAAAATGGTGCAAATCCCTTTGCTGCCGCAATCAATCCGTCAAATAATGCCAAAATAACACCTTTGCGCATGGCATATGCCGTTAAAGATGCTGAAGGTGTATATCTTCTTGTTAGATATATGCTAAAAAACTACAAATCTTATTATGAAAAACATCCGAAAGAGCTGGAAGATACGGCTGCGTCACTATGGAAATTTAGACCGTTTGCCGCGTTGGAACTGTTGGCAAAATATCGTTATACAAAACTATTGGATACTATGCTTTTGATCCTATATAAAAAGTATAAAGATCCGGTCGAGCCGGCAAGGGCAATGGCACTAAAAGGGTACACCCATGTCCTGAAAAAATATTGGAGTATATGTCCAAAGTGTGTATCAAAAGCTTTTGATATGGAAATAAATGATATAAGACAAAACTGGAGTCTATCCAATGAAGTTGCAAAACATATCAGAGCGCTAAAATACTATAAACCGTATATACCCGCCAATAAGTTTAAAGAAGCCATACAGCTTAAAGAAAAATATAATTCCGAGATAGAAAAAGCATCCCAAAAATTTCGACATATGCTTGCAGATGCATTTAGATCGAACGGAAATAGTGATAGAGGTATCCAAATCACATACCAAGGTTACAACAAAAGCAATGGAACTTATATTTACGACCTAAAGTACAACAGCAGTTATGACGGGCGGATAGTCTATTATCCGAACAATGGCGGATATACGATAATGTCTGTGGGCATCGAACACGGACAATCGGTTAACGGTTATTTTGCCGACGGTAGACTCTATACACCGCAATGTGGACATACAAATGCCGACAACATAAACGATGCGATCAAAAAAGCTGTAAATTGTATCTATAAAAACAGGTATTAAAGTGTTGTCATGATCTCTTCTACGGTTTTCAGAAAGATAAAGAAGAGTAATGAGTTTGCCAGTACCAATCGATAAAGAATGAAACTGTGCCAAAACAATATAGCCGTTTACGGTACAAGCAAACAATACGGTCTCAAGTACTCAACTTCATGTATTATAGTTTGACCGACAAATGTCGACCTTGTTGTTTTGTATGATTTTATCTTATTGACAAGTTAAATTGGTTTTTACACTTTTTCATGCATTTTTCATGCGCCGAATCGGAAAAGATACCGCTTTCATCTGATGCTCCTTTGCATTGTGCGCTGCAAAACATTGTCTTTGTCTCTTCCATATTGCCTTTTTTACAATAATAAAGCATGCTGCTACAATCGTCTTCGCAGGCATGTCGGTCTGATGGAGAGAGGATATTAAAGCGAAGTTCATTCTCCTTTTCTTCACACCCCTTATTACAAGTTGATAACAGCTTCATACAAGAGTTAGGTGATGCGGAAAAAGCCTCTTTCATAATTTTTCCAAATTCAGTACTCCTTCTTGAAAGCTCTTTTGTGAACCTTTTTGTTTCGGTTATGAATTCGAGTTTCGGTTCCGCAATAATTGTGTGCGTAAACTTATTTTCTAAAAATTTTTTTACTTGATTCCAAGGGTTTTGAGTAAGTGTGCATCGATACCTGGTGAGCTTGTACTGTTTGTCGATTTCAACGGTTGGAATACTCAAAAAAGTTTTAAACGCTTTTTCGCTGATCAAATGACTCGATAAAGCTTTACAGTTCGGTCTTAGATGAAAAAGAAAAAAAGGTTGATCATCTAGCATAGTTTGAAAAGAGATCGGTTGCTCAGGCTGAGTCGGGTAGACGATTTTTGTTTTAATCGTGCCGTACTTTTTGATATAGTCGGGTATAAGCTGTTTGGATAGAAAGTTACGGATATCTGTTTTGAGTTTGGTGATATCATTGTCATAACTTCCCAGGTTAACGACTTTAACCGTACCGGCCAGTCGCATGGCACGGTATACGGTTTGCGGCGACGCCACGGTTTGAAGGTAGCGTATGGCCTGCCGATCACTACGCTTTTTAAGATAACTCGCAAGTAGCTGCGCGGGGATGTGATTGGGTAAAAACTGTGAGAAAATCTTTTCCAACTCCGTCATTGACAAACGATCAAATGCCGAAGCAATCTTTTGAAGATGCCGAAAATTTTTTATCTTAATACCTTGAACGGGCTGTTTGTAATCTTTGTCATGAGCGGCGAAGATGATTTTTTCTTTTAAATCAAGATAAAAAAATGCTTTACGCTCTACACTCAACGGTACAATCGATCCTATTTTTTGGTCGTTTCGATAATATGCCTGATCGCTAAAAAGTATGCCGTTTCCTTGTTGATCAAAAGAGAAATATAGCGGCAACTCTCCTTTTGGTAAGAGATATTGAGATTGGATAATCCGGTTTTGATCCGTAATATCCAATAGAGAGACGTAGTTTCTGTTTTTAAAAATAAAATTGTTGTTAATACGTTTAAGGTATTTAAAATTCGTAAGTAGCGTATATTTTGCAAGCAAATGACCTTGCGTGTCTGTTAAATAAAGGGCTTCTTCGGTGATTGCAACCAATCTATTATTACCGATACATACCGCTTTTTGAATCGGTGACGAAAGTTGCGCTTTTTTAAATACCGCACCTTTTTTGTCGATAAAATCGAGGCTATCGTTATTTACTTTAACAAAATTCAAACATGTAGACGCCCATAAAGCAGAAGTGAAAAAAAGCGTTATGACCGATTTAATCACCATCTCTCTTTCTCAACTTTTGATCTTTCCCAATTTGTTTGATAAAGCGCTACTTCTTTTTTACCGTATTTTTGCCCTTTGACGGCAACCAGATATTTTCCGTCAAAATAGCTGACCATTAGCGGTTTGTAGCCGAGTATTTTTTGCCACAAAAAATAGGTTGATTCCCGGGTTTTCAAATCGGTTACAACCAAATATTTATCACCGATAATATAAACTACTTTTCGGTTATTGATACTATCGTAAGCAATATTTGGCGCTTGCTTGATGTAGCCGAAGTCAAAAATAGCTAAAACATTTTTATTTTTATAAACGCCTTTCGCGCCGTTACAAATAAAAAGATTTTCTAATTTTGGTCTTTTGTTTTTCCCGTCTAACCTATAGCAAACCGCACGGTTATTGCTTAGCATTGAAATTTTTACTTTGTCGACTCTTGAAAGATCGCTTTTTTCAAGCAAACGCCTGATATCGTCATATTTTCGGCTATGATAGGTTAGCTTTGTCTGTTTGATTCTGAATTTCTTTTTACTCCATCGATCGAAATAGCGATTAAACGCTGCTATGACATTTTTTTTGTTTTTATAATCTTTCTTTATATTTTTATCAAACATGACCAGATTGTTTTGGCGGTCGTAAGTAAAAGTTGAAAATTTAAAAATGCACGGTTCGTCAAAAATACAAGTATCCGAGTCATGCCGGGGTCCTTCGAGATTTTTTTCGAATGCCGCATGTTTGGTTAGTATAGCTATTTTGGGTCTATTCTTACTGTTAATTATTTTGTATGCGATGATCTTTTGATTGTTGTAAAATCTTCTGTCAAGTGTAATAATTTCCGGCAAATTGTCTTTGTCGAAATCCTCCAGCGCCAAAAAGTCACCTTCCAGCTTTTCAAAATCACCCGTATCGGTATTAATAACGCCGACTTGTTTGTTGTAAATCAAAATATAAAAGTTTTTTTCTTTAATCGGTTGAATAATATGTTGCGGTTCAAAACTTCTGGCGCCACCGCGCCATACACACTCCTTTTCATACTCAAGCGTACTAAAGTAGGCTACCGGTACATTCTCTTTAAATACCACACTGTAAAACTGTTTCCTTAATTTTTTATAGGGAGTCTTTAACGGCGTGCTATCTACTTTTTTGACTTTAAGCTCGATCGTGTCAAGCATACTATTTTGCGCATGTGCTCCAAGAAAAAGCACTGTGAAAATTATCAATTTTTTGAAAAAAAATTTAAAAAATTGTCTCATAAACTTCTTCTCCTTTTTTATTTATTTGCCTTCAAATTATAAGTGCAATTCAATCTCTATATTACGCAGCCAATTCCTTAGCGAATTTTTCGAAAAATACTTCATATAGAATTTTATAACCAGTACTTTTTGTAGTTTCTAATTTAGCTTTTCTTGTATGGTAATGATATCCCCCTTAGAGATTTGTGTAAAATCTGTTTTTTTAAGTAGATTTTGTCGTATCAGTCCTGTAATGCCCTCTTTTGTACCGACTCCTCCGATTTTGTACAGTCATACCGCTAAATGAAACGCCTAATGTCTCGTTTTATCATCACCAATCTTAACTGAATCGGCTCTTGTACTCTCCTTACCGAATGCGAAAGGTTAAGAGGAAGTATAATAAAATAGTTTAAACTGTCTAACGCCGAGTATGGGCGAAAGTGCTGCATCCTTTGGAAAAAGCGATATGGGGAGACAGTCGGCAAGTGGCTCATTTATAAAAGGAGAGAAAATCATGTATCTTAAATCAATTCATCACTATCTAAAAACTATATTTGTTGCTGGTGCATTGTTAATGTTGACAGGATGCGGCTATAAAATACCTCTACTAAAAGATAAAAAAAGTGCATACCTTCTAAAAAAAGATATGCAAATCATGGCCTATTCCACACGTTTAAATTATCCAAAAATATATGGATATGATGATATGGTTTCGATTTTTTTATATCGATCCAAACACTCCTATAGAGGTTTTACTATCAGTTTGGATGAAAATTCTATCGATAGTTCTTTTGCAGACGATGATCTTCTTGATAAAGAAGATAGAATTCCCGCTAAATATTATGATGTTTACTACACTAACAAAAAAAATTGGCCAACTTATTGGGTGCTAATCAATGATCCAAGATACCCAAAAATATACTTTAAATGGGAACCCACTTCAATACGTCATGTGAATGGGAAAAAATATGATAAAGGCAAACTGGAAGTTATGTTATTACCCAAAGGAGCAAGCAAAATATCAAAAAAAAGATTTGCATATTATGTAAGTCATATTCCCAAAACATCAAAAAAGAATAATATATCACAAGGCGTTTCTTTATTTAACCCGTTCGGAGGTTCTTTTTCCCTTTCTCAGGCACTAAATACCGTTTTCCCGGATGATAAAAATAAAGGCATCCAGATCAAATACCAAGGCTACAACAAAAGCAATGGAACTTATATTTACGACCTAAAGTACAACGGCAGTTATAACGGGCGGATAGTCTATTATCCGAACAATGGCGGATATACGATAATGTCTGTGGGCATTGAACACGGACAATCGGTTAACGGTTATTTTTCCGACGGTAGACTCTATACGCCGCAATGCGGACATACAAATGCCGACAACATAAACGATGCGATCAAAAAAGCCGTTAACTGTATCTATAAGCAGACATACTAATATACAAAAGGGAAAAAGAAAAAATTTGAAAAAAACATATTTCTTGATTGCAGTATTGATTCCGCTATTTAACGCATGTACTAAAATGGCCGGCTATAAAGCGGACTATCATACATATAGTCAAAACGAGATCAAACATATTATTGCAGATAAAACCGTTCGCTATGGACATCAAAAGATATATTTTACAAAAGACGGACACTATTTTCGTCTAAATCCTGCTAAAAATACCCCGTACGATAAAGGAAAATGGTACACAAAAAGCCAAGCTATTGAGACTTATAACGGTAAACATTATAGTTTAGCTTACCTTTGTATGCAATCATCTTTATATCACTATAATGTTTGCCGAAGTGTATTTAAAAACGGTGGGAAGATATATTTTGATAGATTCGATATGCCTAGTCTAAAATTTTCTCAAGGAAAAACCGCATTAAAAAAGCAATTGCTTTCAGAAGATGACAATATCTCCATACTTTCAGCATATGAAAACATGTTTGGTAAAGATGCAGAAATTACCAAACGTAGACAAAAAATTATTGCTAAACTTGAAAAAGAACGTAAAGAGCGTGAGAGACTGGCACAACTTAGACGTAAAGAAGAAAGAGAGAGACAGGCAAGACTAGCAGCTAAACAAAGCTATAGCAGTAAAAATTACATTCAAAGCGATACTATTTCTATTTGTGTACCTTCTATTCCAAGACCTATAGAATATAGCCAATGCACAATAAGCAACGGTGGCTTTTATGCAACCGTGAAATTAAGCAGAGGCGGCGGAATGAGTAGCAGTAATTGTTATGATTTAAATATTTATCATAACGGATCAATTGCCATAGCCAATACTTGTGGAGGGGTAAACGGAAGCTGGTCATACAATGTCAACGGTTCAAGCGGATTTGCCAAAGGCATTGCCCAAACAATTTCACAGATGATACAACAGATGCGTTAAATTCTGCATCTATTACAAAATCCTTACTCTATCCACGCCTTTGTAATGATCTTGGGGCTCTCATCGTAGATTTTGATCTTCTCCGCCCCGGTACAACGACCATTGTCATCCAATTCAAAAACGATCATCTGCAAAATTGTTTTACAACTCTCAGGAATATCGTGATGCCCGCCAAGAGCTGTAAGAAAGCGGCGTATGGGCACTGCTTTATCCATACCTATAATGCCGTCTCTACAACCTGTTAAACCGACATCGGTTACATAGACACATCCGTTACGAATACAAAGATCGTCCGTACCCACGTGGGTGTGGGTACCAAAAATAGCCGATACGTCATTGCCTAGCATATATAGCAGTGCATTCTTTTCCGAACTTGCTTCGGCATGCATATCGATAATAACGTGTCTGATACCTTGAGCTTTAAGTGAAGCAACTACGGAAGTGATCATGGTAAAAGGGTTGTCAACCATTGGCATGGTGTAGTGCCCCATCAGATTTAGAACCGCTACTTCATGTCCGTGGATGAATGTCTGGAACATACCTTTACCCGGAGAGGTTTCAGGGTAGTTCATGGGACGTATGAGAGGATGGCTCTCAAAGAGTTCAACAATCTCTTTTTTATCAAAGCTATGGTTGCCGCCGGTCATCATATCTATACCGTAGCCAAGCAGTTCATCGGCATTTTTACGTGTCAGACCAAAACCATGTGAGGCATTTTCATAGTTGGCAATGACAAAATCAAGAAAGTGCTCCTGCCGCAGACGTTTGAGGTGTTTTTTAAGCATTAAACGACCAGGTTTGCCGACAATATCTCCTATAAAGCCTATACGCATAAACTTTTCTGAACGCTACGCGCTTAACGCTGAACGCTCTCTCCAGAGAAAGGAAGCAGTGCCGATGCCCATGTCAAACCGCCGCCAAAAGTATCAAGCAGCATCAGTTCGCCTTTCTGCAGTCTGCCAGACTCCCAGATATCGTTGATCGCCATTGGAATGGAGGCTGCCGAGGTATTGCCGTATTTATGGACTGTCAGTATCACCTGATCTTCACGCATCTTCAATGCATCACCGACTGCTTTAATAATACGGTAGTTTGCCTGATGCGGTACAAAATGAGGGATACTCTCTGAAGTAATACCATTTTTTTCAAGGATCTCTTTAACATCCTTGGTTAGGGTCTTGACCGCCAATTTAAAGGTCTCATTACCCTTCATCTGCACATACTGTAATCCCTCGTCAATCACCTTTTGACTGGCAGGATTACGTGAACCCGGTGCCGGTGTCACAAGGAAGTCGGCATATGCACCGTCCGCACTCGCATGGATATCAATAAAGCCCTCTTCCTCACGCTCTGTCGCACTAATAACAGCCGCACCTGCACCGTCACCAAAGAGGATACAGGTACTTCTGTCCGTATAATCTACGATCGAAGAGAACTTCTCAGCTCCCACTACCAACACATTTTTTTTCATACCCGATTCGATAAAGGCTTTGGCAACTGAGAGTGCATAGACAAACCCGCTACACGCAGCAGAGATATCAAATGCCTGTACATTTTTGATACCAAGTTTGTCAGAGATAATACAAGCAGTAGAGGGCATATTGAAATAATCTGGCGTAACTGTGGCACATACTACCAAATCGATCTCATCAGACTTCAGCCCTGCACGCTCTATTGCCAATGCTGCTGCTTTAGCACCCATATCGCTTGTGTATTCATCATCAGCTGCTATATGTCTCTCTTTGATCCCCGTACGCTTTGTGATCCACTCATCACTCGTATCTACCATTGTTTCCAGATCTTTATTTGAGAGGATCTTTTCGGGTACATAGGCACCGATCGATCTGAAAGTGGCATAAACAGGTTGTTTTGTTGACATTGTTGTCCTTGAGTACGGGTATAAAAAACCCGATAAAATCGAGTACTATTTTACCATAATATTCTAAGAATTTCAGAGGGAAAGAAGAAAGCCAAAATACTTTGGCTTAGGCTTTTTGGGTAAGCAGTGCCTCAATCTCGCTATTGACACCAGACTCTGTATATTTAATTGCCTGAAAAATAGCATTTTTGATCGCTTTGGCATTGGATGCACCGTGAGAGATGATAGTACAACCGTTAACACCAAGCAGCGGCGCACCGCCATACTCATCTTTATCAACTTCTTTTTTCATATTGACAAAGACTTTTTTGCGCATCATCAATGCACCTATCTTGGCAGGGAGTGATTTTCGGATATACTGTTTCATCAGTGCAAAGACTGTTGTTACAACCCCTTCACTTGTTTTTAGAAGGATATTGCCCGTAAATCCGTCACATACAACCACATCGACATTGCCGTTAAAGATATCTTTACCCTCGACATTACCGACAAATCCCCGAAGATTTTGAAGCAACTTGAACGCCTCTTTGGCCAGTGCATTCCCTTTGGTTTCCTCTGAACCGTTGCTAAGCAGTCCCACACGGGGATTTTTAATATTAAGTGTTTTTTCAACATACGCTTCGCCCATCGCTCCAAACTCATAGAGATTTTGCGGCGTACAGTCAGTGACCGCACCAACATCCAGTACCAACGTCTTGTTCTTTCCAAGGCTTGGCATTAAAGTTGCCAGTGCAGGCTTTGAAATGTGAGGAAGCCGCCCGATACGCAGTGTTGCAAGTGTCATGGTCGCGCCGCTGTGCCCCGCAGAGACTATGGCATCTGCCTCTTTATTACGTACCAATTCTACTGCTTTGTAGATAGAAGAGTCTTTACGCTTGAGCGCATTAGTTGCCTGATCTGCCATATCAATCACATCTGAAGATTCTACAATCTCTACTTTATTGGCATAGTATTGGGGAAGGAGGGAAAGGATCTCTTCTTTATCACCTACAAGAATAGGCAGAAACTGTTGTTCTTCCAGTGCCATTACGACACCTTCAATAATAGGTTCGGGACCAAAGTCCCCACCCATTGCATCGATCGCAATCTTGATCATTGCAATTACGCTTTAGTCGTTTTGTACTCACCTGTGGTCATGTTCATGTGGTGAGGCATTCTCCATGTTCCATCGCTGTCTTTTACAGGCATTGGAAGTGTCAGTTTGTAGTGTGTTCTTCTCTTTGCCGCTCTTGTTTTACTTACACGTCTCTTAGGTACTGCCATGGTCTATCCTTTATATGGTTTAAAATTCGATCTCAAGTGTCTCATCACTTCCATCACAACTGTCACAATAGTGAAAAGCACCATCGATGGCATTAATCTCGCTTTGGAGGATATATGTTACATCAATAACGCCATCCAAAAATTCGATTATATCCAAATCATCTTTATCTTCCGATACCTGGTCACTGAGTGTCAGCTTCAGAGGTGTGTCAAGCTGCTCTTCAAACAGTTTTCCGCACCGGTCACATATTAGAGGAAGGGTTCCTTCCAGTTTTGCATCAAGAAGTACACGATGATAACCGCTTTTTACTAAGGTACCCTCTATTCTTACATCCTGAAGCGAAAGCTCCAAAGGTTTTGGTGTGGTACCAACCTTTTCAAAAAAAATCTTCAAAGAAGACTGCTTAGTGGATTTCTCTTTGTGCAAAGAAAAATGCGATCTCTATCGCTGCGTTTTCAAGAGAGTCACTCCCATGTACCGCATTAGCATCGATACTGTCGGCAAAATCCGCTCTGATAGTTCCAGCATCCGCTTCTTTAGGATCGGTTGCACCCATCAGCTCTCTGTTTTTTGCCATTGCATTCTCGCCTTCAAGTACGGAAACGACTACTGGTCCTGAGATCATGAACTCAACAAGATCATTGAAGAAAGGGCGCTCTTTGTGTACAGCATAAAAAGCCTCTGCATCGGCACGGCTAAGCTGGATTTTTTTGGTTGCAGCAATTCTCAGACCTGCTGCTTCAAAACGTGAAAGAATCTGTCCTACAACATTTTTTGCAACAGCGTCTGGTTTGATAATTGATAGTGTTTGTTCCATTATAATAGTTCCTCATGGGGATATTTTACTTCAGATATTGAAGTATTCGGGCGGAATTTTACCAAAATAGAAATTAAAAATGTATTAAACAAAAAGTATAAGTAGCAGGAATAAAAAAGAGTGGACAATCAGGTAAACTGATTGCCCGTTAGCAAGAAGAATTTAGTCTTCGATAACTGGCGTGCCTTTTTCACCTCTGTTCTCAGAACATGGCATACCTTCGATGCAATCATCCCACTGAATACATCCTTCAGTTGGACACGCCTCAGCACATGCAGGTACATCGAAGTGACCTACACACTCAACACATTTGTCTGCATATACGTAGTAAGTCTCCTCACCTGTTGGGTTATCGTCTTCATCAACAATCGCTTCTACCGGACATTCGTCGATACAAGCAGCACAGTTGATACAAGTATCAGTAATAATTACTGCCATTTTGTTTCTCCTTTATTAAGATGTCCAAACTATAACAAAACTTATTTAAATTATTCTTTAATTATATCCCTAAAAACGATTTAATCGCCTCTACCCTGTCTGTTTTTTCCCATGTAAAGTCTTCATCTTCACGGCCAAAATGACCGTATGCCGCTGTTTTTCGATAGATTGGACGCAACAGATCCAAACTCTCCATGATCCCTTTGGGTGTCAAATCGAACAGTTCCTTGACACAGGCTACGATCTGATCTTCTGCAACATGGGCTGTGCCGTGCGTATCCAGATGAATCGAGACCGGTGCAGCCACACCGATAGCATAAGCAATTTGAATGGTCGCTTTTTCACAGGCACCCGCAGCAACAAGGTTTTTGGCGACATAACGTGCCGCATAGGCAGCTGAGCGGTCTACCTTGGTCGGATCTTTACCAGAGAAAGCACCACCACCGTGAGGACATGAACCTCCATAAGTATCGACAATGATCTTACGTCCGGTCAGCCCCGCATCTCCTTGCGGTCCACCGATCACAAAACGTCCTGTCGGATTGATATGGTAGGTAATCTCATCATGCAGCATCCCGTAGGCATCAAGCACAGGGTTGATCACCTCCTCTCGTACCGCTTTTTGCACCTGTGTAAGAGAGACATTGTCATGATGCTGTGTAGAGACAACAACCGTATCGACCGATACCGGTGTACCATCTACATACTTAACTGAAACCTGCGCCTTACCGTCTGGTCTAAGGAAAGGTACTGTACCGTTTTTGCGTACCTCTGCCAGTTTTGAGGTCAAACGGTGTGCCAAAGTAATAGGCAACGGCATCAGTTCAGGTGTCTCCTTGCAAGCATAGCCAAACATCAATCCCTGATCTCCCGCACCAATCTCACCATCAGCCTGATCAACCCCCTGATTGATATCAGGTGACTGCTCTCCTATCCCGTTAAGCACACCGGCACTGCGGTAGTCAAATCCATACGATGCATCGGTATAGCCAATATCGCGTACTACTTCTCTTGCAATCTCCTGCATCGGTGCATACGCTGATGTTTTGAGTTCTCCTGCAATAACACAAAAACCGTTACTCAGCAACGTCTCACATGCCACTCTGGCATTGGGATCCTCTTTGATAATATAGTCCAAAATCGCATCAGAGATCTGGTCTGCCATCTTATCAGGATGCCCTTCGGTTACTGATTCACTGGTAAAAATGTATTCGTGAGCCATTTTTAATCCTTTAATATACAAGTTCGTCCACTGTCACTGAACTTAACAGAGGTATTCAAAATACCTCCATTAAATTCAGGAAAGAAAACCCATTCTTTTTTAATTTTTAATTTTTAATTCTTCTCTGATCTTCTCTGCCAACTGCTTGGGAAGCAATCCCATATTCTCCTCTACTACTCTGGTGTTTCCGTGTGTGATAAATATATCATCATACTCAAAAGAGGTTAACGATACACTGCTGATACCTGCTTTGGAGAGATACTCCAGTATTGTAGAACCTACACCCCCCATTTTGGCTGAATCGGAGAAGACAAACCATTTGTTGTATTTTAATGCCAGAGAAGAGAGCATCTCTTCATCCAAAGGTTTGACAAAACGCAGATCGAGCACGGCTGCATCTATACCGGCTTCTGAAAGTAAAGATGCCGTTTGCAGTGCCCTGCCTACCCCATTGCCATATCCGATGAGCAATAAATCACTGCTACCCTGCTGAATCAAGTGAGCTTTACCCAATGTATACTCAGGGATATCACAATCTGCTGCCATAAATGCCCCGCGCGGATAACGGAATGCACAGGGACGATCATACGCTTTGGCAAATACCATGACTTTTTTCATACTTGTCTCATTGTAGGGTGCCAGCAAGGTCATATTGGGTATGGCTCTTAGATAAGAAATATCAAAAGCACCCTGATGGGTCTCACCATCTTCACCCACAATGCCGGCACGGTCAATGGCAAAGGCAATACCAAGATCCATCAGACAGATATCATGGATCACCTGATCGTATCCCCGCTGCAAAAAGGTTGAATAGATGGCACAGAATGGTTTGAACCCCTCTTTGGCAAGTGGTCCCATAGAGGTGACTGCATGTTGCTCTGCTATTGCCACATCCCAGAAACGTTCCGGATATTTTTCCATTGCAGCATTGAGCCCCGTACCACTTGGCATCGCTGCGGTTACCCCTACAACCTTCTCATCTTCATCCGCCATAGCAACCAGTGTCTCTGAAAAGATTTTCGTTGCCGCTTTGGCAGTACTTTTTTTGTAAGCTTCACCTGTTTTTGGATCAAATGCCCCTACACCATGCCAGTGTTCTTTGGTACCTTCGGCAAGTTCGTACCCTTTGCCTTTGGTTGTCTGCGCATGGATAATAACGGGTTTGCCAAGATTTTTTGCCACTTCCATCGTTTCAACCAAAGCGGCAATATCATGTCCGTTTACCGGTCCGATATATTCAATTCCCATCTCTTCAAAGAGTACCCCTGGGGTGATCAGTTTAAACGACTCCTCAAACCGTTTTGCCATATAGCTGGTGCCCTCTGGCATCATATCGACAATCTTTTCAACTTTACTCTTGAACTTTTGGTAAAACGGACTTGCCATCGTTTGGGAAAGAAGCTTCGATATAGCACCGATAGGCTTTGCAATACTCATCTCATTATCATTGAGAATGATCACCACCGGATACTTACGATCCCCCAACTCGTTAAGGGCTTCATAAACCATCCCCGCACTCATACTTCCATCACCGATAAATGCAACAGGAATACGCTCTTCTCCTTTGAGCGCAATCGCTTTTGCCGCACCCACAGCAAGTGAGATGGAAGTAGAACTGTGCCCTGCCACATAATAATCATAAGGTGATTCACTCGGTTTTGTATAACCGCTTATACCGTCAAACTGACGCAGGGTATCAAACCGCTCTTCACGACCTGTGAGCAGTTTATGTGCATACGCCTGATGGCTGACATCAAAGATAAACGGATCTTTGGAAACATCAAAGACTTTGTGCATTGCAACGATCAGATCGGTCGCCCCAAGTGTCGAACTGAGATGTCCACCGTTTTTACTTACCGTTTCAAGAATACGGTCACGTATCTTTTGTGCCACATCTTCAAGCACTTCTACCGATGCATTATGTATATCCTTTATCATCTCTTTCACTTGATCACTTCAGAAAAATGTTTGAAAAATATATCGTTTTGCGCAGGAGTACCTACCGTAATACGTACCGCATTCATCCCGTATGATGCCAAATTTCGGATGATCACTCCCCGCTTTAGCAGCGCATCTGAGATAGCTGTAGAGTCCATAGTCTCAGGAAAAAGATAGGTAATAAAATTGGTATAGCTATCGATATAGGCAAATCCATTTGCTTTGGCAAAAGATTCATACCTTTTGATCTGTGCTTGGTGCAGTGCCACAGAATCTTGTACAAATGTTACATCTTTTGCCGCTGTAATTGCAGCAGCAAGCGAGAGCGTCGTAATATTAAACGGTGGACGCATCTTATAGAGCTGACTAATAATCTGCGGCTGTGCTATCCCGTACCCCACACGCATACCGCCAAGTCCGTATGCTTTGGAGAAGGTACCAAGATAAATAACATGTTCATACCCGATCAGATCTACAGGTGTGATCGCCATTGCTGTATCTTTGGCAGCAGCATACTCCATATAGGCACCATCTACTACTACCAGGGTATCACGATCAACCGCTTCAATAATACGCAGCACCTCCTCTTTGGGTGTTGCATCTCCTGTAGGGTTGTTTGGTGTACAGATATAGACAATCTTTGGATGGTACATCCGGTATGCTTCCATAAACTCATCATACCGGTGTTCATAGCTTGCCGTACGGTAGATCTTCGCTCCCATCTGTTTGGCATAGATCTCATACATAGCAAATGTCACAGCACTCATCAATACCGATTCGGTCTCATTAAGCAGTGTGCGGGAGATAAACTCCAGCACCTGGTCACTGCCTGCTCCGATAATAATATTTTCCTCTTGTACACCAAACTTTTGGGCAAGGGCATCTTTGAGCTCAAACATACTGTCATCAGGATAGAGATGTGCTTTGTTAGCATACTTTCGGATCGTCTCTGCCACCGCAGGAGAAGTTCCGATAGGGTTTTCATTGGATGCAAGCTTGACCACATCTTCAGGTTTCACCCCAAACTCCCGTACCACCAACTCGATGGGTTTCCCCGCTTCATAGGTTTTGATATCATCTAATACTTTGTTAAATCTCATCCAAATCCCCAGTTTTTAACTTTTCATTTCTAATTTTTACTGCTTAAATATCGTCTGTCTCTTTCACATAAGAGCCAAGCACTTTGATCGAATCTTTGTGTTTATTGATAATGGTACTGATCTTTGGATCATCCTTATGTCCATTAAATTCAATAAAGAAGATGGAGACACCTTCCACAATATGCGATTTGATCTTTGTCAGGTTAATCTTGGCCGCTTCAAAATCATTGAGAAACTCTACCAGTGAACCCGGTTTGTTCGGCAGTCTGACAAGGAGTGAAGTCTTATCGTTTCCGCTTGGTGCATTTTCAAAGTCACTGATGACAAAAAAGCGTGTTCTGTTGTTCTGATTGTCCTCGATATTTTCAAAAAGCATCGGAAGGTTGTAGATTTTTGCGGCAACTGCCGAACAGATAGCCGCACTCTCAGGGTCTTCTGCTGCCATCTTGGCTGCTTTTGCCGTGGACTCAACTGGGATCTGTTCTATATCGTCAAACCCGAAATCATTCAAAAAATTCTGACACTGCCCAAAGGCGATATCTTTGGAATAGATACGCTTGATATCCCCGATCTTATCAGCACGTGTCGCAAGTACATGGTGTATCTCTACCACCACTTCAGCAATGATCTTCAGATCATAGTCATTGAGGCAACTGATCGTATCGCTGACAATACCATTGGAACTGTTCTCAATGGGAACAACACCAAATTTCGCCTTTTTGCTGCTTACCTCCCTAAACACCCCTTTGATCGTTGCCACAGGGTAGTAGGTACTCATCGCACCAAACTTGCTCTCGGCTGCCTGATGGGTAAAACTTGCTTCAGGTCCCAGATAGGCAACCGCCTCCGGACGCTCAAGGTTTCTCGCTACGGCAAAGAGTTCCAAAAAAAGCGCATCGATCGCTGCATCGGTCAGTTTACCATCATTTTGTGCTTTGAGTCGCTGCAAGATCGCCTGCTCTCTTTCAGGACGGTAAATAGGGGCACCGGTTGTATTTTTAAGCTCTCCTACCTGATGCACCAGCTCCATACGCTCATTATAGAGCTTTAGCAGGGTATCATCGATATGATCGATCTTCTCTCTAAGTGCATCCAGTGTCATACCGCCTCCTTTCTTCTATTGCAGGAACTCTTTTTCAAGGCGTACCTGATCTTCATAGGTCTCACGTCGTCTTATCATTCTATCCTTACCGCCCTGAAGCGCCACTTCAGCCGGCTTTGGACGGGTATTGTAGTTGCTTGCCATGGTAAAACCGTACGCACCTGCAGAGTGTACTACAACGATATCACCATGTGAAAGTGGTGGCAAAGCAACATTCTTTCCAAAAAAGTCACCACTCTCACATACGGGACCTACAACATCCGCTTCACTCTTTTCTCCCTCAACACCGGGTGCTTCTATCTTATGGTAGGCATTATAGAGACTTGGGCGGATCAGGTCGTTCATCGCTCCGTCAACGATCACAAAACGCTTCCCGCTGTTGGTCTTCTCATACAACACTTTTGTAAAAAAGGCTCCGGCATTGGCGACCATATAGCGTCCAGGTTCACACATCAGTGTCACATCAAGCCCCTTGGTCGCTTCGGCAATGGCATCGACATACGCCTGCTCGGCTATAGGTGTCTCATCATCATACACCACACCGATCCCGCCGCCGACATCAAAGAACTTGATATCGATCTTGATCGCCTTAAGAGAACGTACCAGGTCGGCAACGATCATCGCCGACTCTCTGATAGGATCAAGGTTCGTAAGCTGTGAACCGATATGAAAGTGAATACCTACCGGATTGAGATGTTCCGACTTGTTTGCATAAATGTACATCCGCTTTGCCATATCGATCTCAACGCCGAACTTGTTCTCATGCAGTCCTGTCGATATGTACGGGTGGGTCTGTGGGTCGATATTGGGGTTGACCCGAATAGAGATGCGTGCCTCTTTACCAAGCTTCTGTGCCACCATTTCGACACGTTTCATCTCCGCTTCGCTCTCAAGATTGAGCATCAAAATATCTCTTTTGATCGCCTCTTCGATCTCATCGTCACGTTTTCCCACACCTGAAAAGATGATCTTGTACTTGTCCACACCGGCATCCAGTGCTCTGTACACCTCTCCGATACTTACACAGTCCGCACCTGCGCCCAGCTTTGCAAGATGCTGTATGACCGAGAGGTTCGAGTTGGCTTTGACTGCATAGTTAATGAGTGATTTTTTTCCGGCAAATGCCTCTTTGAGTGTCTGATAGCGATTCTCTATATAGTCAAAATCATACATATACAGCGGAGTGCCGTATTTTTCCACCAATGCTTTATAATCTATTGACATCCTGTATCCTAAGCTAATTTGGAGTGATTTTATCCAAAAGTTGATTAAAAGGGAGTTTCCTGTTTCTCAGGCTATACTGCGTTCATCTGTAAAAAAGAGGTACACGGCATAAACCCAAAGCAGTACGATCGGCAGTACCGCCGTAAGTTCAGGGACAACTACTCCATTGGCACCGATCTGCCCCAGACCAAAAAGTACCCCCCATATCACAAATGTCGCTCCCAGTGCTGATGCAACCACCAGTCCCATTTTCATCATTCTCGCATGAAAGGGAAGTTTGAAAAAGAGGATCAAGAGCATTGCCAATGAAAAAAGCGGTACTACCGCCTTTTCATAAAAAGCTGAGCGTATTTTGTCTGAGTCAAGATGCTGACTTTCAAGCAGTCTCCATGTATGATAGGCATCGATAAGATTGAGGGCATTACCTTCATAGAGTGATTCAATAATTTTTGGTTTATAGCCTTGCAGTGTCCGGATAGATTTTTTGTGTTCGACATCATACCTTACAAGATAGCCGTAACGGTTGTAGCGGTGGGTTTTTAGCACCGCATCATGAGCATCCCACTGTGTGCCGTCAAAAACCGCATAAGGCGCATGTATCGTATAGAGTACTTTATTGTCTTTGACCTTGAAGATCGTTACCTCTTCAAGTCTTTTATGCACAGGATCAAGCTTTTTCATATAGACAAAGGTATCATGGTATTTGAAAAAAATATCGTTAACATTATAGGCACCAATCTCATTTTTAAGCAGTGCTTTTCCTTTGTCTTTGGCATACGCAAACTCTGTTGTATTGAGTCCGAGAAAGACGAGGTATGTCAGCAGAGCAAACAGGAACATCGGCACAACAAGCCGTCTCTTTGTATAGCCAAAGGCATGGAAACTTCCCATGGTATTTTGTTTTATCAAAAAAAGTTTTGTCATGATAAGGGCAAAAATGATTGCCAGCGGATAGAGCATACCAAGCGCCTGCTCCCACATATAAAAGATATAGAGAATTTTATAGTTCCACGAAACCTGAAGTTCCTGAATATGCTGAAAATAGTCTATCGCAGCAAATGCAAGTGATAACCCAAAAAGTATCCACAGCAGATTTTTCAAATAAAGTTTGCCAAGATACCTGAAATAGAGGGGAGGATTGAGTATATTCATACCACCAATCCCTCGATAGACTTCAGTGAAAAACGAGATTTCACCTCATCGAGCTCATAACGCATCAGTGCATTTGCAGCCTTGACCACATGGTAAACAAGCTTGTCAAGATAGACTCTTTCCTCAGCAGAAAACGGATGCAGCACATAGTCTGCAACCTGTGACTTTCGTTCAGGCTTTCCTACCCCGATACGGATACGCAGATACTCTTTTCCGATCATACTGTCAATGGATTTCAGTCCATTATGACCACCATGACCTCCCCCTCTTTTAAAACGAACCGCACCAAAAGGAAGATCGATATCATCATGGATCACAACAATATTATCCATCTCAATCTTGAAGAACTGTTTGACAGGTAGAACGCTCTTTCCTGAAAGGTTCATAAATGTGGTCGGTTTTAAAAAAAGGCTGGAAGCGGTACGGTAAAGTATACCGTAAAATGCAGACTTTGAGACATCTCTGGCTCCATGCTCCTCGACGAGTGCGTCGATGACCTTAAAGCCAATATTATGCCGTGTCTCTTCGTATTGTGATCCCGGATTTCCCAGACCTACGAAGAGTGTCACGACGATACTTTCATTATTTAGACTTGATTACACCGCAGATTGCAACATCTGGTCTGTCCATCAGGCGGCACCCTTGTGGTACTTCTACATCTCTGACAAGAATAGAGTCGTCTCTGTTAAGCGGTTCAACATTCAGGTCAAATTTTGCAGGCATATTTTCGATCGCCCCTCTTACTTTCAGTCTTCTTTTTGACATGACAAGTACACCTTTGTTTTTCAGACCAATTGGTGTACCATGTGTTACTACAGGCACAAGATAGTCAGTAACCTGACCAGGCACAGCAATTCTAAGGTCAACATGTACTACTTCTCCATGTATCGGATGCAGTTGGTACTCCTGAATGACAACATTCAGCTCTTTGTCTCCCACTTTTACCGGGAATGCAAGGTTTTCTTTGGCTCTTACTGCTCTGACAAACTCACCGCGTTTGAACGCTGCTTGAATGTTCTCTACACCTTTGGCATAAAGGTTTGCAGTTAGATAACCATCTCTTCTAAGCTTCTTTGCAGTCGTCTTTCCGATACTCTCTCTAACGATACCTTCTAACATTTTTTATCCTTGAATTGAAAATAGGAATGGATTATATCGAAATAATTTTAAGAGGAGTTGAAAAAGGTTCCGTCGGTACAGACCTGAAGCAATTCAGGTCTGTTTAACCCTTGCCTTCACGGGTCGCATTGCTCCACCGTTCCGGTTCCGTCGGTACAGACCTGAAGCAGTTCAGGTCTGTTTAACCCTCCTCATCCTTGAAATCAAAGACATCCAGCTCTTTGTTGAGGGCATCCTCGTCGACAATTGCACCTTTACCTACCCCTTGCATTTTCAGTTTCATATCTGCCGGGTTGGTCGCATATTCAAGGGCAGTTTTTTCATCGATCTCACCGCGTCTGAAGATATCAAGCAGTGCCTGGTCAAAGGTTTGGGTACCGTAGATCTCTTTTCCGTCAAAGAGGGCATCGGGTATTTCACTGTCACGATTTTCTGCAATCAGCTGCTCAATACGTGCCGTTTTTTTCAATATCTCGATTGCTGCGACTCTGCCCCCCTTGATCGTAGGAATAAGCCGCTGGGAGAGCACCCCTTCCAGTACCGATGCAAGTGACATACGAATACGGTTCTGTTCATCATTGGGAAACATCCCTACGATACGGTCGATCGTCTCTTTTGCGTCGAGTGTATGCAGTGTCGAAAAGACAAGGTGTCCTGTATTGGCAGCATGCATCGCAATATCGATCGTCTCCAGATCCCGCATCTCCCCGACCAGAATAATATCGGGATCTTCCCTCAATGCCGCACGCAGCGCATCCGAGAAAGAGTGGGCATCCTGACCTATACTACGCTGATTGATCAAACAGCCACGGTCTTTGTGGACAAATTCGATAGGATCTTCAACAGTGATAATATGTTTCTTCTGCTCCCTGTTGATCTTGTCCAAAATTGCTGCCAGTGTGGTTGATTTACCTGAACCCGTTACTCCCGTTACCAATACAAGTCCTCTTTGGATATTGGCAAAGTCATTGATCACTTCAGGCAGCCCAAGCTGTTCGATACTCAATATCTCTACCGGGATAATACGAAATACCGCACTCAACCCATCCATCTGATAAAAAAAGTTAACCCTGAAACGGTGTTCACTCCCTATGGCATAGGAGAAGTCGAGGTTTCTGTCGGTTTTGAGCTTCTCATACTGATCTTCTGTTGTGATCTCTCTGGCAAGCTCTTCCATCTGCTGGGCGGTCAATGTCTCTTTTCCAAGCAGTTTCAGTACACCGTGTATCCGAACACGTACCTGCGATGCAGATTTCAAGTGAAGGTCACTTCCTTGATTACTGATCATGGTACGCAGATACAGTTTCAGTTTCTCTTCCATATCCTCTTTCCTTTTTTAGTCCAGTTTTGCGAGCATCCCGTCAAATGCTTTTTCAAAGGCATCCAATCCCTCTTTTAAAAGTGTATCATAAACTTGATCCATATCAAAACCGCTGTCTGCAAGTCTGGTAAAGTAACCGTTGACCACTGTATCATCCATGGGCAGTTTCGGCGGTGTAGGCTTCACTTTTTGCCACGATTCTATGGTTGCCAGCGGTGCCGTATTGACCGAGTGAGGCGCGAGAAGCTCACGCATATAGTAGTACGGTGGCAGATCATCCCCTTTGACCCCTGTGCTTGCAAAGAGTGTACGGATATGCCCGTTGCCATGCTTTTCGATCATGTTGTATATCTTGGCTGCATTGTAGATACCGGTCAATCCTGTATCGATCCCCTCTTGTGCAAGCTCGCCGTCAAACATACGGTCAAAACGGCTGACAAAGACAGAGATCACCCCGTCAACCTTCGCTTCAGTCTGCTCCATCCCTTTCTCCATCGCCTTGATGCATCGCTGTGCCTGTGTCGGAGAGAATATCAGTGTCGCATTAACAGAGATGCCTTCAGCAAGCAGTGCCGTCATCGCATCATACCCGGCATTGGTTGCGGGTACTTTGATCATGACATTTGGCTTGCCGATGGTATCAAAGAGACGTTTTCCCTCTTCAATCGTACCCTGTGTATCATTAGAGAGAAACGGATCGACTTCAATGGAGATATAGCCGTCATTATCTGCATCATAAAGCGGTCTGAGTGCCTGTGCGGCAGTTTTGATATCTTCAATCGCAAGTGCTTCGTATTTCTCTTTTGGACTTTTACCCTTCAGTGCTTCAAGCTGCGCTTTGTACGCCGGCGAAGTGGTGATCGCTGAGGCAAAGATCGCCGGATTGGAGGTTGCACCGTTAATGGTTCCCGCTTCAATCAGTTTCCCAAATTCATTTTGAAGATAATCACGCTCCACAAAATCGAGCCACAGCGAAAATCCTATCTCTCTATCTACCATCTGTTTCATCCTTGTATTGCCATTGAAATTCCTGCCAGCTTCCAAGATCGCTCGGTTTTTGCAAAGCGACATGCAGTTCGTCCAAAAAACGTTCCCGCGGTACAGTCTGTGCCCCAAGGGCTACCATATGATCTGTACGCATCTGACAGTCGATAAAATCATAGCCTCTCTGCGCTAAAACATCACTGAGTGCCTTGAACGCAACTTTGGAAGCATTGGATACCAAAGAGAACATAGACTCACCAAAAAAAGCTTTCCCCATCGATAGACCGTAAAGCCCGCCAACAAGTTCATCTTCTTTGTACACCTCAATACTGTGAGCAAATCCTTCCTCATGCAGCCGTATATACGCCTCCCGCATCTCAGGTAAGATCCATGAGCCATCCTGCCCCTCTCTTGGCACCGTAGCACAATAGCCGATCACATCGGCAAAATGTTCATCAAACCGGACGCTGAATCCGGCATTTCTCAGTACTCTCCGGAACGATTTTCGTACAATGAAGTCCCCCGGATAGAGCAGGAGCCTTGGATCGGGAGACCACCATAAAATAGGATCTCCCTCGGCATACCACGGAAAGATACCGTTACGGTAGGCAGTCAACAACCTTGGTACAGAGAGATCACCGCCATAGGCAAGTAACCCTTCATCGGATGCGAAACGGGGATTTGGAAAAGTGTAAGAGTAGTTGCTTAACGGTGTAACAAGGTAGTGATCTTCCTCAAACATAGAGCCCAATAGTTACGCTCCAAAATCAAAGGTCAATGTATCGTTTTTGAAGCCCACTTTGACCCTTCCGCCTTTTTTAAGACTGCCAAATAAAATCTCGTCAGTCAATGCTTCTTTAATCTTCTCGTCAATCACACGGGCAATATGACGGGCACCGTAACGTTCGTCATACCCCTCCCTGGCAAGATAAGCTTTGGCTTTTTTGCTCGCTTTGACCTGAATATCTTTTGCTGCAAGCAGCCTATTGAGCTTTTCAAGTTCACGATCGACGATCTTGACCAAAGCATCGGTATCAAGCGGGTTAAAATGCACAATAGCATTGAGACGGTTTCTAAACTCTGGAGCGAAAAAGGCATTGATCGCCTTATCTGTTTTGACGGATGTATCCTTGTTGAAGCCCATCACATTGGGCTCTTTGGTACCAAGGTTGGAGGTCATGATCAGCACCACATTCTTAAAATCGGTCACCACACCGTTATTGTCTGTCAGTTTCGCACCATCCATGATCTGAAGCAAAATATTCATAATATCCGGATGGGCTTTCTCTATCTCATCAAGCAGCAGTACCGTATGGGGATGCTTTTTGATCATCTCGGTAAGCAGACCTCCCTGCTCATACCCGACATACCCCGGAGGCGCTCCGACAAGGCGGCTTACTGTATGGGGTTCCATATACTCACTCATATCGAGTCGCTCGAAATGTACATGCAGCGTCTTGGCAAGCTGGGTTGCCAGTGCTGTCTTTCCAACCCCGGTCGGTCCGACGAAGAGAAATGAACCAATAGGTCGATTTTCTCCGTTGAGTCCGGCATAAGAACGCTTGATCGCCGTTGCCAATACTCCGATCGCCTCATTCTGCCCAATAATATGTGCCTTAAGATCCTTTTCAAGGGTTTTAAGTTTTTGTGTATCGTCTGTACCGATCACCGTTGAAGGGAGTTTGAGCATTTTGGCTACACTCTCTTCGATATCTGCAGGCAGCACAGTAAAGTTTGCTTTGCCACGCAGCATAAAGTGTGCCCCCACCTCATCGATGATATCCATTGCTTTGTCCGGTAAAAAGCGGTCATGAAGATACTTGACACTCAGATCGATAGCACGCTGCAGCGCTTCATCGGTAAAACTGATCTTGTGAAACTGCTCATACTTCTGCTGTACACCCTTTAGGATGGTAAAGGTATCCTCAATATTTGGCTCTTCTACATCGATCTTGGCGAAACGGCGGCTGAGTGCCTTGTCTTTGTCAAAAAAATTCCTAAACTCCTGATAGGTCGTTGCACCGATACACTTGAGCTCTCCACGGGCAAGTGCAGGCTTGAGCAGATTGCTTGCATCCATGCTGCCACCGCTTGTTGCCCCAGCACCCACCATAGTATGGATCTCGTCAATGAAAAGGATGGCATCCTCTTGCTGCGTCAGCTCCTTAATGATACCCTTAAGCCGTTTTTCAAAATCTCCACGGTATTTGGTACCCGCCACCAGCGCACCCATATCTAGCGCATAGACTTTCGCGTTTTTGAGAATGTCGGGTACCTCTCCTTCACTGATCTTCAGTGCCAACCCTTCAGCAATAGCGGTCTTCCCAACCCCAGGTTCTCCCACCAGCAGTGGGTTGTTCTTTTTTCGGCGGCAAAGCGTCTGCATCACACGGTCTATCTCATCTACACGCCCGATCACAGGGTCGATCTTACCCGTTTTTGCAAGCAAGACAAGCTCCATCGTAAACTGTTCTAAGAGCGTCTCCTCTTTGTCACTTTTTTGCGGCATCGTCTCTGTCTTGTTCTGTGCATGGGAGATCACTTCCAAAATATCCACCCGCGCAATCCCCTCTTTTTTCATTAGGTAGACTGCATAGGCATGCTCCTGCATAAAGATTGCCGCAAGCATATCCCCTACTTTCGCTTCAGTACGTCCGGCAGAGTGAATGTGTGTCATCATATCGTTAATAGCACGGGAGAGTGCCACTGTCTCAAATGGCTCTACCGCCTCTTTAAGTGTAGGGATCGTTTTGTGTATATGGGCTTCTATCCCCGCTTCAAGCCGCATGATATCCGCACCAAGCAGGTCAAATATCTCCTCTCCTTTTTGTGAACGTACAATTGCCAAAAAGACGTGTTCTACAGTCAGATACTCATGGCGGTTCTCTTTGGCGTATGTTACCGCCTCTTTAAAGACATCGTTCAATGCAACACTGATCATCTATGCATCCTCTTCCATTGTTGCAAGCAGGGGGAACTCATTACGCTTGGCAAGCTGTCTTACCTGCTCAACTTTCATCTGTGCGATCTCATACGTATATACTCCGCAGACCGCTTTGCCCTTTTCGTGTATCTGCAGCATGATCTGCTCAGCCTGGACATGGTTTTTGTGAAAAATATCCATCAGCACCTCTACCACAAAGTCCATACTGGTGTAATCATCGTTATGCAGCAGCACTTTGAACATCTGTGGTTCCTGTAGTTCGAGTGCTATGTCGAATTCTTCTTCATACTTTGGCATTTATGCTAAAATTCCTTCATTAAAAAATGTTAAATCTATAATCGTCTATATTATACAAAAAAACGGGAGAAAAGCAAGTGAAAAGCCTTTTTATTACTGCTACGGGAACAAATGTAGGAAAGACCCACACCACACTCAAACTCATTGAAGCACTCGCGGCACAGGGCATACGGCCCGGTGTCTATAAACCGGTTGAGACCGGTGTCAGCAACACCCCCTCTGATGCTGTGGCACTACTGCATGCTTGTCAAAGTGTCAACCCTGCATTTGAATCATTGTCAACCTATGACATTACTGCTTACACCTTTATGTTGCCTGCTGCACCGTTTTGTGCCGATACAGACGGCAAGATCGACCTTCAGTATATTATTGACAAACATGATATGCTGTTGAAAAAATGTGACATACTCCTTGTCGAGGGAGCCGGAGGAGTAATGGTGCCGTTGACAGAAACCTACCTGACAGTTCACCTCATCAAAGAGCTTGGTGCCCGGGCACTGCTGGTAACACCAAGCCGCCTTGGGTGCATCAATGACACACTGCTCTCCATAATGGCACTGCGCAGTTTTGACATCCCTTTTGACTGGTGTGTCAACCTTTATGAAGACAAAGAAGATTTTTCCAAAGTCACACAGCCCTATTATGATGCTCTCTTTCCTGAGTGGTGGAATGTGCAAAACGGCATAGACGATTTTGTCAAGCAATCGGTACTGGCACCTTCTTTTACACATTGAGACCCAAATCTCGAAATAGGATTCTTGCAATCTGTGCAATGATTGTATAGAGTGCTGAATTTCTATTTTGAGATTTGGGTGAGACTTTACCACTCCTTTGCTATAATCGCATATCTTATATTTAGGAGCCATATTTATGCAGCATCTTGTCGATACAACCGATCTCTCACACGCTCAAATATTGCAGATTATAAAAGATGCCGGTCGCTTCAAAGCACAACGCCCGCCACAGATGCTGAAAGACAAACTCTTCATTACCCTCTTTTTTGAACCCTCTACCCGAACAAGAAGCTCTTTTGAAGTTGCTGCCAAACGGCTTGGCGCATCGGTGGTACACCTTGATCCCAGCCGTTCTTCCACCAAAAAAGGGGAAAGCCTTGAAGATACTTTTGCGAACCTCTGTGCCATGGGAGCAGATGGAGTGATCATCAGGCATGAAAGCAACAATGCCCCCGGTCAGCTTGCGCAAATGCAGATGACTTCCGTCATCAATGCCGGTGCGGGAAACTACGCACACCCGACACAGGCACTGCTTGATCTCTTTACGATCATGGAACATTTTAACTGGGACATTACAGGCAAAACCATTGCTATTGTCGGAGATATTGCCAACTCGCGTGTGGCAAGCTCCGGTATCCGGCTCTTTACACGCATGGGTATGAAAGTGGTACTGGTTGCACCCAAACCTTTCATGCCAAAAGAGACAGACCTGCCATGCTATGAACATCTTGAAGAGGTTATTGACAAAGTTGATGTGATCATGAGCCTGCGTGCCCAGCTTGAACGCCACACCAAACCGATATTTGATGACTATGAAACCTACGCAAAGCACTACTGCATCACCAAAGAGCGCCTTAACAACAGAGATGTTCTGCTCCTGCATCCAGGTCCGGTGATGCGCAACATCGACATTAGTGACGAGATGCTTGATGACCCGCGCTGCAAAGTACTTGAGCAGGTTAAAAACGGGGTCTTTGTCCGCATGGCAGTCCTCAAACTCCTACTGCTTGACAGCTAAAAGAGAAAAACATTGGATAACCACGCTTCCTCTCTACCCGCTGAAAGCCTTTGGCTTTCTTCCCAAACAGGTTTTGAAACCATCAATCGGTTAGGAAGCTCCCGTACTCCATTTCTCTTTGTGATCTCCTATGATAAACAGAAAATTTTTGCCAAACCGCTTGACTCTCTTGAGAGTGATATCTGCTACAAACTTGAAGATTGGCGAAACTACCCGATACAAAAACGTACCAAACCCTACACCCTTGCCAAGTTTCCGGTAGATTTTGCACACTATCGCCACACCATAGAAACCGTACAGGAGGAGATACGTTCAGGGAACACCTATTTGCTCAACCTGACCTTCGAGACACCGGTAGAGACCAATCTTACCCTCAAAGAGATCTTCACCTGGGCACAGGCAAAATTCAAACTTTACTTCAAAGGGGAATTCATCTGCTTCTCCCCTGAACGTTTTGTCGAGATAGAAGGCTGCACCATTGCCACCTATCCGATGAAAGGGACCATAGACGCTACTTTGCCAAATGCCAAAAAGGCTATTTTACATAATGAAAAAGAGATGGCAGAGCATGTGATGATCGTCGATCTTATGAGAAATGATCTTGGTATGGTCAGTACCGATGTCAAGGTGGAAACATTCCGCTACACCGACACTATCCGTGCAGGCAACAAACCGCTGCTGCAAGTAAGTTCCAAAATCACTGCCAAGCTGCCAGAGGATTGGCATACACACCTTGGTACCATTCTTAAAACACTCACTCCCGCAGGCTCCATCACAGGTACACCCAAAAAACGTACGGTAGAGATCATTAATGCGGTCGAAAACTATGCGCGCGGATTTTACACCGGTATCTTTGGCATCTATAATGGTACCAACCTGCGTTCAGCCGTGATGATACGCTTTATGGAAGAGCGAGAGGGAAAGCTTTACTATAAAAGCGGCGGCGGTATCACCATCGACTCAGATGCACGCAGTGAGTATGAAGAACTCATCGATAAAATCTATCTGCCGTTATAAACACATAATCAGGTATCTCTTTGAGAAATCATATGCCCTACAGGCATTCTCTGCTTGGGCGGTGTACCCATCGATACGCTCTGTCTTTCCCAATAGGCGATACAAACACCGTCCCTGTTTGCCGCCATGCATCTACCACAATACCATCAAGCACCCTGCCTCCTTTGCGAGTAACTGCCAGCGCATTGTGTTCCAGCCAATATGAGCCAATATGCGCTCCGATCAGATGAAAATCAAAATGCCGATAGTGTGATTTTCTTGCTTTGAGATAACGGTAGAGTCCATCACTAAAATGGTAGCAGAGCCCTCTTTTTTTAAGTCCTATATTGACCAAAAAATTGTGGAACTTCGGTGGTGTCGTACGGTCAAACTCCCGATTCAACACTGCCGCACGCCACACAATATCATAAGCAAGTGCTCTGACCTCCTTGGCAGATGCATGGCTCTTAAGCCCATCAAGGGCATGCACGAGTTTTTCTTCTACGGTTCTAGGCGACTTCATGGACACTTGCGTACAGCCCCCAAAGCACAACAACAGCAGACTAAAGTACAAGATGCGCATAACGCTCCACAAGTACATATACAAGCATATACCAGACAAGTATACTCAATACGATGCTAAAAGGAATGATGGCTTTGCGGTAACGTGCGATTAAAAAACCACCTGTAAAACCTGTCAGCAACCCTCCAATATGCGCACTCATATCAATGGAGGCTACCAAGAGTCCAAGAAACAGATTCAATCCAATAATAATGGCAAAGTCCTTCAGTATCTGCCTGCCTCGTTCTGTAGCAATACGATCTTTATGAGCAAGAAAAAAACCGCCAAGCGCACCAAACACACCAAAAATAGCGCCAGAGGCACCAATACCCACACTTTGAGGATGCATATAGAGCGAAGCAATACCGCTGATAAGCCCTGAAAAAAGATAAATTGTAATATATGCCGTTTTAGAGAAGTAAAGTTCCATCCCCCGACCGATAAGGTAGAGAGAAAACATATTCATCAGAATATGTGTCATGCCTCCATGTAGGAACATGGCACTCAAAAGCCGCCACCATTCACCTTGAAGTACCACAAGCGGTCCGTACAACGCACCCATATCCACCAGTGTTTGCAGATCAATCTCTATGATATTACCACTTATGACCACACTTATCAGATAAAAAAAGAGATTGAGAGCAATAATCCCGTAGGTCAACGGGTAGCGGGCAAATGCCTGCATTGTATCAGCAGATCGCTTCTGCAAAGATCACCCCGTCAATGCCTCCACGTGCAATTCGGATGATCTCTTTTTGGCTGTGTATCAAAACCAGTATCCGGGTATCGAAAAGATACTCCTGCGCTACAGGCTGCACCATCATAGCGGTATCTTCATCACAGATCATATATGCAGCACCAAGGGCATTGGCATAGATAGCATCCTCAAGACTGTTGACCACCACGGCATAGGCGATACTGTTTTGACGGCAGTACTCTGCCAATGTATGCGAATCGACAAGCGGCTCAAGCAGTACCACCTGTTTTGAGGTACTCTTTTGAATATCCTCAAGCGAGTAGACCCTGCAAAATTCAGGGCTTTCAATCCATGGATGTCCAATCAGTATCATCATACGCTCCTTAAAATATTATGCACACTCGCTACAATAGTATTTCCCATTGATCAGTGTTGTCTCTTCAACACTAACATAGGTACCGCATTTGCTGCACTCGACCATGGTATCACCCTCTACATCTTTACGTTTGGGTGTACCTTTTTTCTTTCCGAGACCCGGAAGCTGACCGCCAAGCAACTTATAGACATAGAGCCCGACAGCAGCAAAAATAATCAGTTTTATCATCTGTTCCCTCGTATATACAGATAGTTTCGTTGATGCTTTTGTACTATATCATAATCTAACTGATGTTGTACATCTTCAATCTCATCAAATACCCGGCTGCCCTTGTAGAAGAGATATTCGGTATCTTTACTGCTTACATTTTTGGTCAGTTCAAGAAGCAGTTTCGTATTGGTTACTGCCCGTGAGGTAATAAGAGCAAATGCTTCATGTACGATCGTCTCGACACGATTCGCCTCAACCGTGACATTGTCTATAGCAATATCAATGCAGGCATACTTTAGAAACGATACCCGTTTTTTAAGCGGCTCTGCAAGTGTTACCTCGGTATTAGGCAGCGCGATTGCCAGTACCAGTCCCGGAAACCCTGCACCCGTTCCTACATCCAGCAGCGATTTTGGCGTATGGATAAATGTCAGAGGGTAGAGAGAATCAACAATATTATCATACACAGCTTCAAGTGTTTTGGCACCTGTGAGATTGTGAATTTGGTTCCATTCATGAAGCAGCACGGCAAAACACTCCAGCTTTGAGACAATCTCCGCTTTAAGCACAATGCCCTCTTTTTGCAAATATAATGCTAATTTCATATCGTTAACTTTTGGTAACCAAACCGTTTTTTTCCAAATTTTCTACAAATGCCAAAAGATCTTTTTGAAGTGTTTGTCTATCTGCATCATACATTTGACTTAAACGCTCAAGAACGTTAGCGATCTCTCCCCCTTCTTCCTTAAGCGCTTGCCAAATTGAGGTGCCTACCGCATCCATGCCAAAGTAGTTTTCACTCTGCATATCCAATAATACCATCTCTCCATCAACCTCTTGTGCAAAAATATTTTGATTAAGTATTACGCGGCTATTTATATCCATTCTTTTATCCTCTTTTTAAAAGTATTGTAACAAATTATCCTAACGCTTATATTTTAAAAGCTGAGTTTGTCGCTTAGTGTGTGCAACAATCGTTTCATATACCTTAGGAAGCAAAGAGAGATCATGCGGATAGGAGATCTTAAACACAGGTATTTTTCGCGCCATCTCCAAGAAAAATACAAATCGTTCTCGTTTACGAAAACTAAATGCAACAAATATGCTATGGTGAAATGCTTTATATTTCTCTATACCCTTTAGCTCGGTAATTTCAATTTTGTCTATTTGCTCTTGTTTATCTAACACATAAAATAGACCTACCTCTTTTGCAATGCTGCCAAAAGCATCAACCCTAAATCCAAGAGTCTCAGGTTTTCTATAAGGTCTATGGTAGGGGTAGGAGGCAATAGCAACATAGGTGTTGTCTCTCTTTTCAATAGCAAGCGAATCATCCGAATAAAGAGTGTGCCCTGCTTTGAGAAAATAATCAACCATCGTAGATTTTCCGCCAAAAGAGGGTGCTGAAAAAAGAGTAGGCACCCCCTCTATCTCTACTGCACCTACATGCAAAATCGTATAGTAGCGTGATAACTCAAGTACCATAGGAAAAAACGTATGATAAATCCAAAATCTCAAACGCTCTTTACTAAAGCCTTGTTTTTTCCTATACAATATACTTTGGTGCAAAGGATCCCATAACAGTGTCATTACCCCGTCAATCTCTAATGCCCAAGAGAAATGTTCATCTGCTTCCTCAAAAGGTCTATGGGCACAATAGCGTGCCTGTTGCCCCGACATAGCATACCACTTCGTAACTACCGAAAAGTTTTCTGTAATAATGGGAGTATCTGCGTAAAATACGTTAATTGATTTTTGAGGAAAAGAGGAATTAAAATGTATATGATAAGAGGTGCCGACACTATTTGGCTGCATCTGCATCTCATCATAAAAACAGATGCGAAAGCCGTAAATCGGCACCGATTCTTTTAGCTGCATATTTACCAAAAATTATGGTCTTGGAGGCAGACCGAACTTACTACTGCTTTTTGCTGAAACACTCTGAAGAGAGTCTCTTCTTTCTATAAGCTCTCTTGAGGCAATCTCTTGCACTTGAAAACTTTCAAGATGCTCGGAAAGCACGCTTCCTAACACCCATCTAAAAGTACGCACTTTTTTACCGTCCATCTTTAAATCAGCATTTTCAAGTTCACTGTATGTATATACTTTTTTATTATCCAAATCAATCAAAGAGAGCCTGCTAAGCATTTCATTATCTTTTACTGCTACTTCAGTATAGCCTATCCCCTCTTTTTTTCTATAGACTTTATACGGACCTTCAACCCTAAGTGTAATGGAAGCATTGGAGAGGTCAGCACCTCTTTCGTTTTTAACTTGAAAAGTCCACACTTGTCGTTTTGAGTTATATTGATCATTTGGATCATAATAGTGGTAATCAGAGAAAAAGTTTTTTAAGGTTTCATCCTCTTGTACTTTAGGAAAAACTACATAAAGCGTTGCTTTACTAAATGCTGTAATATCATGTTTGTCTTTCCCGTCTTTACTATCATTTAACTCTCCGAATATACCTGCTGTTTTATGCACATATCTCTTTTCGTTAAGTGTTGCAGAAGCAACGGTTCTCATATACCATCCATCTGCAACTTTTTCTCTCTTTTTTACTACCGGTGCCGATGGCAGTTTTGGTTGTAGTAATGTCGGTGTCGATATAGGCGATATTTTTATCGTATCATTATCTTTTATACTACTATCCGTCTGGCACCCGGAGAATAATAATCCCGCAACAAATAAACTTGTTAGAAGTTCTCTTTTCATCTTCTCTTCCTTACTTTTTCTCAAACGGCATTGTTATTTTATTGCCCGTTACCGTTGTACCGTTATCTTCTTTTATTAACATCCAATAACCGTACATCGGAGCAATTATATCTCCAAATCCGGGTGTATCGGGAACTACGGCAATATACTCACCGTCATTACCTCCGCTTCCCGCTCCAAGATCAGCACTATCATGCATATACAATACCCGTTCTACATAATCATCTAATTTATCACTATTTGTAAAATCATAATAAGAAGAGTAATCATCATTTATATAGTAAAGCCTTGCGCTATGAATACCTCTTACAAATGGATTACCCAGCATAATTTTTGTTTTACGATCACTTTGTGAATCAGGAAGCGTTTTTGCAACAACACTATCAAAACTACTGTCATTTACACCGACATTATCATAGTTACTCTTATCATCCGTTCCTGTTTTAGCAATACCCGATACGCTAGTATTAAGCTCTAATGTTACATTACTGTCTGTAATTAACCAATACCCTTTTCCTACCTCAAGCGTATCATCTTCTGCCATAAGTTCCATATCATTGCTATTGCTTCCTGTATAATCTATCTGCTTATACATCACCCAGTGCTTATCATCCCCGTACTCGCCAAGTGAACTACCGAATAGATCAACAATTGTTGCATCACCCGTATCACACGGTACACTCACAACAACCCAGTGATACTCAATCAAATCCCGTTTTGCCTGACCACAAAGGATTTCACGGAAAGCAACTTCATCGGTATTACCCGTTTCATTTTTTAAATCGCTGCTTGGATCATCTACGATACCGTTGACATCCGTATAATTTTGATCATTTCCACTCTCTTCTGCCCAGTCAACTAGACCGTTGGTATCACCACTTCCCAGTGTTGCCGGACATACTTTACCTGCTGTATCGTCTGAGATTCCCTCTTTACAGTCACTGATACCATCATTGTCACTGTCAGAGTCAAGAAAATCGGCTACATAGTCTCCGTCATTGTCTGTATCAATCGGTACAATTCCAACCGAACTCTCTACGCCACTGGTATTTTGATCATACGCATCATCTAATCCGTCATGATCATCATCAACCCCAGAAAGAGCTTGATAATCTGCCGTTGTTTGCGCCTCTACGTTATCGGGGATACCGTCATTATCGCTGTCAAGATCATGATAATCCGGTATTCCGTCCCCATCCGTATCTGCTGGGAACTGATTGGCATCTCGACAACTTGCTCCGTCATTTTTTCCGGTTAAATCAGATCTATAAAAAAATGCAACAGACGGGGAAGAGGTATTAAAGTCTACAATCTCATACACATATCCGTTATTGTTTGATGCATAAAAATGATACGTCCCGTCATCATTTTTTGCCATAAATGTCGCACCCCATGCTGAACCAAGATCGTTCCCGTCCGGCGTACTTACCGTTAATTTTTTTACTGTAACACTGCCGTCATCTAAGTTTACTTGATAAAAATCGGTATTGTCCGTATCTCCCGAAGTTGTAGAACTACTATAAAGCCCATATGCCATAGGCGTGCCGTCACTCTTTGGGAAAATAGAAAAATCTGACCAATTTGTATTTGTATCTAAATCTATCGTACTTTTTGAATCGGTTGCTTTATCCCAAACCGTTATCTCTTTTAACGCTGTTCTTCCGTAAAGTTTTCCGTCATAAAAGTCCGCGGCATACGTATTAAGCGTATTGCTTAGTTTTTTAATCTTTCCGCTATAGCGGTCAATCTCTACCAAATCCCCTTTTGATACGCTATTGCCGTAATCATCGGTTCCGTCATCACGCGCATTGGCATAGAGCATACCGTCTGCCTTATCATACCCTAAGCCGTTGTATATCATGGCATTTTTCTTTCCAACCGGAACATACGTACCAAACTCTGGATCAAAAACGTTTAACTGACCGTTAACAACATGGAAAAACCCATAAGCGCAGGTACCGTTTCCTTGAATCTCTACCGAATCCAAAATCCCGTCATTATCATCATCCAAATCCTTAAAATCCGGCACACCGTCCCCATCGGTATCTTTAGGTTCAAAGTTGAAGTTGTCAAACCAAACAGCCTGAGTTGTCGGATCGTCATTATCGCCTATATTATCCCCGCTGGCATAGGTATAGCTAAACTCGGTAACGTACACAGAGTCAATATCTACTTGCAAGGTAGCTTCTGCATCTTCAGGGGTATAATTTTTATTGTTATCTTTTGCCTCATAAGTTCCGTTATCATCATCTTGAATATTGCTTCCTAGCTGTGGATTGTTAGGATAGATGATATTGCCGTCCACATCCTTAGCGCGAATGATGACTTTATCGTCAAATAAAGTATTAGACCAAAAACTATTCTGATCCATTGCATCAATATCTCTCCAAACTAAAGAGGAAAGCTTCACCGGTACGGAAAACGTAAACGTAGTCGTTACGCTTTCCGTATTGTCGGTATAATCGACATCTTCTTCTAAATGATCATTATTTAAATTTCCGTCATCATCATTCAATGCTGGATAATTATCTTTAAAACGGTCGGTATCTCCAGTCATTTGCACCGTAATATCAACACCAGAACCGTTTACATCGCTATAGCTTCCGCTTGTGTCTCCATCTTGCCAACCGGTACTGTTCCAGTCAAAAACGTACGCGCTTGCTGTACTAAATGTCAAAGAGCTGACTACTGCAGCCATAACTCCTTGCTTTATCCACATAAATCGTCTCATATCATGCTCCTTTTTATTTACCTTCCGGTTGACTTGGCGTTCCGCCAAATCCGGCTCTTGCTTCTGTCGGACGGGTTAATTGTCCCATCACCGTAAGCACCGGAGCAGCATAAGCTACTTTTTTAAGAAAAGTACGCCGCTTGTTATTGGAGATACTTTTTTTAAGCTCTTCTCTTTGTTGTACCATAACCTCTCTCCTTACAAAATTACAAAAAATAATTTTTCTATTATATTTATAATATAAGAATAAAGTAAAGAGACACTTAAAAAAGAGTATATTTAAAAATTTAAACGCTTTTTAGATCTTTTACGTTTTAGACTACGCGAAGAGGAGCCGGAATTAAAAAATCCACCCGGTGGTCCCGGTGGTCCTCCTGTACCGTCTGCATATAGCGGTCTGGGCAATGTCAGATTTCCAAGAACTATAAGCATCGGCGTACTGTAAGCAGCCTTTTTTAGAAATGCCCGTCTTGCAGGTTGCATTGTCTGCCTCTCTTTACTTTTCATAAAACTACCGCCTTGGCTTTGGAGGATGAGCAAGATCAAATGAACTTGCTGTTTTTAGGGATTTGGAAGAGAAAATCTCTCTTTTTGTTATACCTCTTGTACTATTTTTACTATATGTATAGAAGATATTGACCTCTTGTGTCTGTTTAACCCACTTAAAACGATGGGTATAAGATCCGTTCATATCAAAAAGATACACCGTAGGTTTGCTGTTTTTTATCGTAGGTATCTCTTTACCCGTTTCAAGATCGACAAGTTTCATCTTCTTACTACCAAGATCCTTTGGCGAATGATATACATTATAACACAAACGCCCTTGTGCATCATTGTAAGGAATTAAAGTCAATATATACGGTTTTATATGATAATTATAACATAAAAATGATAGGCAAAGAGTATTTTAAAAAAAACGTCTTATAGCAGATGCCCCATCTGCTCTTTTTTAGTCTTTAGATACGCTTCATTATGGGGATTTGGATCGATTCGAATAGGCAGACGTTCTACAATCTCAATATCTGAAAGGCTCTCTATCTTTATCGGGTTATTTGTCAACAGTTTAAGACGCCCAATGCCCATATGGTGCAAAATGAACTCTACAATTTCATAGGTGCGTTCATCTGCACGGAAGCCAAGCTGATGATTTGCTGCAACGGTATCGAGTCCCTGATCTTGCAAAGCATATGCATTGACCTTGTTAAGCAATCCAATATTACGTCCTTCCTGACGGTGGTAGATCACCATACCACCCTCTTTAGCGATCAGTGCAAGCGCGAAATCAAGCTGCTCTCCACAGTCACATTTGACTGATCCGATAGCGTCACCGGTCAAACACTCTGAGTGTACCCGTACAATCGGGGTGTCGAGTTCATGAAGGTTTTTTGTAAAAATCGCAAGGTGCTCTTTGCCAAGATTATCTTTGAATGCCTGTATCTGAAATGTACCATATTTGGTTGGCAAGGTTGCGATTTGTGAGATCTCTATCTTTTTCATGGCAAGATTATACTTTAAAAATTAGAAATTAGAAATTAGAAATTAGAAATTTTAGTGTAGAATACCAAAAACGCTTATTGAAGGCTTTAGATATGTTCACCCGTTTTAGAAGAAAAAGAATCCACCCCGTACTACGCAACCTGCTGCAAGAGACTACACTCACGGTCAATGACTTCATCTATCCACTCTTTGCCAAGAGTGGCGAAGGTATCAAAGAAGAGGTTGCATCGATGCCCGGTGTTTATCAGATGAGTATTGATGAGATCGTCAAGGAGTGTGACAATCTAAAAGCACTCGGTATTAGATCGATCATTCTTTTTGGTATCCCCGATGTCAAAGATTCTGTCGGCAGCGATGCGATGTGTGAGCATGGGATTATCGCACAGACGCTCAGAGCGGTCAAAGAAGCACATCCGGATATGCTTGTCGTCACCGATCTCTGCTTCTGTGAATACACCGACCACGGACACTGCGGTGTACTTGATCCGGTACTCGAAACAGTTGACAACGACATCACCCTTGACAACCTCGCCAAGCAAGCTGTTGTCCATGCCAAAGCGGGTGCTGACATGATCGCGCCAAGCGGTATGATGGACGGGATGATCACAGCAATCCGTCAAGGCCTTGACAGTGCCGGGTTTGTCAACCTTCCTGTTATGAGCTACTCGACCAAGTTTGCCTCCGCCTACTATGGACCATTCCGCGATGTGGCAGAGAGCAGCCCAAGCTTTGGAGACAGACGAAGCTACCAGATGAACCCCTCCAACCGCCGCGAAGCAATCGCCGAGTCAGTTGCCGATGAGATGGAAGGCGCGGACATCCTCATGGTCAAACCGGCACTTGCCTACATGGATGTTATCCGTGATGTACGAGAGAACACCACCCTTCCACTGGCTGTCTACAACGTCAGCGGCGAATACTCCATGCTCAAGATGGCGGCCAAAGCGGGTGTCATCGACTACGACCGCGTCATGATGGAAACCCTCATAGGCTTCAAACGTGCCGGTGCGGATATTATCATTACATACCATGCGAAGGAAGCAGCGGAGATTTTGGCAGGGGGTTAAGGGTTTCTCCTCTCTGCTGCCTTGACATACACCTCCATTTTATCTCTCTTTCCAATAGCCACGATATAGATAAGTACTTCATTTTCAATTATCTCATACACGATTCTATACCGCTTATTGTCAAAATAGATTTTTCTTAAACCTGATAGATTTTGGTTATTTTTATTGCTAAGTTCCTGACCCAACTCAGGACTTTTCAAAATCTTTTTTAACGCTTTGGTAAAGTGTATTTGCACCGAATGGTTAAGCCTTGCCAACTCTTTTGCTGCATCAGGGTGAAATTTGTATACATACCTCTATAGATCCAAAGAGAGACCAAGATTTTTCAAAACTTCTTCACCATCTATATATGCCTCTTTAGGTGTTTTACGTCTCTCTTCTACTATCTTGGCTATCTCCATATGTTCTATCTGTTCGTAAGCCTCTTTTAGCCTCTCATACTCTTCTATATTGATAATGACTGCTTCAAGCTTATTATTCTTGGATATGGCTATTTTTTCTTTTCTGTTTTTTGTAATACTGCTCAATGTACCGGAAACATTACGTGCCAAATCTGTTGCCGAAATAATCTCATCTCTTGTATAGGCTACCATGACTATATCCTTACTATTTTATGTTTAATTATATGTATAATACTCTGTTTTATATATTTTGTCAATATTTTACCAGTTTGACAAATACTCTTTTTGCTATAATCCGCTTTATGAATCTCAAAAACAAAACCGCCGCTTTTTTTACCGTACTGATCTTACTGCTGATCGGTTTTATTCTCTACCAAAGCCTTAAAGCGCCTGTATCGGTAGTCATTCAGGCAGGACATGAAGGGCGTACCTGCGGCAATACCGGAGCAGTTTGCAAAAACTATAAAGAAGTTGAATGGAATATCAAAGTTGCCGATATGACCGCTGCACTACTTAGAGAATGGGGGGTCGATGTTAAGCGGGTACCTGCCGATACGCCTCCTATGCACGCAAAGATTGCTGTGGCTATACACTTTGACTCTGCAAAACAGCATTGCCGTTCAGGTGCCTCTGTCGGCTATCCGGACAATAATGCCTCACGTACTTTTGCACAACACTGGAAAGCGATCTACAGACCCTACTTTCCGTTTGTATGGCATACAGACAATTTCACCGACAACCTAAAAAACTATTATGGCTACCATATCATTCATGCAGAGAAGTTTTTGGTGCTTGAACTGGGAGAGATCACCTGCCCCAAACAGACACACTGGCTGCAACACAGACTAAAAACAATAGCATATTTTATCGCCTATGCAATCGCTACCGAACTTGGCAAAAATGTTCCAAAACCAAAGCCATTGACCAAAGCAAGAACAAAGTAACCCCACTTATGGTAGAATATTCTCTTCAAATTTTACGTTGCATATGTAATGTATAAGGACAGTCCTATGAGACACTTTTTAACACTGGCAGATTTTTCCAAAGAAGAACTGCTGGAGATGATCGATCTTGCGGTCAAGATCAAAGCACAGACAAAACGCAGAGAGTTCGTTCCGTATATGGAGCGACAGACACTGGGAATGATCTTTGAAAAGAGCTCGACCAGAACACGTGTTAGCTTTGAGACAGGTATCTATCAGCTTGGCGGCGTGGGGCTTTTCCTCTCTGCCAATGACATTCAGCTTGGACGTGGCGAACCGATGAAAGATACCGCACGCGTCATTAGCCGTATGGTCGATATGGTGATGATCCGTACCTTTGAGCAGAGTAAGCTTGAAGAGTTTGCCGCCTACTCCAAAGTGCCGGTCATCAACGGTCTGACAGACAGCTACCATCCCGTACAGCTGATGACGGACTATTTGACCATGATGGAATTTGGCAAAGCAGACAACCCGGTCTGTGCCTATGTCGGAGACGGCAACAATATGGCACACTCCTGGCTGATGCTTGCAAGCAAGCTCGGCTTTGAACTGCGTATCTCTACCCCCAAAGGGTATGAGTGTGACCCGGAGGTCATATCCCAAGCCCAAGCCTTTGCCAAAGAGAGTGGTGCTACACTTATCTTTGGAAACGATCCGGTTGAAGCGGTCAAAGGGTGTGATGTCGTTACGACCGATACTTGGGTCAGCATGGGGCAGGAGGATGAAAAAGAGATCAGGCTCAAGGCATTTAAGGGCTATATGGTCGATGAAGCAATGATGGCACATGCTAAAGCCGATGCGATCTTCCTCCACTGTCTGCCGGCGTACCGAGGATATGAAGTAGGCGAAGAGACTTTTGAAAAACATGCCGATGTCATCTTCACCGAAGCTGAAAACCGCCTCCATGCCCAAAAAGGGATTATGGTATGGCTTGATCAACACCGAGAAAATTAAAAATTAAAAGGGAGCGATAGCGAACCGTGATAATGAATAGAAGCTTTGCACAGCAAAGCCTACCGACACTATTCACTATTCACTATTCACTATTCACTCTCAAAAGGATACCTTTTGAGCACTATTGATTTAGAAAAATTCAGCAAATACTCCAAACCCGGTCCCCGTTACACCTCCTACCCTACAGCGCTGGAGTTTAATGATGCTTTCACATATGAGGAGTATCTGCGGTTTTTGGAAAATGGCAAAGAGAAGCTCTCACTCTATGTCCATTTGCCTTTTTGCCGGAGTGCCTGCTACTTTTGCGGCTGTAATGTGGTATTCACCTCCAAAGAGGAGAAACTCAGCCGCTATATTGAGTACCTCAAAAAAGAGATCGACATCCTTGCTGCCCATATCGATACAAACAGGGAAGTAACTCAGTTTCATTTTGGCGGAGGAACACCTACTTTCTACCAAGCCTTTGAACTTGATGAGATTGTCAGTTACATCAAGTCCAAGTTCCCCAACTGGAGTAACGATGCAGAGATCAGTTGTGAAATAGACCCCCGATTTTTCAACGAAGATCAGATGAAAGTGTTTCAGAAATATGGCTTCAACCGTATCAGTTTCGGCGTACAGGACTTTGATCCGAAGGTACAGCAGGAGATCCACCGTATCCAGCCTTACGACCTGACCAAAGGTGCGGTAGATCTTGCACGCCGCTACGGTATCGGATCGATCAACATCGATCTTATCTACGGACTGCCATATCAGACTTTTGAGAGCTTCAAAGCCACCCTCGAAAAAGCCTTTTCGCTTGCTCCGGACAGACTGGCTGTCTTTAACTATGCCCATGTACCGTGGCTGAAGAAAACCATGCGAAAATTTGACGAGACCACCCTACCAAGCCCAGATGTTAAACTGCAAATCTTTCAGTATACTATTGACTTTTTTGAAAACAATGGCTATAAGATGGTAGGTATGGACCATTTTGCCAAACCCGAGGATGAGCTGTTTGGCGCTATCGAAAAGGGAGAACTGCACCGAAATTTTCAAGGCTACACCACCAAAGGCGGCGCCAATCTCATCGGTATTGGATTGACAAGTATCGGTGAAGGGAGCCACTACTATGCCCAGAATACCAAAGATATGAAAGCCTATGAAGCGGCTATCGATGCGGGAAAACTTCCTTTTGAACGTGGTGTCTCACTCAGCGATGACGACTATCTGCGCAAAGCGGTTATTATGGAATTGATGGCAAACTTCGCCATTGATATTGCACGGGTTGAAAAAGAACACGGTATTGACTTCAAAGCATACTTTGCCGATGCACTCGAAGCACTGCAGGAGTTTGTGGATGCCGATCTTGTCGAGATCAGTGATGAGAAGATCACCGTCAGCCCCACAGGTACACTGCTGATTAGAAACATCGCCATGCCGTTTGATGCCTATATGCATCAGTATGCGGGGAACAAAAAGAGTTTTTCGAAAACAGTATAATGAGGAATAGAATGATCTTCAATTTTTCCGAAACCAGCGATGCCTGTATCAAGTGCGGGAAATGTATCCCTGTTTGTACCATCCACGCTATCAACCCTGACGAGACCACTTCACCTCGTGGATTTATCGACCTGCTCGGTGCTTACCAAAAGGGACATCTGCCACTGGATACAAATGCCAAAGATATTTTTGAGAGCTGTTTTTTGTGCACCAACTGTGTCGATGTCTGCCCCAACTCACTGCCAACAGATATGGTCATTGAGGAGGTGCGTGCCGATATTGCCGACAAATACGGTATTGCATGGTTCAAACGGGGCTTTTTCTTCCTTCTTCGTCATCGAAAGATCATGGATATTGTGATGAAATTTGGCTTTATGTTCAAGACCTGCGCACTTGCCGAAGACCCCAAAGGGCGTGGACTGCATGCACGCTTTTCACTGCCGATGATGAAAAAAGGCAGACTTATCCCCTCGATGATGAAGACCAGCTTCCTCAACAAATATCCAGAGCACCTCCCTGCTCCTAAACCTAAGGAGAAGAAACAGAAAGTTGCCATTTTCATCGGATGCCTTGCCAACTACAACTACGGCGGTATTGGTGACAGCCTTGTGGAGATTCTTGAAAAGCTCAATATCGAAGTATTCATCCCTAAAAAGCAGCTCTGCTGCGGGGCACCCGCCTACTTTACAGGAGATGTAAGCTCGGTCGAGTATATGACCAAAAAGAACATCGAATACTTCGAGAGTTTTATGGATGAGTACGATGCGATGCTCATCCCCGAAGCGACCTGCTCAGCGATGGTCAAGCATGACTGGCAGGTCTTTTTTAAAAATCACCATATGCCTGAGTGGGAAGAGCGTGCCCGGAAGGTAAGCCAAAAGATCCACATGGCAACAGCCTGGCTGCATGACAATACCGATCTCAAAGAGATGCTTGAGCAAAAAGGCAAGAAGTTTGACGAACTTGTCACCTATCACGACCCTTGCCACGCAAGAAAGGTACAGGGCATCTGGCAGGAGCCGCGAAACCTGCTGAGCCCCAACTACCCGATAGTAGAGATGAGCGACCCCAACCGCTGCTGCGGTTTTGGGGGTGTAACGATGCAAACTGAGAAGTTCCACCTTGCCGAAGCCGCAGGCAAACCCAAAGCGGCGATGATCAAAGAGACCAAAGCACACTATGTCAGCGCCGAGTGTTCTGCCTGCCGTGTCCAAATAAGTGAATCAATGAACCGTGCAGGTGTGGAGACGGTATTTAAAAATCCATTGGAGTTGATTGCGGAGGCATTGAAAGAGGGTTAAGGGCTAAGTATAATATTTACTTATGCTGTGTTAAACCTTAAACCTTAAACCTTAAACCTTAAACCTTAAACCTTAAACCTTAAACCTTAAACCTTAAACCTTAAACCTTAAACCTACTTCTCCGGTAGCAACATAAAAATATTCATCCCATCCTCATACCGATAATCAAGCCGGTACCCGATCTTTTGCAAGATACTGTCAACAATATAGAGCCCCAGACCAAACCCGCTGCTGCGTTTTTCCGCTTGTGAAAATGGTTCGGTATAGTATGAGAGCGGATGATCAAGCGGTTCTCCTTTAGAGAGAACCTCCAGTATGCCTTTGCGGGTACGTACCGTTACGCATTTGTCTTTACCGTACTTTATCCCGTTATCCATCAGGTTTTTAAGCACCAATACCATCAGTTTTTTATCGGTAGTAATCCCTCTTTCTTCTATCTCTATTGTTATGCAGCTGCTCTCGGAGAGTAGCAATTCTCTACTCTCATTGACAATTTCACTCAACATAAGATATTCAAAATTCGGCTCAAAACTTCGTGTGGTTACACGTTCAATCGCCGCAAGTTCTGAAATAAGTTCATTCATCCGCTCAAATGCACGTACAAGTACCTTTTTAGTGCTCTCATCTTCCATCATCTCAACAATAATACGCCCTTTGGTAATGGGTGTTTTAAGCTCATGCATCAAATTTCGCATAAAGAGGTTTTTAGACATACTTAACCGATTGATATGACAAATAGCATCTCCAAAACTTTTGGCAATTTTACCTATCTCATCATTATGCTCATAGGTAATCTCAACTCCCATATCTCCTTGTGCAAAACGCTGAATTTGACGATGCAGCCGTTTTAAAGGGGAGAGTTTTTTTAATACGGCAAGATAAATTATGAGCAGCAACAAAATAAGCACCACACCAAGCGTCAAAGCAATTTCAAAGAAAAAATTCTTGGGTGCAGCATCTTTAAGTAAAAGGTTATAGGACATCTGCTGCACATAAATATAGTTTTTCCCATCAACTTTAAATACCCTCACCCGTCCAAATGCACTTGAACCTCCGCTAAAAATGGTCTCTCCTCTATCTGCAATCTTTTTTTCAAGTCCTTTAATACGAGAAGAGGGAATTGGTTTAACATGCAGCTCTTTATAGAGTTTTTTAAGCTCCTGCTGACTTGGATAGAGACGAAGGTTAGAGAGGAATGTGATCGAAATTAGCTGATAACGTTTAAACTCATCGATCTTTTGGCGGTCCTTATCCCAGTAGTGAAAAAGGGTAAAGGTTGCCAGAAGAATAATAATCGCAAATGAAAACAGTATATGGATAAATGTGGTAACGGAGAGATTTCTCATACGCGGTCAGTCAACAGGTATCCTACACCACGGATTGGTTTGATATAGATATGATCAGGGTCTATCTTAGCGATTTTTTGCCGAATACGTGAAATGATTACATCGATATTTTTAATAGAGCTGTCATCATCGATATGCTCACTCTCATAAAGCAGCTGTTCCCGTGAAACAGAGCCATTTTTATGCTGAAGCAGCATTGAAAGGATATCATATTCTGCTGCTGTTAATTCTAAAAAGCGCCCTTTAAAAAAAATCGTTCTTGCTGACGGATCGTCAACAAAAACTTCTTCTTTTTTCTCACGTTTTACATCACCACCATGGGTACGTCGCAAAATGGTCTTAATCCGGGTTACCAGCTCTCTGGGGTCATACGGCTTTGGCATATAGTCATCTGCCCCACGCTCAAGTCCGATCACTTTGTCGGTAATATCATCCCGTGCTGATGAGATAATGATCGGGATATTGGTAATCTCCCGTATCTTTTCGATCACCTCAAGACCATCCATTCCCGGCAGTGTCAGATCAAGAATGATCAGATCAAAGTCATGCTGTGTCAGCAGTGAAAGCCCTAGATAGGGATCTTCTGCCCCAATCACTTCCATATCATGCTTTGTAAGATAGTTTGTTAAAATAAGTGCCAATTCCGGATCATCTTCTATAATGAGTATTTTGATAATGACGTATCCTTTTAAGTATGATGTTATTACCCTTTGCATTACCTACGGGTAGTCCTTCAGATTTATTTACGCACACCTCACCTCGTCTCGTTCTCTCAAAGTTTGAGGTATATACTTGGTGCGGTAATATATTTTAAACAAAGAACTTTAACGCAGGATTAATTCGTATCCGAATAGTCCAGATAAACCTTTGTAATCGCTATTAGGAACGAGGTAATCGCAGGTCCAAGAATCATCCCCCAAAAACCGTAAGTACTCATTCCCGCAAGAATGGAGAAGAAGATCAAAATTGAATTGATCTGAAGTGTGCTTTTAAGAAAATCCCGTTTAATGATCTCGATAATGACCGGCTTAATAAATGTATCTGCGATCACAGAGATCACAATTACCGAATAGGATACGATAATTAATGCTGTCTGGACATCGATCTTTGTCCAAACATAAAGCGCAACCGGTACCCATACAATCACACCACCAATAATAGGAATAAGTGAGGCAAATCCGTATATAACACCAAAAAAGATACCGTTAAAGCCAAAAAATGCCATAATGCCCCCAAAAAGAAGCCCTTCAAAAATCGCAGTAACAATAATGGAGTAGAAAACAATCTCCATTGTAGCAGAGACCTCTTTCATCATCCTCTCACCCCTTTGGGGGGAGACAGGAAGAAGCTCCAGTATCGTATCAAAGAACCTATTGCCGTAATAGTTGATAAAGAAGTAGAAAAAAACCACAAAAAGCATATTTTTCATAAATCCAAGCCCAGTACTTCCAGCAATGGTCAGATAGGCTGTTGACGCTTTGATGTACTCCGTAATACGCTCATCACTCATATACTGATGGGTCAACTCCTTCAAAAAGGGAACCTCATCTGCAATAGCACGCAGTGCAGTTAACGTCTCTTTAACCCCCTGCTGATCGATCTGAGAAATATACCCCACTCCAATTGTTGCTAAATAGATGATTGGTGCAAAAAGCAGCAGGGTCAACAGCAGTGTCGATATACCTGCCGATATTTTGGCCGAACCGGTAAAATCCACCAGATGCTTGGTCAGGTTGAATGTAGCCATCGAAAGGAGCACTGCCACAGTTAATGACAGCAAAAAGGGCTGATAGACACTATACGCCCCTATCAAACCCAATATAAACAGGGCAGTGATCATCAACTGTGTTTTAGTCATCAAAAAGTCCTTCTCTCATACCGCCAAGCTTAAAATGCTCGTAACTCTTCTGTGTCGCAATACGCCCGCGTGCTGTACGCTCAATATATCCATTGGCAATAAGGTAAGGTTCCAGTACATCCTCGATCGTGCCTTCATCCTCACTGAGTGCCGCTGCAATGGTGCTTAGCCCCATCGGTCTGTTTTTGGCACTTACAAGCAGTTCAAGCAGTTGAATATCCTGCTCATCAAATCCCAGCGTATTGACCCCAAGTTCATCAAGCGCGTATCTTGCACGCTTAAGTGTGATCTCTGCTTCATTGGCAACTTCGGAAAAATCCCGTACACGGCGCAACAGGCGCAGAGCAATACGTGGTGTACCGCGACTTCGTCTGGCAATCTCCAATGCCGCATTGGAGTGTGCCGGTTTTTCCAGCTTCAGTGCTGCCTGCTCGACGATTTTGGCAAGTTCTTCAGGTGTATAAAACTGCATCCGAAAGTGCATTCCAAAACGCTCTCTAAGCGGATTGCTAAGCATCCCCGCCCTTGTAGTCGCACCGATCAGCGTAAAGCGTGGCAGATCGATTTTGACCGTCTGTGCCGCAGGTCCACTGCCGATGATGATATCAAGCCTGAAATCCTCCATCGCAGGATAGAGTATCTCCTCGATCGCAGGCGACATACGGTGGATCTCATCAATAAAGAGAATATCCCCCTCTTCGATGTTGGTCAGCAGTGCGGCAAGATCGCCGGCTTTTTCGATCATCGGAGCTGCCGTAGTTTTAATATTCGCCTGCATCTGCGTAGAAATGATGTTCGCCAAAGTTGTCTTTCCCAGCCCGGGAGGACCAAAAAAAAGAATGTGGTCAAGCGCCTCTTCCCTGCGTCTACTCGCTTCAATAAATACCCTGAGGTTCTTTTTGATCTTCTCCTGACCGATATACTCATCCCAACTGCTTGGGCGCAGTGTCACCTCGTAGGAAGCTTCTCCTTCAAAACGCTCGATCTCGACCATTCTTTCCATCAGCAACCCCCATTGGGTTGAGTGAATAGTGAATAGTGAATAGTGAATAGTTTCGGTTTGCATTGCATAGCAATGCTTCTATTTGATAAAAGCTTACCACAATTCCTCATTCCTAATTCCTCATTCCTAATTCTCACCCTTCTCTCTTCACTAATACGAGTGTGCTTCATCAGGAAACTCTCTTGCTTTTACCTCATCGCGGTAGGATTGAATCCCTGCTTTGATCATGGCTGCGCCATTGCCGTACTTTTTGACAAATTTTGGTGTAAAAGCTTCAAAGAAATCAAACATATCAGACCAGACCAACACCTGTCCATCCGTTACATTGCCTGCACCGATGCCTATGGTAGGAACTTTGAGGGCATCAGTAACCGCTTTTGCCGCTTGGGCTTTAACCCCTTCTATAAGCACAATCGCTGCCCCGGCTGCTTCAAGTGCGAGTGCGTCTTCAACCAGTCTCTGAATATCATCTGCATCTTTACCGCGTACTTTATATCCCCCTTCACTTCTGACATGCTGCGGCATCAATCCAATATGTGCCACTACAGCAATACCATTCTCAGAGAGTGCCTTGACAATCTCCGCTTTCTCTTTTCCCCCCTCTATCTTGACCGCCTCCGCACAGGTTTCACGGTAAACACGGGAAGCATTCTCAAGTGCGATTTCCGGTGTCAGATAGGAGCCAAAAGGCATATCAAAGACAATACAGGGCAGTTTTGCACCGTTACAAACCGCCTGTGTGTGGTAGATCATCTGATCCATCGTTGCCGAAAGCGTATCGGACTTGCCGTAAAAGCTCATATTAAGACTGTCTCCGACAAGGATCATCTCTACCTCTTTGTCAAACAATTTGGCAAAAAGTGCATCATACACCGTTACCATGGTAATCGGCTCAACACCTTTCATACCTGCGATCGTGCTCAGTGTTACTTTTTTCTCTATTTTGGGTGTTTGTATGCTCATATAAAACGCCTCTGAAGTTTAGTAAATAGATATTGCATTTTTGATTTCTACCTTGTTTTTATAGTTGTATTACCGTATCAACAAATAGTTTTTGCTTTTGATGTGGCAATAAATGAGATAATTTTACTCATTTTATCATATAATGTTAAAAATTTATGTCATAAAGAAGCAATATTGAAAAAATTAGTTGCCTATATTACAACCGGATTTCCTTCACTCAATTTTACTGTAGATGCCGCACTTGCACTTGCTGATGCTGGGGTTGATACGTTAGAGCTCGGTATGCCGTTTTCAGATCCTGTTGCCGACGGTCCTGTCATTGAAGCTGCCAATCTACAGGCTCTGCAAAACGGCTTCAGACTTGAACACCTTTTTGAGGCTTCTGCCAAGATCGCACCGCATATTGATACCCTCTGGATGGGCTACTTCAACCCTTTTTACCACAAAGGCGTTGACCATTTCATCTCACAGGCCAAAAGAGCAGGAGTAAATGGATTTATCATCCCCGATCTTCCTTTTGAAGAGGCACTGCCCTATAAACCTGCTATCGAAGATGCCAATCTGCACCTGATCGACTTCATCGCACCCACTGATCCAAAGGAACGCATTGAAACCATTGCGCCAAATGCAAAAAAGTTCATCTACCTTGTTGCCTATGCGGGCATTACCGGTGCCGGTAAAAGCGAAGACCTGCAGGAGGTTGTCTCTCAGATCAAAGCATGCAGTAACACACCAGTCTATGTCGGTTTTGGTGTTGATCAAAACACTGCCCAACAGAAAGCCAAAGGGGTTGATGGTGTCATTGTCGGCTCTGCATTTGTGAAAGTACTGCTTGATGAACACCTCTCTAACAGCCAAAAGATTGATAAAATAGCGGCAATTGCCAAAGAGATCAAAGAAAAGATCAACCTTTGAAAACATCCTATTTAGTTTGGAACATCGACCCGGTACTGCTGCATCTTGGGCCATTACAACTGCGCTGGTATGGCATCTTTTTTGTCGGTTCGTTCTTTATAGGGTTTCATTTTATGCAATGGATCTATAAACGCGAAAACAGAGACCCCATGCTGCTTGATACACTGCTTATTTACCTTCTTATCGGAACGGTCATCGGAGCAAGGCTTATGCACTGTTTTGCCTATGAACCAGATTTTTATTTGGCTCACCCCATAGAAATCTTAAAAGTTTGGAAAGGCGGACTGGCAAGTCATGGAGGACTCATTGGAGTATTGATTGCAATGTATCTTTTTACAAAGAAATACCATGAATCTTTTTTTTGGCTTATCTCCAGAGTAGCCATCCCCGGAGCATTAAGTGCGGCAAGTATCCGTTTAGGCAACTTTTTTAACTCTGAAATCATTGGCATACCGACAGACAAACCATGGGCAGTCATATTTACACGCATCGATATGTTACCACGCCATCCAGTACAACTTTACGAATCATTTGCTTATCTTTTGCTCTTTTTTTTACTTTGGTGGCTTTATGTAAAACTTAAACCGGCACTTGTTACATACCTGTTCCCCGGACTCTTCTTCTTATATGTTTTTAGTACCCGATTTTTTCTCGAGTTTTTCAAAACAAAACAAGCTGATTATCAGTGGGATATTCCTCTAAGTACAGGACAGGCACTCAGTATTCCTTTTATTATATTGGGGCTTATATGGACGGTTTTAGCACTCAAAAAATATCTTATTCTAAATCGATAAAGTAAAAAAAGATTATAGTCAACCGGCAAAAAAGAGCAAATAATGTCACACGGATATATAGGATGCATTGTCCTTTTTATACTTCTTGCCATTGCTTTTTGGATTTACAGAAAAAAAAGCTTTGACAGACACCTGCGTCAATTTATCGATCTAAGTAGCGATATTGTCGTACTCACAGATCGTACCAAAATACTAGCGATGAATCAGACGGGATTAAACCTTTTTCAAGCACAAACACTTCAAGAACTTCCTTATAAAACACGCTATCTTAGTAAACTTTTTAAAGAGATAGACAGTGAAGAACGTTATGTTGACAGTATTGACTGGGTAACAAGAATTAAAAGGAATCAGCATATTAAAGTAACCATACAATTTCAGCATCTTGTACAGACTATGCAGATGCAAGTAAATAAAATTAATGAAGAGCGCTATTTAGTTACTTTTCATAATATTTCAAAAGTAGTTGCAGAAAAAGAAGCTGTAGCAGAAGATGCAGAAAGAGATGAACTTACTCGCATCTATAATCGAAAAAAATTTAACAGTACACTTGCTTATGCTATCCGAAATGCAGAAATTTACGGTACTAACTTTAGTATTATTTTATTTGATATTGACCACTTTAAGCAGATTAATGACACCCATGGTCATGACGTAGGCGACAAAATACTCATCCAGCTTAGCGCTTTGGTTAAAAATCTTCTTAAAGAAGGTGATATTCTTGCACGATGGGGAGGCGAGGAGTTTGTTATTCTCTCTTCCGCTACCAAGCTGAACGATGCGTATGAACTTGCTGACAGACTTAGACGGGAGATTGCACATTTCCCTTTTCCTTTTATCAAGACACTTACATGTAGTTTTGGCGTTACTCAGTATGAAAAAGAAGATACAAAAGAGAGCATTGTCAAAAGGGCAGATAATGCACTTTACGTATCTAAAGAAAACGGACGAAACAGAGTAAGTATCGCCTCTGTCTAAATCCGTTTCGCCAGAATATGGATATAGCGCCCCATATTACGGTAGGTGGGCTGACGGCAGTAGCGGTACTCCAGCGCCATCAGCTCTTCCATATCGGTCTCTTCGAGTACTGACCTGCTCATGTAGTCGTGAAAGACACGAATGCCTGTTTGCACCTCCACCTCAAACCCCTGTGATGCAAGCCATGCATTGATGGTTTCCGGTGATTGGGGATGGGGAGGTGTAAGCCGTTTTCCCCTGCCATACCAGCGGTTCTTTAGTATAGTACCAAGCCGCCAGCTGCCTTGCATCACATTACGATAGACCAGTGCATGCTCATTGAAAAAGAGCAAAGAGAGATATCCTCCCTTCTTAACCCTTCTAGCAACAATCTCCAGTGTCTCCAACGGCTTTGCTGTCCACTCAATGACAGCATGGTAGAGTACCAGATCCTGCGGCGGCAGTGATGCAGCCACTTCCTGTGCAGGAGCTTTATGGGTCGTTATCTCTACGCCTGCTTCTCCAAAAGAGCGCTTTGCTCTCTCCAGCATCTTAAAGGAGATGTCATTGGCACTCACACGGTGTCCGGCTTTGGCAAACCAAAGTGACATCTGCCCCAGACCACACCCCGCATCCCATACATCAAGCACTGAAGCGTCATGCAGTGCTTGAAGATCCTCTTTGATCAGTTTCAGCCGCCACTCTCCCTTGAAAGAACCGTAGATGGACTTCTCGAACTTCTCAACAAAACCGTCAAAATTGTAATCATACTTGCCACGCTCTTTTGCCATTATCCCTCCTCATAGAGTCTATCGAGCATTGAAAGCGGATACTCCACTACCTGTCCATTTTCGACAAACCATAACCGTGATGCCATCGCTTTGGCTTCAGTAACATCGTGGCTGACCATTAGTGTTGTCATTTCAAAACGCTCATGCAGCATCCTAATCTGGCTACTCAGCTTGCGCCGCATCCTTGGATCAAGTGCAGAGAGCGGTTCATCCATCAAAAGCAGTTTTGGGCGGCGCATAAGTGCCCGTGCCAGTGCTACCCGCTGCTTCTGCCCGCCGCTTAGCTGCCGTACATTACGCTGTGCGATTGGTGCGATCTCCATCATCTCCAACAGTGTTTGGGCATACTTATTGTCAGCATTGACAAAGAGAAGATTCTCTTTGAGATTCATATTGTCAAAAAGGGCATAGTCCTGAAAGACAAATCCGACATTGCGCTGCTGTACAGGCAGCTTCTTTTTCTCCCCAAGCCATACCTCATCTTCGAATATAATGCTTCCACCGGCATCTTCAAGTCCGGCAAGGATACGCAGGAGGGTACTCTTCCCCGCACCGCTCTCTCCCATGATCACAACAAAGTCACCTTTGTTGACATCCATATTGACATGAAGCGTCATCTCTCCGCTGCTACCGCACAACTGCCGTTCAAACGCCATCTTCAGCATACTACACCATCCCTACACGCATCTTCTGCCGATGGTTGAACCAATAGACCATCAACAGTACACTAAAGCTAAATGCCAACAGCAGTACTGCATAGATATTTGCCTTCTCATAGTCCATTACTTCCACCAGATCATAAATCGCCACTGATGCCACCCGTGTCTGATCGGGAATGTTGCCACCCACCATCAACACAACACCAAACTCTCCAACAGTATGGGCAAAAGTGACAATGAGTGCTGTCAATAAAGAGGGCTTGATATTGGGCAGCGCAACATGCCAAAGGGTTTTTGCACCGCTTTTTCCGGCAAGGTAACTCGCTTCGATCATATGTGGGTTGAGCGATTCAAAACCACTCTGCAGCGGCTGCACCATAAAAGGGAAAGAGTAAAAACAGCTAGCGATCACCAATCCTGTAAAGCTGAATGCCAGTTTGATATTGAATGTCTCTTCAAGAAAGTGCCCTATGGGGGAGTTGTGTGAAAGCAACAGCAGCATATAAAATCCCAATACCGAAGGGGGCAAGACGATGGGCAACGCTGTGATCGCTTCAAGAAACGGTTTGGCGCGTGAATGTGTCTGAGAGAGAAACCATGCAAACGGAAGTGCTACAAAAAACAAAATTGAAGCAGTCAATCCTGCAAGTTTAAAAGAGAGCAGAAACGGTGCCCACTCTATACTCAAGCCCTCCATCACAACTACCTTTCTCTTTTAGGCACACTAAATCCGTACCGTTTCATGATCTGCTGTGCTTTGTTGGTCTGAAAAAAGTCATAAAAGGCGCGCGCAAGCGGATTGGAAACGCCATATTTGGTAATGCCATACCCTTGTCTAAGCGGCTGGTGCAAGCTGTCGTCAATAAGATAATAGGCAGCATGCCTGCTCTTTGACACCGCAGGAGCAAGTACCAACGAGAGTGCAATAATTCCGACATCAGCCGCTTTTACCTTGATGAAATTCGCTGTCTGAGAGATATTTTCTCCCAATACGATCTTGGGTTTGAGTACGGGATAAAGATGTTTGCTCTCAAGTGCCTGTTTGGCCTTTTCACCATAGGGTGCATGTGAGGGGTTGGCAATAGCGATCTTCTCTACCCATGGTGCAGTCAGGTTATCAAACCCTTTGGAGGCATCGAATGCATCATGCATACTCCAGATCACCAGCCGCCCTATCGCATACAGTTTTGGTTTGGTGACAATGTCACCATTGCGATAAAGCTGTTCCACATAATCCATATTGGCAGAAAAATAGAGGTCATACGGCGCACCGTTGGCTACCTGTACTTTCCCTTTTCCTGAAGAGCCGTAAATCATACGGACAGTGTCGTTGGGGTGTGTTTTTAAAAAGTCTGCTTTGATCATATCGAGTGCGAACTTCAGATCGCTGGCGGCAAAAATAGTTATCTTTCCTGCTTGCATACTACTTAATATAAGCAATATACCCCAAAATATTCGATTCAACATCATCCTCCTTTAAAAAAGATAATTAAACTCTATACGAAGCTCATCATAAGAAGGATCAAGCTTTTTAATCTCTCCGGTTTGCGGCTTCCCCCATACGTGAGCATAACGTACCTTTACATACCGATTACAAATGCCGTTAAACCCTTTCATTACATCTAAACTAAGTACATGAGAGTCTGCTTGAACTGCCGGTTTATTATCGTCAAAATCCTGATAGGCATAACGCCCAAGAATAGACAGATCTTTCAAGTCTTTAAAACGGTAACCAACTTGAACCATATAGGTTTTTGTATCAGCATACCAGTTATATTGCGATATTGCACGAGTAAATCCTGCCGTAGGAAAGCCTCTCCACGGAGCGACAATATCTCCTCTATCTGCTACTTTAGTATAGCCAAGACGCAACTTAAACGCTCCTTTAATAATATCGGTACGTACCCCTAAAAGCCAACTATCCAAATCTGTCGGATTGCGGTATCCTTGGGTAAATGATTTACCTTTAAGAGCAGCTCCTCCTATGGTACCTGCACCGTTATCAAACTGCTGCATATAACGAATACTGGGGATTATATGCCATATTCCGACATCAAATGTATAATCTGCTTGCACCATAGCAGAAGAGAGAAGCTCAGGCACCTCCGTATAGTTGGCACGAAGTTGAAGTCTCTCAATACTCTGATTTTTTATTTCAAAAACAAACAGCCTGTCATGAATACCTGCTTGTTGAAGTCGTTCTAACGTCAATCCTCTATGCATCGCCGTATCATCATTTTGCGTATACACGGTATAAGGATTATCAGACAAAGGCGTTGCCCATGCCAGCACATGATGAAATTTGGTATGGTCTTTAAGTTTCTGACGGGTAAGGTACGCTGCTTTAAGTGTTGTTTGAGGTATCTCTTTTGTTACAAAAGTAAGCCCTTCAAAAGTATTGGGGATCATTTTTGTATCATTGCTGCGTGTTAGAAAACTCTCAAAAATCTGCCGTCCAAACGTTACTTTGCTCTTTTGGTAATTATATTCTATATAAGCCTGAGCAAGGGAGAACATAGTATTTTTGTTTTTGGTTAGTTTATCATAACGGCTAAACATATCTTTACCGCTCTTATACAAATATGCTTCATTACGCTTTAACGTACCGATCCCCATACTCGCATACACTCCTGCACCAACTCCAAATCCGTAAAGATATCCGCTTCTATAGATTAGACTTCCGCCAAATCCCGCAAGTGCATGGTCTTTTCTTACCTCCTTACCGTTTACTTGCAACTCATCTTTCCACTTAAAACCAAAATTGTTCGTACGCAAACGCCCGTACCAAATACCCTCTGTAAACATCTCGGATATACATTGCACTTTTGGCGGCTCTTTTTGGTATATTTGTGTCATATTTAAAAGCAGTTTATGCTTATTCGTTTCTGTCTTCTCATGTGCAAAAACCGATACAACTACCGCTAAAAAAAGTATTCCTAAACGCATTATTATCTTCCTATCATAATATCTCTGGGCTTGATGCCAAGACGCACCTTCTCCCCAGTTTTGAGTGTAGCGATATACGTTGAGAGCGGTGCAACAGAGATAACTGTATCCTGTCCGCCTATATCTACAGTCAGTTTGACATGCTTTTCATCTTTCTCAAGCATAGTGACACTCCCTTCAAGCAGATTGACCGACTGTACTTCTTCCGGATGCAGTACAAACAGATTGGAAGATTTGCATACTGCTACTACCCTGCTACCTGTTTCAATCTGCATATCTTCGACTGCTTCGGCAGTGATATGTGAGATGATCCGCTGACTCCCTTTCAACTGTAGGGTAACTTCTGCATTGACACCGCTTTGGTGTACCTGTGTCACTACCGCTTGTATCTGGTTACGTGCAGAGAGCTGAAGTGCAAACCTTCCAAGTGTACCAAATGTACCCTCCTCTTCACCTACCAAAGATGCCAACCGTGCAATAAAACGGCTATGCTCCTCCTCCAGCAGCGCATAGTGTTGCAAAAGCCGCTTTCCGTACGCAGTTAAGACGGTACCTCCTCCCTCTTTGCCTCCGGTCTCCCGATTTACGATGGGTTCAGGAGAGAGCGCATTCATCGCATCGACTGCTTCCCATGCACTTTTATAACTCATCGGCACTGCTTTTGCCGCCTTGGAAATAGAACCATACTCATCAATAGCATGCAGCAGCCGTATCCGCTTCTTAAGCAAAAATGGTTTACCGAACATTTCCAAAGAGAGTGTCGAGGCAAGCTCCATCAGTTTCCTTATATACCTTACTACATAACGGTAGTATCCTACCATTATATACCTTAAGATACAACGCTCTTGACAAACGAACACAAAAGTGTTATTATCTCCTCCTCACTATTAACTATTCACTCCAAAATGCAATGCATTTTGGCTATGGGGGTGACTTGGTTTCGACTGGAGCAGTCGGGGCTATGTGCATGTCGGACTGGGCAATTCCGTTAGACGGCCCAACGCAATAACTGCAAACAATACAGATTACCGTCCAGCTTACGCAGTAGCGTAAGTTTAACAAACTTTGGACTGCCCTGCCGGCGAGTGTCATCTTAGCCGGACTTCTGGGTATCATATCTGATGACTATATCTTGCAGAAGCCATGCTGCAAGACGAACCTTTTGGCTGGCTCGGCGTAGTTTTGGGTGTGGTACGAAGCCGAGTAAGAGCAAACAACACCGACTAAGCATGTAGAGTCATAGTCCTAGCTGTTTCAGGACGCGGGTTCAATTCCCGTCACCTCCACCAATACCTCATCTAAACAAATCCACATAAACCCACCAAAAGCCCTAAAATACGAGCTTTAAGGCATATTTCTAATACATACTGATATAATCGGATATACACAAATCTACATTTTTTAGGGGCTACATTGGGGGCTTTTGCAAAAATAAGCCCCTATCATATTTTGAAGAGCCCCTAAAATTTCAAGGGGCAAGTATGGCACGGAGAACAGCACCTTTAACCGCTACAGAGATCAAAGCGGCAAAGCCCAAAGAGAAAGCCTACAAGCTTTTTGACGGCGGCGGGCTTTATCTGCTGATAGCCAAAAGCGGCGGTAAGCTTTGGTACCTGAAATATCGCTTCAATGGCAAAGAGAAAAAAATCGCTTTGGGGGCTTACCCGACAGTATCGCTTAGTGATGCACGGAAAAAGCGTGAAGAGCTTAAAAAGATGATCTCCGACGGTATAGACCCGTCCGAAGAGAGAAAAGCCCAAAAAGAGCAGATCAAGATAGAAGAGATCAAGAAAACAAACACCTTTTACACCATAAGCCAAAAGTGGCTTGAGAGCTATAAAGATCAGGTATCGGAAAATTATCATACCCGACTGGGCAGAGCCTTGAAAAACTATGTTTACCCCACTATCAAAGAGAAGCCTATCGATGAGGTGACCCGGCTGGAGATCATAGCCATACTGGAGGAGCTAAAAGCAAAAGGACTGCATGAAACCGCACGGCGTACCGTTACGCTGCTGAACAAAGTCTTTAAGTATGCCGTAACCCACGAATACACCCCGCATAACATCATTGCCGACATTGAGACCAAAGAGGTCATAGGCAAAAAGGTAAAACGCCACTACCCTACCCTTACCAAGCCCAAAGAGATCAAAGGGCTGCTACTTGCCATAGATGACTACACCGGCGACTACTTTACCAAGATGGCGTTAAAGGTGCTGCCCTATGTGTTTGTCCGTAGCTACAACATCCGGCACATGGAGTGGCAGGAGATAGACTTTAAAGCCAAAGAGTGGCAAATCCCCGCGGAAAAGATGAAAACCAAAGAGCCGTTTACCCTCCCCTTACCTCATCAGGTCATAACACTGCTGGAGGAGGTTAGAGAGAACAGCCTAAGCAGTAAGTATGTGTTTCCCAGCTTCAGAAGCGACGGCAAACCGTTAAGCGATAACACCCTCATATCTGCCCTGCGACGGATGGGCTACACCAAAGAGGACTTTGTGCCGCACAGCTTTAGGGCGATGTTTAGCACCATAGCCCACGAATACGCCAACCGTAAAGGCGGACACGACAAATCAGAAAAGGTCATAGAAGCGTGTTTGGCACACAAAGAGCGAAACAAGATCAAGGAAGCTTATAACAGAGCAGAGTACAAAGAGCCAATGCGGGAGCTTATGCAGTGGTACGCTGATTGGCTGGATGAGGTGAAGCATGGATGACTTAAAGATAAATATTCTAAATGATTTTGAAGAGGAAATCAGAGAGAATCTTCAAAATTATAGACTACAAATAAAATCTTTTTCAATAGAAGATTTGATAGATATATCATTTGGTAATTTTGGCAAGTGTTTAGATTACACCAATTTAAAACGTGCAAAACGTCAAATTATGCTAATAAACTCTTATCTCTTTCACTATGCTTACTCTCAAAAACATAAAGCAACAAAAGCAGATAATGATAAATTTAATTATCAACAAAAAACTATAATAAAAAAAATAGAAGAGTTTAAAAATTTACTTTGGGATAGAGAGGAGTTACCCGAGGATAAAGAAATACAAATCTTACATAGCATTTTAGATAAAATGCTATTAGATCCATACAGTTATGCAAAGCCTCCTAAAGATATTCCAGTTTACTCATTTAAAAAAAGCTATATTGAAGATAAAATTGTGATGATTTTATCAGATAGATTTGATCATCATAAATGTGTTAGAACCGTCAAAAGGGTTTTGTTGCAAATTGATGAACTGTTAAAAAAATACTAAAATTTTTTACGTAAATATTGAACACAAAAATTTACACTACTTGATAAAATTCTCCAAACAATCCTATACAAAACCAAAAAGGACTAAGCCAATGGAGAATTTAGAAAACTTCAGACCAGCCGAAGCGGCACGTTACCTTAGAATTTCAGTATCGCAGCTATGGAACCTCATCAAAGCCGGAGAGATCAAAACCGTTAAACTCTCCAAGCAGGTGACTATCATCCGTAGAGCAGAGATTGAAGCATTTCTTGACAGAGCATCAGAGGTGGCATAGTGGGAGCGATGCAACGCAACAAAGGCAGAAGAGCGGAGCAGCTTATCGTAAACCGCCTAAAAGAGCATGGTTTTGACCGTGCCGCCCGAAACCTTAGCCAAACCCGTGACAGCGGCTATGACATTACAGGACTGGAGCCGTTTGCCATTGAGATCAAAGACCATAAAAAGCTCAACGTATCCCAGTGGTGGCAACAGACCACGGACAATGCCGCCGGCGACCTCATCCCCTGCCTGATCTACCATATCCCCAATACTTCACGCTGGATGGTACAACTGCCTATGAGCGTGATCAATTCAGAGCTATGCAGTAACAGGACGGTAACGGTAGATTTTGAGGATTTTATCTATGTGGCACGGGAGATAGTAGCATGAAGATCACCAAAGCGCATAAACCGCCTTGATACGGGGATAGTGATAAGCGTATCAGGTACCCAGTCTAATCACCTGCATTGTACCCGAATACGCACGGAAAATCAACCAACCAAGCAACGAGACACGTTTTAAACCACTGCCAATGCGGCACAGGATAGCCATGTCTTAAAACAAGCGAAATGACGATTAAGGAGCGATGATGAGCGATACACTAAAGCTTTGGGATGCAGTCAAAAAGATTGACCCAAAATACACCAAACAGGTCAACGATGCGGGAAAGCAGCGTTTTACCAATATTGATGCCTACTATCTCATTGAGAGAGCTACAGAAACCTTTGGGAGCATGGGCAAAGGGTTTGGGCTAAAAGAGTTACAGATGGATGAGGTGCATTTGGGAGATACCATACTGGTCAAGCTTCAAGCGGTATTTTTCTACCCAGAGGGAGAGTTCCCCGTTTACAATGCTATGAAGCTGGTCTATAAAACCCAAAAAGGGTATGACAAAGTGGATGAAGATGCCTATAAGAAGCTGATCACCAATACCCTAAGCAAAGCACTAAGCTATTTGGGCTTTGGTGCAGACGTGTACATGGGCAAATTTGAAGATGCCGCCTATGTGCAGGAGGTAGCACAGGAGTTTGCCACCGAAGAGTATTACAGTTACCTGCACACCATTAAAGCCTACATCGAGAAAGCAGAACACAAAGAGAAAGTAACCGCATGGGTATTGGAGAGAGCCGGAGCGGAAAGCATAGAGGTAATACCGTTTGAGAGTGCCAAAGAGATAGCCAAACTCATCGAGCAGAAACAAAAAAGGGCTGCCCATGACAATACTGGAGTTTGAACAGGGTACGCCCGAATGGTTCACCGCACGGCTGGGAATACCAACTGCTTCACGCTATAAAGACATCGTAACCCCCGCACGGGGCGATAAGTCCAAAAGCTACAAGACATATCTTTACGAGCTTTTGGCAGAGCGTGTGACCGGTGAAAGTACCGACGGCTTTACAAACGAATGGTTGCAGCGGGGGAACGAGCTTGAGCCGCACGCCCGTAGTGCTTACGAGTTTCTTTTTGAGGTAGATGTGCAGCAGGTGGGCTTTGTGCTGAATGATGCCAAAACCATCGGAGCCAGCCCGGACGGACTGATAGGCAGTGACGGCGGCATAGAGATCAAGTGTCCTAAAGCGTCCACAGCGGTACGCTACATGGTAGAGGACAAACTCCCCGACATCTATAAGCCACAGGTACAGGGCAATTTGTGGATATGTGAAAGGGAATGGTGGGATTTTGTGGTCTATCACCCGAGCATGGAGCTTTTTGTAAAGCGGGTCTATCGGGATGAAGCTTACATTCAAAACCTTGAAACACATATCACGGCATTTGTAGAAGAGCTGGAAGCCATGCACAGGAGGTTAAGCGCATGACAAAGAGACAGTTAGAGATATTTGAAGCCAAGCAAGAAGAGTGGATTAGCGCACTGGAGCTGATAGGTGGGCTTGACATCCCAGAGGAGTGGCGGGAGATATTTACTACCATGTGCCTTAACCGATGTTTCAGACGGGTTGACCATGCCCACCTTGGAAAGATGCTAAACATAGCAACGGTAAACAGCAAATCGGTAAAGTTCCTCTCTATTCAGGATAAAAAAGCGGGGCTGGAGACACTAGAGGATTTATCGGTCAAAATCAAAGATGAACATGAACGAGCCAAAGCGGTAGAGGTGATCTTAGGCAAAGGTATCAAGCAGAGCCGTAAAGAGATAGACCTCATCATAGCAATGGCAAACAGTACACCAAGCCTTTTTGATATGGAGAGGCAACCATGAATGGATATGTAGCAGACGGGGCAAGACTTAACACCATGCTGGGTAAACGGGTGTTCAATCACGGGCGGGTAACAGATGCCGAAGTGATAGACGCTACCGGTTTGACCATCATACAACTGGTAACCTGCTGGGTATTTGACACTACCAATGATTTTCAAAAGGCGTTGAACGAGTGGAGGGAAAGCGGCGAACCTATGAACTATGAAGAGATCCAAAGGTATTGACGTGGCAAAACAGGAGAGCGGCTTTATCCAACTGCCAAACATGATTATGCGTGGACAATTTGACGGCGTGCCGCTTGATGTGTATGAGTATCGGATTTTGATGTTTATCGCAGAAAAGACCATAGGCTACAACAAAAAAAGCGATGGGATAAGTCTCTCACAGTTTATGACTTACACGGGAATTAGTAAGCCGCGAATAACGAAAACCATTAAGCAGCTTAAAGAAAAAAAGCTTATCACAGTAAGAAAACAGCAGCATAAAAACGGTGGTGATACATACAGTAGATACAGCTTAAAGGGGGTAAATGACATTTACACGGGGAGTAAGCCACATTTACACGGGGGAGTAAACGACGTTTACACACAAAATACAATAATACAAAATATGAGAGAGAGAATATTGTTTGATGGAGATAATATCTTTCATACGCTAACAGAGCATGAGCAAGAGAGAGAAGCCAATGCCTATGCGGACTATGTGAGCATGGATGCTAAACGCCCCGAAGCATACAAAGCAAAGATTATGAAGCAGATACGCAGAGATCATACAGAGACTTTGGAAGCGTTCCAAGTGTGGTATCTGAAAAAGACGTGTGCAGAACTTACCACACAATATGGAGGGAAGAGTTCAGGGGAATATGTGATAGAGAGTATCTACCCATATACCGATACCAAAGGCTATGCCAACAGTACAGAGTACGAGAAAGAGCATCTTTTCTATGTGCAGCTTAAAGGTACCAGTGATAATGAGATGCAGGTATTTGGTGCGGATAGTCATCAGGCATTAAAAGTGTTACTGGATGATCTGATAAAAAAAGGTACTCCGTAAAGCATGGAAGCGGTGCGGGGCTTGCGACTCGCGGAAACGCACTATTTTACAGGCTGCTGATTTTGCTTGACTGTTTTGGTATGGCTGCTTTACTTGACAAAAAGCGTTTAGGTACTTTCAGGGTATGGTAACGTACATGGGTAGTGCGAACCCCGATGAGCGTGTGGTTTCAGCGTTTTTGAGTTGGTTATCATTTTTTTATTTCGGTGTTATCATTATCAAATTGGGGAGAGTATGGGGGGTGGACAAATAATTATTGACCTTGAGGATGTACAACCGATGCCCGCCCTAAACTTTTACAAAAATAGATTTTTGGGGGTACCCCTATTTTGTAACAGACCACAACAAGCGGCAAAACGGGCTTTGAGAGTTTTACCAAGTTACCGGCAGTTATCAAAAGTGCTGAATAGATCACTACTGATCTTTCAGTGCCTCTTTAAGTATCTGCTTGAGGTTACGACACTCTTTATTCTCTATGTAAAGATTGAGGAACGGTTCAACCCAATAAGGTATATCCCGTCCAGCAGTTCCCCAGTTACTGACTGCACCGGCGGAGGTGCCAACCATTGCGGCAAACTCTTTTTTAGAGAGTCCCGCTTTTTTTAAGAGGTCGTGAAAAAGTGTTTTTTCCATTTTTTATACATCCTTTTTAATCATATGATGAAAATAATACCAAAATATTCTACAAATGTTTATAAAATACTTGACATAGTAAACATATGATGATATAATAGTCGTATAAATAAACAAAAGATGAAAAAAGGTGAGAAAATGACACAAGCACAAATTAGAGAGATGATGGAAAAGGCTTACAGAGAGTTGGAAGAGAACAGAGGAAAGCTTAGAAAAACCCGTATGAGCCAAAAAGAGCAGGACTTATACGGAGCTATCTATCTAAACGAGAGAAAGGGTAAATAATGTACACCATTCGACATTATCAGGGAAGAGATATGCCGACAGACACAGAGCTTTTTGAAAGCTACAAAGGAGAAGCACGGGAGATCATCCTCCAAAGCTTCATAGATGAGGGGATGTTTACTCAGACAGTGTACACGCTGGATGATATGACAGAGGAAGATATAGAGCTGGAAGTAAGCAACTGGTTAAACGCTTATGAGATTGAGCAGCTTAAAGCGATTGAGAAAAACGCCCCTGAAAGCGTTTGGGATGCGTTGACAGTAGAAAGCCTTAACCAAATGCTGAAAACGCCTACAGAGCTTAGAGAGGTGGCATAAATGAGCATAGAAGCACAGATCAAAGCCATCACAATGGGCTTGGGGTCGGATGAGGTTGTTTTTTTGATCAAAGGTATCACACAGGTACCGACAGCATCCATACATTTTACCGACGGGGCTACAAAAGCGGAAGCAATATTACAGATGCTCAAAGACGGCTGGACAGCCATACCATTCTAAGGAGGGACCATGCAGCAGCTATCACGCTACAAAGCCCTTAAAGTGATACACGATACACAGGGGCGCATATTTTCAGCCACCTTTATCAAAAAGGACGGAAGCATCCGGCAAATGATCGCCCGTATCGGTGTAAGCAAAAACCAAAAAGGAGGTACCAACGGAGCAAGTGCCAAAAACAATTTAGTAACGGTGTACGATATGGCAAAAGGCGGGTACAGGATGATAAACCTCAAAACACTGCTTACACTTAAAGCGTGCGGTGAGACTTACAAGGTCGTATGACCTTATCAATACCAAAAAAGGAAACAATAACATGGCTAAACTATTAAACTTAGAGATTGCAGGGAATGGCGTTAGAAACGCAGTAAACCATATTGATCTGCTACTTGTTGCACATGAGGGGTTTGTTAGATATTTGAGAGAAGCTATAAGCGATATCGAGAGCCAAACAGGTGATACATTTGGGCTTTTAGCTACAGAACGAAACCTAACCACCTTTTGGGAGCATTTAAGTCAACAGCGTGATAACCTTGAGGATTTGGTAGATAGGATTGAAAGTGTAGAGGAAAGATCCCATGTACAATAAGATCATCATAGCCGGTCACCTCTCCAAAGATATCGAACTGCGATATACCGCCTCCGGTGCTGCTATTGCAAACACGGCGGTGGCATCCTCCCGAAAATACAAAGGTACAGACGGCACCCAAAAAGAAGAGGTGCTTTTTGTCGATGTCACCTTTTTTGGGAGGACGGCGGAAATCGTTAACCAGTACCTACATAAAGGCTCAAAGGTGCTGATAGATGGGCGGCTTAAACTGGAGCAGTGGGCTGATCAGCAGGGGCAAAAGAAAAGTAAGCATAAAATAGATGCCGAAAGTGTGCAGATGCTTGACAGCAAAGAGCAATCAAACAGCGGTCAAACAACAACCAACCACAGAAGAGACCCACAGCCACAGCAGTCAGCAGCACAACCAGCAGCCACACACCAACTGGAACAAAGAAACCCAGCCCAGTCAAAACCGACACCACCACTGCCCGATATGGGTCAAACAGATGAAATACCGTTTTAGGAGGTCATACCATGAAGATCAAAGTATATCTGCCCAACGGGTACAAAATCGTAAATGTTGAGGTGTGCGATAGCATCAAACGCATTGCAGAAAAGTATCAGCGGTGGGAGTATGTATTATAGTCATATTGGAAATAGGACATCTGTCCGTTTACAGCTATATGATATAATGCTGCAAGGTAGATTATAACATATTGGTTACATAAAACATTTTGGGGGCTTTTTTAGGGGCTTTTTAAAAAAGTAAGTCCACAAAGCCCTAAAATATGTGCTATTCAATTCCCGTCACCACCATTGGCTACCAAAAGTAACACTTCATAAAAAATCATTAGATTTCACTATCCTTTGCAAATATCGGTAAAACCGTGCTTTCAGGCATATCACAACATATCATTACTCATCATAAAAAATCATTGAAGCTCAATTCAAGTGGTACACCGAGTGGTACATCTTTGCTATACTTTTTAAAAGAGAAAAAATTAGGATGTACCACTTATGTTTTTGACGGATCGAAAAATCAAACTTGAAAAACCTGCAACAAAATCAAAGTTTCTTAATGACGGCGGTGGTCTGCAATTAGAGATAAAACCACACGGGATTAAGCTTTGGCGTTATCGATGTACGATCAACGGCAAACGCACCCGACTAAGCCTTGGAGAGTATCCGGCTGTAAGCCTTAAAGCCGCAAGAGAAAAAAGAGACGAACTCAAAAGCCTTATCGCCCAAGGTATTGACCCACGCACAGCAAAGGAAACTCCAAAAGAAGAGAGTCAATCCTTTACAAGTGTAAAAGATATGGTTGAGCAATACTTGAATCATTACAGAGCGGATCGCAATGAAAAGTATTGGCAAGGGGTAGAGAGTCTTTTTCGGCGTGATGTGCTGCCTATCATCGGCAACCTGCCTATTGAAGAGATCAACTCCAAACAGATCGTTACCATCGTGCAAGCCGTCCAGGGGCGTGGAGCAGTAGAGTCTGCAAAACGGCTATTCACTCAAATAAGCAAAGTATTCAAGTTTGCCATTGCCCACGGAGAATGCACCCGCAACCCCTGCGGTGACATAGAGCGGTCAATGGTACTGCAAAAGCCAACCGGCAGAAACTACCCTACCATCACAGATCCCAAAGAGATCGGCAAACTAATGTATGACATTGATCACTATACCGGCTGGTATATGGTGCGTTTTGGACTTCTCTTTTTAGCCTATAGTGCTATCCGCCCCGGAAATGTACGGTTGGCTGAATGGAGTGAAATCGATTGGGATAAAAAGCAGTGGATCATATCAGGCGAAAAGATGAAAACCGGCAAAGAGCATATCGTACCACTCTCACGCCAAATGCTGGAGATCTTGAAGTTTGCCAAACATTACGCCACCGGTGGAAAGTATATCTTTTTCTCCAACCGGCACAAAAACTCATCAATGAGTGATGTCACTTTTTCAAAAGCCTTATGGCGAATGGGCTATGGTAACGACACTATCGTACCACACGGCTTTCGGGCTATGTTTAGCACTATTGCCAATGAACACAGTGAATATGGCTTTGAAGTGATCGAAACCCAACTTGCCCATAAGATAGGATCCAAAGTCGCCCAGGCATATAACCGGGCACAGTATCTACCGCAGCGTAAAAAGATGATGCAGTGGTGGGCAGATTGGCTGGATGAGCGGAAACGAAAAAGAGAAATAGAACTCAACAATCTTGACAAAGGTTATCAAATATGATAACATATCCTATGAATTGGACGATTGAGTTTTTTGATGAGAGCGTAGAGGCTGAAACTTTTGCCCTGCCTCCAAAGATATTGGCAAAGATGCTGCATATTTTTGAATTGATAGAGATGGCAGGAGCCCAGCTTGGAGAGCCGTACACAAAGCCACTCAATGATGGGTTGTTCGAAGTACGAGCCAAAGCCAAAGAAGGTATCGGCAGAAGTATCTATTGTTATCAAAAGGGGCAAAAGATCATCATCTTACACTCTTTTGTAAAAAAGGACCAAAAAACACCAAAAAAAGATTTACAAATTGCTCTCAAACGCAAAAAGGAGATAGACAATGCAAACAGCTAAAAGACCGACATTTGCAGACTTCAAGAAAAAGGCATTACAAGATGAAGAGGTACGCAAAGAGTATGATGCACTCAAACCTCTTTTTGCCATCAAAAAACAACTGGTTGCTGCACGCATAGCCAAAGGGCTTACGCAAGATGAAATTGCCAAGAAGATCGGCACTTCCAAGTCAAATATATCAAGACTTGAAAGTTTCAATAACAGCTATATGCCCAACCTTGCTACCCTTATGAAATATGCCGAAGCACTTGGGATGAGGCTTGATATTGGGTTGAGGTAGCTACGGATCCCATCTCAAAAAATATCACTGCACAACACCTTTGGTCTCTTTACAGTCGCCATAATCTACCTTGGTAGTAAGGTACTTCTCATTAATACCGGTAGCAGCTTTCTCCTCATAGGATCTTGGATCTTCGCTGTTTTTTCTGATGAGTGTCCAGTAGGTATCATTTACCGCTTTGACAATAGCATCATCAAAACCGTTGAATTTGTAGCGTTTATTAAAAAGCTCCAGCTCTCTTTCCTCAATACGCTCTTTGAGCTTTGGATCTTTTGTGTGTTTCTTGTAATGAAAAAGGATCGCTTCGAGTGATGATAAAGCATCTCTGGCTAATTCATACTCCAGTTGCTGTTCGTGTGTCCATGTTTTGGGTTTGGTTTGTGGTGTCATTTTGTTCTTCTGAATATCAATACCTTTTAACATAGTGGGATCGTTGCCCGCTTCCGCATAAACGGCAGCTGGGGAAAAGATCAATTTCGAAATCCATTCAAATCATAAAGCGAACAAGCCACCTATAATAGCAAACTATTCCACCCCAAAAGTCAAGACAACTTTTCTTTTTCCATAATTCCATCTCCACTATGCTACTTTTTGTAGCATAGGTACCTTGTTTTC
>FPIB01000016.1_pt1 | contig 64924 bp, 76 predicted proteins | sample 1057271 | NCBI WGS metagenome assembly FPIB01 (sample SAMEA4473313, study PRJEB15554) | hydrothermal vent metagenome | biome: marine basaltic hydrothermal vent biome; feature: marine hydrothermal vent; material: water | place: Pacific Ocean | collected 2011-06-14/2011-07-23 | depth 1199 m
ATTCGTTTGAAGCACTATAGTTTATCTACAGAGCGTACCTATGTTTACTGGATAAAACACTACATTTTTTTTCACAATAAAAAACATCCTATAGAGATGGGGAAAGAGGAGATTGAACAGTTTCTTACTTTTCTTGCCGTACAGAAAAAAGTTTCACCGACAACGCAGAACCAAGCATTTTCAGCACTGCTATTTCTCTACAAAGAGGTGCTTGGTATCGATATGAGCCAGTGGAATATACAGGCATTGCGTGCACAAGAGCGAAAGCATATACCGCAAGTCCTTACAAAGGAGGAGGTGCATAGAGTCATAGTGGAGCTTACAGGGGTTTATCAGTTGATTGTGCAGATGATGTATGGATGTGGGCTTCGTATGCAAGAAGTGCTTAACCTTCGCATCAAAGATATTGACTTTGGATTTGATAAAGTTTACATTTGGGATAGCAAGAGCCTCAAGGATAGAACCGTGCCTCTACCTCAAGTGCTAAAGCAAAGACTTAAAGCACAAGCAGAGTATGTGGCGCAACTTCACCAAAAAGATATAGAAGACGGCTATGGCAGTGTCTATCTGCCGTATGCACTGGAGCGTAAATACCCTAATGCAAAGTTTGAAACAAAATGGCAGTTTCTCTTTCCTATGCGCAGTGTATCTAAAGATCCAAGAAGCAATGTGATACGCAGGCATCATATCCATGAAAAAACTTTGGGCAGAAACATAAAGCAAGCAGCCAAAAAGGCACAAATACACAAAAGAGTCACATCACATATTTTCAGACACAGCTATGCAACACATCTTTTGCAAAATGGTATAGATCTTAGAAGCATACAGGAACTGCTTGGTCACAAATCTGTAGAGACCACAATGATCTATACACATGTGGTAGCTGAGATGAACAAGGGGAGGGTAGTAAGCCCACTGGATTTATAACACTAATTGCCGGATTTAACCCTATTTCGATAAAATACACCCCATACTTAGCCAAAGGGTGAAGCAACATGAGTGAGAGCAAAAAAGATTTTCTAAGGGCCATTGTCGAAGAGGACTTGAAAGCTGGGAAATATGAGGCAGTGCATACGCGTTTTCCTCCTGAGCCCAACGGGTTTCCGCATATCGGGCATGCCAAGTCTATCGTACTGAATTTCGGTATTGCCAGAGACTATCAGGGGCGTTGCAATCTTAGAATGGACGATACCGATCCGACCAAAGAGGATATGAAGTATGTCGAAGCGCTCAAAGATGCGGTGCGCTGGCTTGGGTTTGAGTGGGGAGAGAAGGAGTTTTACACCTCCGACTACTTTCCAAAGCTCTATGCGTACGCCGTTGAGCTTATCAAGATAGGCAAAGCCTATGTAGACAGCCTGAACGAAGAGGAGATGCGTGAGTACAGAGGTACGGTTACAGAGCCCGGAAGACGCAGCAAATACGCACAGCGCAGCGTTGAAGAGAACCTTGATCTTTTTGAGCGTATGAAAAACGGTGAATTTGCAGAGGGTGAGCATATTTTGCGTGCAAAGATCGACATGGCTTCATCCAATATGAAGATGCGCGATCCGCTGCTCTATCGCATACGCCATGCAAGCCACTACAGGGTAGGGGATGGGTGGCATGTCTATCCTATGTATGACTTTGCGCACTGTCTCTCAGACTACATCGAGGGTATCTCTCACTCTTTTTGTACACTGGAGTTTGAGAACAACCGTGACATTTACGACTGGGTCATCAACACACTGGGGCTTAAGCCGCCGCGCCCGTACCAGTACGAGTTTGCAAGACTCAATATGAACTACACGGTCATGAGCAAGCGTAAGCTTCTGGAGCTTGTCGAGGGCGGCTACGTCAACGGGTGGGATGATCCGCGGCTGCCTACCATTGCCGGCTACAGACGCAGGGGCTATACGCCGGAGTCCATCATTACATTCTGTGAGCAGATAGGGGTTGCCAAGGCAAATTCAACAGTAGACGTAGCGCAGCTGGAGTTTTGCATCCGTGACGATCTGAATACCAAAGTGCCGCGTGTGATGTGTGTACTCGATCCGCTCAAAGTAACCATTGTTAACTATGAGGGCAGTGAGATGCTCGATGCCTCCTATTATCCGTATGATGTACCTAAAGAGGGCAGTAGAAAAGTACCGTTTTCAAAAGAGATTTACATCGATAGAGGCGACTTTAGTGAGCATCCGCCAAAAGGCTACTACCGTCTGACACCCGATCAGCCCGTAAGGCTCAAACATGCCTATATCATTGCCTGTAAAGAGGTGGTTAAAGATGCCAGGGGGAACATTGTCGAGATCAAAGCCGAGTACTACCCCGACTCCAAAAGCGGCTCGGATACCAGCGGTATCAAAGTGCGAAGCGCCATTCAGTGGGTCGATGCCGCTGCTGCAAAAAAGGTTGAAGTACGGCTGTATGACAGACTCTTTAAGAGCGAAGCACCCGAAGGGCTGGATGATCTCAACCCCGATTCACTCAAGATCATCAAAGATGCACTTGTAGAGCCTGCCGTGATCGAAGAGAAGCCCGATGTACGCTTCCAGTTTGAGCGTGAGGGGTACTTCTATGCCGATCCGCTTGACTACACCGATGAGAAGCCTGTATTTAACAAAATCGTCGGTCTCAAAGACTCTTGGGCAAAAAAAGAGAAGCCCAAACCGAAGCCATCCAAAAAGACAAAACAAAAGCCGGTACAAAAAGAGGGTGAAGTAGCCCCTATGAGCACCGAAGAGCAGGGCAGATACGACCGATTTACCCATGAGTTTAAGCTCAACCCCGAAGTAGCCAACACCCTTGCGCGTGATGCAAAACTGGCACACTTTTTTGATGAAGCCGTTGCTGTCCATGAAAGCCCTGTAACAATCGCCAATATCGTTGCCAACGATGTGGCGCGTGTGTTCAAGGAAAATGGTACAGAGCATCTTGCATTTGGAGCAAAAGAGGTGGCACAGCTTACCAAGATGCTCGATGAGGAGACCATCTCAAGCAAGATCGCCAAGCAGGTCTTTGAAGAGATGACAGCCACAGGAAAAGCACCGGAGGTCATTGTCGAAGAGAGGGGGCTCAAGCAGATCAGCGATCCTGCCCAAATCGCTCCGATCATCGATGAGATCATTGCACAAAATCCTGACAATGTCGCCAAGTACAAAGCGGGCAATCAAAAACTCTTTGGATTCTTTGTCGGACAGACACTCAAGGCAACAGGCGGAAAAGCCAATCCGAAAGTGGTGAATGATCTAATTGCCGAAAAACTCTCGTAGAGAGATTGGCAACTACTTTTTATTCGGTGCTTTTTGAAGCGGTGAAGGACCGGTAAATTTGGTGTAGGATGTCTTGACCCCTTTTTCGCTTACGATGGTCAGCTTCTTGTCATCAAGAAAGGTGATGGTGTTGATGCGTATAGGGTTGCCTTTGAGGCGTGCTTGGTAGGTATCTGCCAGTGCTTCAAGCGATTGTTGTGTGATGGTACGTGAGACCTCTTTGGCAAAGGGTACCTCAATTTTCTGTATCACTACAACAAGTGTCGTGATGTGTCTTTTCCAGATACCGCTGGCTTTGACCTGAAGATCTTTAATAAAGTGTTCACCTTTTTTGAGGCTGACTAGAATAGTGATCTCAAAGGTGTGATCGGGTTTGAGGTTGAGAAACTCTTTTTCTGTTACATGAGTATGGTTTTCACTTGTAGCTTTAGTGACTGTACGCCAATCACCGACAGTCATGTCGTGAACAGGTTGTGCATTAAGGGTTAAAAAAGTAGCAAAAGATAGAAACAAAGCACGCATTAGATTATCTCCTATTGAAGGTACTGCTCAAGGGTGTATTTTAAATCTTCATCGAGATCGAGGTTTTTGTACATCCACTGCAGGTAGCCCATATCTTCGCGGGAGACCTCTTCAATGTTCCGGTCTTTGTATTTTCCGAACTTGAATGTTTTTATCAGAACCGGAGTCCGGGTCAGCTCCGCCATCTTATGCATGGGGTTTTCACCGGGGAATTGCTGCTGTGTCAACTGTACCAGTTTTGAAAGCAGCAGTTTCATCACCAGTACATCCCCGATGGCATCGTGGGCTTTGATGGTGATGCCCATCTTTTTTGCCTCTGCCTCTTCGTTTTTGTAAAGCTCCAGCGCATAACGCAGATATTGTAGGCGGTGTGCGGGGGAGTCTGGCAGCAGATGTTTTGCCACCCGTACCGTGTCGATGAGGGTGTAACGGTTGACAAAACCCTCTTTTTCAAGCATTCCCAGATCGAACGATATATTGTGTGCGATCAGGTAGTTCTCCGGTGCATTGTAGCTCTCTACTGCTTTGGAAAATGCGGTTTGGCTGTAGGGTGCTTTGTCGGCAATGATCTCCGGAGTGATGTTGTGCACCTCCATCGCTTCGATGCTGATGGGTACAGCTGTGGAACAAAGCTCATCATACACATCGATATGCTCTCTGTCGTGGACAACCATCGCGCCGACTTGAATGATGCGGTCATTCTCCTGATTGCCTGTGGTCTCTGTATCGAAAAGGACATAAACTGCCATAAGATTCCTTGTTATTTGTTAGAGAGATACCCAAAGTATAGCAGAAGAAATATTTGATCTTTGAGATAGTTTCAATCTCTGATGGTATAATTGTCCACAGTTATTACAAGAAGGGGCTTACGCATGACAATGGATGAGATGGTTGTTGAACATATGATGAATCCGAAAAACTACGGTACACTTGCGACTGCAAACTCAGAGGGAATGGGTAAAAACCCGCTTAACGGTGAAAAGGTTGTTATCTATATTCACGTTAAAGAGGATGAGGAGAAACCCTATATAGACGATATTGCATTTCAGGCGATCGGCTGTACGACCACGATTGTTGCCGGATCGATGCTGACAGAGGAAGCAAAAGGGCTTACGATTGACGGGGCACGCAATCTGGTAGCGGCGACCATGCAGCTGCTTGAGAAACTGCCTCCTGAAGATGCTGCCTGCTCGGAGATGGTCGCACTGGCGATCAGAGCGGCGGTCGATACCTATGAGAAACGAAAAGCGGAAGCGGACTATCCGATGATCACCTACCAAATAGTCAATGACTGTACACCAAAAGAGGAGAAAGCCGATGAAAACCCTGCTGATTAAGACCCATGAAGCATGGCTGGAGATGCTGATGGCTGGTTTTATGAGCCATACACATAGCAAACAGGTACTGTTTGATTTTTCGGATATTCTTTTTAGGCACTTTACCTGGATTGAGCATGAGTTGATACGTACAGGAGAGTCATACGACTATGAACGGGGCAATATCCCCATTAAGGTTGCCAGACTCGCTGATATGCTCAAAGCCATTACCGCACATTTGCTTGAGATCGAGCTGCAGCTGTTGGGACTTGAAGACAAAGAGCTTGCGGGGCGGATCAAGAGCGATATTGACTATATGACAGGTGTGCTGCACCGTATGAACGATGAAGTGGTGACCACTTTTAGTATGGAGCGACAGTTCCCCGGTGCCAACCTGACCGATGAAGCTAGAGATGCACTGACGCTCTTTTTGTTCGATGAGAGTTACAAAGAGTATGAATTGATCATGATCTACAACTATCTCAAAGCACACAGTGACGATGCCTACCTCAACCGGATATTCCAGATACTCATTGATGAGAGCTTTTTTCATCTGAAATCTTTTGGGGATATGATGGCAAAGATGGGTATTTTGGCGGTGCCTCGTGTGGTGATGAAAGAGCTCTATCAGGTCGAAGATGTAGTACAGTTTCTCAAAGACGGAATCAATGAGGAGCTTGCTGCCAAAGAGGAGTGCAGAAAACTCTCTGAAGCGGTTGGAAATGATTCAAAGGAGCTGGCGGATTTCTTTACCTTCATCAACAATCAGGAGAACTACCATATCGCACTTATGACCGATGCACTTGCGCACTATGCAAAGGAAGGCAATGGGTAAACGGCACTTTACATCCGCACTTTCACAGACTTTTGGCAAATTTGCCTCCAAGCCATTTCCTGCGATCATCCAGCATATTATCAATGCCTCCTATGTCAAACTGATGGGACTTGACATGTCCGAATTTAGGGCTCCCTCAAGCTACCCCACGCTCAATGCGCTTTTTACCAGAGCTTTGGAACAGCCGCGTAAACTTCCAAAAGACCCCAATGTACTCATAAGCGGTGTGGATGCGCTGATCACCGACTATGGTACCACAGAGGAGGGCAGAGCCTACCAGATCAAAGGCATGTCATACAGTATTGAAAAACTCTTTGGCAGCCATCATGCCACAGCGGCAAAGTCAGTAGATGGCGGAGAATTTATGAACTTTTATCTCTCCCCCAAAGACTACCACCGCTATCATATGCCTATGACACTGCATATTCACTCGTTAACGCACATTCCGGGAAAACTCTACCCTGTCAATTTCCCGCTGCTGCGCAATAAAAAAGAGCTCTTTATCGAGAATGAACGGGTAATCATAGAGTGTACCGATGAGAAAGAAAGGGTACATGTACTGGTGCTCGTCGGTGCACTCAATGTCGGGAAAATGGCGGTGACGTTCGAACCGCGTGTACGTACAAACTCCGAGATAAGAGAACCGCAGCACTATACCTATGATGCACTGAAGCTAAACAGAGGTGAACTCTTTGGATGGTTCGAGATGGGATCGACGATCTTGACATTCTCGCAAAAGGGTGCTATTGTACCCGAAGTTGCGATCAACCAGAAAGTCTCTTTTGGTGATCTGGTAGGATATCTTCAGTAAAGGAGAAGAGAGATGTTGGTAGTAAAAGAGATACAGGAGTACGCACAGATACGTACCAAGGCGCGTGCCTACCTCTGCTATATTATGAGCAGGAATATTTCACAGAGTATCGACACCGATGAGGGTGCGACACTCGACATGGTCATAGGCAAGATCAAGAACCTGCTTGAAGCAGTACCGTACGCAGAAGTGATCTATGCGCTTGACGGTCATGGTATTCAGATGGTTGACAACATCTCCAAAAACCCAAAACTTAATGGTATTGGCAAAGGAGAGGACAGAAGCGATCGGGCATACTACTACAAAACCCTAAAAGAGCATCGGTGTATCTTGACCGATCCCTATCCGTCTCTTGTCAGTAATGACCTTGTGGTCACCGCATCGTTTCCGATTTATGATATTCACAATAAACTGGTTGCCATTATATGTATGGATATTACACTGAAAAATATTTTAAAAATGGTGCACCCAAGCTCTATTGATTCGACATTCGGTATGGCAAGCAAGTGGGTCTATTCGGCTTTTTCTGTAGCACTCTTTGCCGTGGCTCTGCTACTATTTATTAAAGCAATTTTGAGTTTCATGCATTTTGGGGTTGATTTGGCTCATATCAATATTCAGGAGATCTTCAAATCAACCATTCTTTTAACACTTTCGCTTGCGATTGTCGATTTGGTCAAGGCGATATTTGAGGAAGAGGTACTTGGCAGGGTGAAAAAGCGTGATACGTCTGAAGATTCGCACCAGACGATGATACGCTTTCTTGGCTCTATTATTATTGCCCTCTCCATTGAGGCATTGATGTTGGTATTCAAGTTTGCTCTGACTGATCCGGGAAAACTGATGTATGCGGTTTACCTATTGTTGGGTATCACCTCTTTGATTATGGGACTTTCTGTCTATCTGAAAGTCAATCAGAAAGATGAACGTAAAAAATAATGCTTTGTTATGAACTGATCCTTTTCGATATGGACGGCACTCTGGTAAACTCCTCCATTACCATTGCCAATGCCATCAACTATGTACGCAAACAGCTTGGCTTTGCGCCTATGGATACAGAGACAATCCTTGCCAAGGTCAATGACCCGACGATCAATCCTGCACAGTTTTTTTACCATGCGAAGAGATTTGAACATGACCATGAACGGTGGTTTTCGGAGTACTACACGCGTCACCATGACAAGGAGCTTGTGCTTTATGACGGCATAAGAGAGATGCTTGAAGCCTTAAAAGAAAAGGGTTATAAGCTTGCAGTCGCTACCAACGCCTACCGTAAATCGACCATTGAATCACTGACACACCTTGGCATCTATGCGATGTTTGATGCGATCGCCTGTTACGATGATGTACACAAAGGGAAGCCCTATCCGGATATGCTGCTGAAGCTGTTGAATGAACTGCATGTATCCAAAGAGAAAGCTCTTTTCATTGGAGATGGTCCGCGAGATGAACAGGCTGCCAAACGGGCGGGTATTGACTACCTTATGGTAGAGTGGGGGTTTACCGAACATGAACATGACAATGTGATCCACTTAGTTGAGGAGCTAAAACAGAAACTGCTGGGGTGATATCATATATCATCACGATAGACATCGGTGATGTCAAAGTCATAGTCCGGTTCGATTACGGGAATATCTTTAAGGGTATCAGGATCAACCTCATGTTCGGAGAGGTTGTAATCATCTCCCTGATAGAACTTCTGCTCTTTGGCATACTTTTTTTCTCTTTCCATCTGCTCCTGAAGTTTCTTTTGCAATATCGTATCTTTTGAAATATTGCTCTTAGGCTGTATGGTACGGTTATGCTCAGTCTGTTTTGATGTGGTATTGTTGTCTTCTGCATGTACTACACCTATAGCTAACACCCAAAAGAGAGAAAGAGAAAGTATCTTTTTCATAAATAAGCCTTATTATTTTATTAATAAATTATTATACTTAAAAAAGAGAATCCTTTCAAGGCTTTCATAAAAGAGAGCAGCATGTTCAATAAAATGGGCTATAATTATACGCTTACATTTGAAGATTATACAATACAACACAGTCAGTTTTGGACATACTTTAAACAGTAGATTGGGTTGTTTTATTGGAATAATAGTGTAAGATAATAAAAAAATAAAATAAGGAATAGGTATGAAAAGAGTAATTACAGTTTTTGTTCTATTGGCTTTATTAAATCCTTTAGATGCGTCAGAAGTAGTTGTGGGTGAGGCAATGCCCTATTTGGCATTAACAGGTATTGGTATGGCCTTTGTACTCTTTGTGCTTTGGTCACTATGTCGTTCAAAGCTTAAAGAGACTACTGCAGCACTGGAAGAGAAAGAGGAGAAAGTGACATGGTTTCGTCAGGTGATGGCACAGAATGAACAGGCCAAAACAAAGCATGAGCATGAGATGGAAAAGAGGGTGCTTGAGCTGACCCATACCATTGAGACTCTCGAGAAGAAACTGAAAGAGGGAACAAAAAATCAGGTTGTCGCCAAGATAGAAGCACAACAGCAAAAACGTGAAAATGCCCTTGCCCGCGCCGGTTTTACAAAGCAGGAGGGGTAGGATGCAAAAAGAGGATCAAAACACAACAGTGATTATACCGCAAAAGGAAGAGGCAGAGAGTATGCAGCCATCAACTGTACCTGTATCTGCTGAACTCTATCAGCATGTCAGTATGGTGGTACGGGAGGTTGAAAACCGTTACCGTGAAGGGATATTGGCATACATCGATGTACTGGCACGCTATGAAGAGGAGATTGCTCAGCTGCAGCAAAAGCTTTCTGAAGCTAAAGCGGTTACAGCACCCGAAGAAGCTAAACTAAGCTTACTTGCCCAGGAAGTTCGTATTGAAGAACGTATGCTTGAACGGTTAAACAGTGAGTTTTTGCAAAAGATTACCAACTATGAAGCGTTTGCGTATGAGTATTCTCCGCTAATAGAAAAAGAGAGTGCAAAGCTTCTTGAACGCAGCAAACATGGTGAGATCAAACGGCTAAGCGATGAGATAGAAGAGGGTGAAATGAAACTGCTTTCATTAGAACTTGAACGGCTCAATCAGCTTGAAAAGCTTGAACCGCTTCGTTTGGAGATAGGACGAATTGAGCGTGCGCTTGCCGAACTTGAACGTAAAAAAAGATATTTTGAGACAACACATCTTCAGCAGATGCACCTGCAGCCCAATTCCGACAGTCTGCTGCCGGTCTCTTCATCCCTCAGCCATACAGAAGATGCAGAAGAGAGCAAGTCGTAAAGATCTCTTCTGCTGTACATGAGAATTGTATTAACACCCTATTTACCTTGCCACTGTACCATAAACATATCTAAAACAAAAAGGATCTAACATATGAAAAAAATAATACTCAGTTCGATTGCCGCATTCTCGTTGATTATGGTTTCTGCTCAGGCAGAGGGGATGAAGTGCAAAGCAGGGAAGTGTGGTGGTACCATGAAGCAGGGGATGATGCAAAAAGCCAAAAAGATGCATAAAATGCGTATGCATTCGCCGTTTCTTATTAAACACGGGTTGCCACACTTGACAAAAATGGTGGCAAAAAGCTGGGATGATCCAAAGCTTGCATTGACAGATGCGCAGAAGGCCAAACTGATGGAAGTACGTAAAACGACCATGGGTGGCGTGATGAAGCTCAAGCCTGAAGTAATGAAACTGAGAAAAGAGATTATAGAAGCGAGCAAGACAGGAATAAAGGCAGATGCACTCAAAGCAAAAGTCGATAAACTGGCATCACTGGAAGCTGAGGCGACGATGGTACACCTAAACTGTATCGACAGCACCAAAGCGGTACTTACCAAAGCGCAGTATGATTACCTGATGCAGAAACGTAAAGCGAAGATGAAAGCAAAAATAGAGCAGGTAAAGCAGGGTGGTATGAAGTGTGCTGCCGGCAAATGTGGCAAGTAATCTTTCCCATGAAGCAGGCAGATTTGTTTGTCTGCTTTTTAAACCTTTATGCTAGGTAACTAAAGTTTATTAAGCGATCTGTTTACCCTCATTAACTACAATGGTCTGAAAGGATCACCATGAACTCACAAAATATTTTACGTATTACACTGTTTATCTCGGTGCTGGCATTCAATCCGGCTGTAGCGCAGACCCTTACTCAACGTACACTTGGTGCGCTTGCACTGCAAAAGCAGCATAGACTTGGTGCACAGATTGCCAAACATCTTGAAGCCAAAGGGCTCGAAGCCGATGCTGCCAAAACCATAGGCGAATCTTTTTTACAAAAGAACCATACGCAGACAGGTGTCATGGTGACAAATATCGTACATCACAACATTGCTACCCAGGAAGATGTTATAGCATACCTAAGTGATGAAGCACTTTTTAGACGCAGTACAGATTTAAGCGACTACGATACACTTGTGAGAATGGTAACCCAGATCCACCAAGACAAACTTTCCAAAGAGATGCTTGCCAGACTCCAAAAGGTTGCACAGCAAAACAGCATGATCGCTGTTTGATGCTATATAAACTAAAGTCTTAAGTTGAGATCAATAAGATCATATATTGGTTAACATAATATAAATTCTATTAAAAAAGTGTGTGGCTCTCTTTGACTTAGTCTGTCATGACAGTTTCTCTTTTACAAATCAACCAAAATGACACTACCAAACTCTAATATAGCTTCTGTTCCAAATATCTAGATTTAATTCATACCAAAGCTACCGGTTGGATAGGTTTGAAAGGTTTGCTTTTTTATTTTGCATATTGCAGATTTGTGTATATTCAATTTTAGAACATGTTGTAATGTATGCAGCAATGTAGATCTGTAAATATACAATTCACAATTCTTTGACTCTACCCGACAAATACTAATATTTAATAATATAGTTTTTGACTTGCCTGTTTGTTTTGCTAAAAGACAAAACTTTAAATACACCAATCCCCTGAAATCCCCAAGATAGCGACATTAGAAGGCAATATATGAACACTTGTTAATATTATAAATAATGATTAAATCAAAAAGAGAACAGATGTTCATAAAAAAATACATCCGAAATATTATTAATGAACACTTGTTCATTTGTTGTTTTGTAAAGCATCTTGACTTATGAACAAATGTTCATTATAATTACAGAAAAGGAGATGCAATGAACGAGCAGACGGGCACTTCCGCCCTATCCAAAGGAAGCAAAACCAAAGCGAAAATACTTAAAACCGCCCTCAAACTCTTCTCTGCCAAGGGCTATAAGGCGACCACGGTAAGAGATATAGCAGGGGCTATGGGAGTCAAGCAGAGTGCGCTCTATAATCACTTTAAAAACAAAGATGCCATCTTGGAAGCGCTTATAGGAGAACTTACCTCTTCAGCGATCGTGCATCTGTTTGATGATAAAGCCCCACAGGAGGCTGCTAAAGGCGGAAAAGCACTTTTGGCAGGGATTGCTACCAAATTCAAGCTTTTGAGCTTTGACGGGCAGAATGAGGCGCTTTTTAAGCTCTTGATGCAGGAGATGTTCCGTAATGAGCGTGTACGGGAGATATACAACGAGCACTTTTATCAGGAGAATGTCAAAAAGCTCTCCTCGTACCTCTTTGTCATGATGCAGGAGGAGATGATATGCTCCTCTGATCCGCTGCTGCTGGCAAATGAGTTCTTTTCGCCGCTCTTTTTCTACCAGATGCAGGTGAGTTTGCTCAAAATGGACAAAAAATCAACCTCTTCTGTGGTATCATTGTTCGAAAAACATGTCGAATTCTTTTGGGAAAGCATACGCATTGAAAAGAAAGAGAGCCTGTTTTAAAATACATACTAAAAAATATTATCATGTATATATTGATATTAAGGAATATAAATGTCTGAAAAAGAGATTGATCTATTTGCACACAAGTCTAAAAGCTGGGATATGAAATCAAGACGTGTAAAAAATGCTAAAAGTATCGCAAAACTTATAGTAAAAAATATTAACCTAAATAAAGAGATGGAGCTGATGGATCTTGGTGCCGGTACCGGTTTGCTCAGTTTCTTTATCGCTCCTTTTGTCAAAAAAATTGTTGCGGTCGACAACTCCCCTTCTATGCTGATGGAGTTTGAGAGCAAATGTAACGCGTTTGCCTGTGAAACAGAAGCAATATTAAAAAATATATCGACAGATGATCTTGAAGGCAGAAGATTTGACGGGATCATCTCCTCCATGACCATCCACCATATAGAAGATATTTCCGCCCTCTTTCACAAACTTTACCGTATGCTCAATGACGGCGGGTTTATTGCTATTGCTGATCTGGACAGTGAGGATGGCAGTTTCCACAGTGACAATACCGGTGTGTTTCATCACGGATTTGACCGCAAGGAGCTTCAGAAGTTTGCAGAAGCATCAGGCTTTAAAGAGGTACGGTTCGATACGGCATCGACCATCAACAAACCCCATCGGGCATTTACCGTATTTTTAATGACGGCAAGGAAGTAGCATGAACAAATATCTGGGGCTTGGTACATTTTTTGGTGTATTGATCTGGTCGGCGATCCACCCCAAGGATTACTTTACATGGTTTTTAGAGGTTTTTCCTGCACTCATAGGCTTTGTGCTTATTGTCCTGACCTATAAAAAATTTCCGCTTACACCCCTGCTTTATACGCTTATATTGATACATATGATCATTCTTATGGTGGGAGGACATTACACCTATGCCGAAGTACCGCTTTTTGACTGGATCAAAGAGGTGCTTCACCAAAGTCGGAACAACTTTGACAAGGTGGGGCACTTCATGCAGGGATTTGAACCGGCAATTCTGGCGCGTGAGATACTCATTCGTCTAAAAGTTGTTAAGCCAAGCCGTATTTGGCTCAATTATATCGTGCTTAGTATCGTGCTTGCCTTCTCTGCCTTCTATGAACTGATAGAGTGGTGGGTAGCGTTGGCAAGCGGCGAAGGTGCCGAAGCCTTTTTGGGTACACAGGGGTATGTGTGGGATACCCAGTCAGATATGATGTTCGCCCTTGTAGGAGGCATCGCCGCCCTGCTTCTGCTTGGCAGATGGCATGACAGACAGCTTAAGAAGCTCTCTTCTTAGTGCTTTTTGATCTCAGCAACGATCACCCCGCGCAGATCACCCTCTTTAAATCCGGTCGCTTTGTCGTTGGGGTAGGCACTTTTGATTGCTTCGGCAATTTTGGGTGAGAGATCGCTGCCGTGGCATTTTAGACAGACTTTTTTGGTAACAAGCGGTTTGTAGATACGGGTTGTCTCCCCCACTTTGACAACTTCAATGCTCTTTGGAGTCAGTTTTTTTGCTGCGATCTCTTCTTCAAACTTTTTCATCACCTTCACATCGGTCTCATCGGGCATATTGACCTTGTCATTTCTGACTTTGAGTGCGGTACGTCTTACCTTCGCATAATCAGGCAGTTTGGCATTGACCTTTTTGGTAATGGCATCGGCACTTCCTGAACAAAATGCCAGCGCCTCCAGCCCGGAGGGGTCGTTTTTCATATGTGCTTTAAGCTCTGTTTTGAGTGCTTTACCCAGCATTTTGATGTAGCCTACGCCCTCTTTTTTGACCGGCATTGGCTTAGAAGGCTGTGCCATGAGCGCTGTGGCACTCAGTAAGATGGCAGATGCTGCAAGTGAAAGATGTTTCATCGTTATACTCCTTGGAATTTTTTTGTATTATAGAGAAAAAGGATTAACGTAGAGGTATTACTCTTTTAATCCTTTCAAATCACTGCGAAGTGTCTTGAATCCTTCACGTATCTCCTCCTCTCCCGGTTTGTGGTCGAGGTCGATGTAGTAGCTGTAGAGCAGTTTGAATCCTCGTCTTAGCTCCAGATTCATATAACTGTTTGGCATTTTGCCAAGGGCTTTGCTCTGCGCATTGTAATGGCTGTTGCAGACAATGCCGCTTTTGTAACTCAGTGTCAGGGTATAGGGACAGCTTTCTGTAAAATGGTAGAGCTTCTTCATGGTCTGTTCCATCTGTTTGTCCGGTGGTGTTACTGCCAGTTTCATGCACTCAATAGGCTGCTTGGTGATCTGTTTGTCATAAAAGGTACGCTCAGCTTTCTGGGTACAGCCGGTAAGCATAAGCAATGAAACTGTAAAAAGCGGTATCTGTCTAACAATAGTCATTTGGTTTACTCCTTTTCTTTCTTATTCCCAATCTTTGTCGCCGTCAAAAAAAGATATCCTCTCCCCGTCATGGTCACACGGTAGCGTTTTTGCTGTAGGTAGCGTTTGGCGAACATCAGGTCATTGAGCACCAGGCTCATTTCGCTCATGGTGTAGTTGGGGGCTTTGGCACCGTAGACCAGCTCTCCGTCCCGCCATCTTGCGTTGGGGAAGCCAAGGATGATGGCACTCTCTTTGTTTAGGTGGGTCTGTACCAGATCCATCAGCAGCGGTTTGAAGGCGATGCCGGGGCTCTGTAATGTGCCGATGGAGATGAGCAGATCAAAACGTCCTAGATTTAGTGAGTCAAGATCGTTGATATCATGGGTGTAAAAGCAGGTGTTTGGCTCAGGAAAGGTCTTCTGTGCGGCTTCTATGGCGCTTTGGGAGTGGTCGATGCCTATGAGTTCCATAGATTGATATTGTTTACTATCAAGCATATTTCTGATGACTTCAAACTCATCTGCACGGTTGATGCCAAGGTCAAGAACCCGTTTGCGTTTTGAAAGAGAGACATTAGTCAGTGCCTGACGGAAGTAGTAGTAGAAGTCCGGCTCTTCCATTTTGTGTATCTGCGCAAAGGGAGAGTCGGTACCGTACTTCTCTGCTTTGTTCAATACCAAAGCATCATGAAATGATGCGTTGTGGGCGATCTTCTCAAATGTCACTCTGATATGTGGTGAATGCGGTATACGTTCGGGGGTCAGCATGCGGCAGTCAAGCATCTGGGCAAGTGCCATCCATGTACGCAGACTGCGGTAGAGGTATATCCTGCCCTCTGCCTTAACAGGTGTTCCAGCGTAAACCCCTCGGTGCAGGTCTGGGTTGAGTACCTCAAAAGTGATATTCTGCTTAGATTGCAATACCTCTTCAATCTGTGTAAGAATGTGCTGCAGGGGTTCGTTGGTAAAGGTCATCTTGGCTGCTTTTCGTGACAGAGTACGATCTCATACTCCAGATAGTCCAGCGGATAGGTCTGCATAAGCTGTTTCATGGCTTTGTAGCCAAGTACGTTACGCCCCGCTCCTACACCGCTTTGTTTCATGTAGCGGAACATCTCCCTGACTGAAGAGAAGGTCAGTGTGTATTCCAAAACCTCTATCTCACCGCAAAAGTGTTTTTTAAGCAGACTAACCGTCTCTTCTTTGCTGCGCAGCAGTGGAGGAAGGTTGGCGGTTTGGTAGAGTGTTCTGAAGGTATTTGCGGTGAATATCGCCAGTGAGACAGGGGCATGGAGAGCGGCGATGTTGGCAAGGACACTGTCAAGGTCGTTCGCCCATTGGAGTGCCGAAGCGGAGATGATGCGGTCATAGTGTGTTTGTGCAAGACGCTTAAAGAGTACAGGATCATTAAAGTCACTTTCAATCAATGAGATATGCGCTGCTTTTGGATGCAATGCAAGCATCCCCTCGGCAAAATCCACCCCTGTAAAATGCTCCAGTTCCCAGTCGATAGCATGGTAAATGCCTCCGTTTCCACAGCCGATATCGAGCACACTTTTGGGTGCATCATCGATCTTTGCAACAAGTGACTGAAGTACCTTTTGCTGAATGATATTGACACGGTTATAGGCTTTGGCATTGCGGGAGAACTCTTTTTGGATTTTCATGCAGATCCTGCGTCGGTAAAGTTTGAGAGTATTATATGATTGTTTTAGTTAGAGTAAGGTAGCCCTTCCGGACATGGGGAGGGAGAAGAAATTGCTCTTGGGGAAGAAACAATCTGTCTCGGAAGGGACTAAGCGAATTATACAAAAGAAATGTTAATTGAACGTTAATTGCCAAAATATTATGCATACGGTATGATTGCAAAAGAATTTTTTGTGGAGAAATGATGCAATATGATCTAATTGTGGTCGGTTCTGGTGCTGCTGGAATGATGGCCGCCATTACTGCAGCACGAAGAGGAAGCCGTGTCCTGCTGCTTGAGAAACTCTCAAAGATCGGTGCCAAACTCAAGGCTACAGGCGGTGGACGATGCAATCTGACCAATACGCTGGATAATGAGACGTTTATGCAGCGTTTTGGCAGGGATGGAAAGTTTATGATGAATGCACTAAAGACATTTGACCATGTCGCACTTAGAGCCTTTTTTGAAGAGATCGGTGTCAAAAGCCATGCGCCTGACGGTTATCGGGTCTTTCCTGTGACACACAGCTCCCAGACCATCATCAATGCGATGTCGGATGAGATGGCGAAACTTGGGGTCGAGGTTCGGTGTGGGGAGAAGGTCATTGCACTTGAACATGACGGTATACAGGTGAGTGGTGTAAAGACAGAAAAAGAGTGTTTTGATGCCAATGCAGTGGTTGTCGCTACTGGGGGCAAAGGGTACCCGATGCTGGGTGCAGAGGGAGACGGGTATGAGATCGCCAAAGCGACAGGACACAAAGTCACACCGCTCTACCCTGCCATGATGCCGCTTAAAGTGAAGGAGAAATGGGTAGAAGCGTGTCGTGCGGATACTATAGCAAAAGTCGAATTGCGCGTTAATATGAAAAAATATAAAAAGCTGTATGCCAAAGGAGACCTGATCTTTACCAAAGAGGGCATACGCGGTCCGGTAGTGCTTGATTTCTCAAGAGAGATCACCCCGCTGCTCTCAAAGTTCGAAGAGGTACCGCTGCTTGCAAACTTTACCAAGGGGATGAATGAGGAGCAGTTGCGTATGTATTTTAAAAAGTATGTTACGGCACATCCTGAAAGTACACTGCTTGAAGTGATGACCACCCTGCTTCCGGAATCTTTAAGCCGTCAACTCTGCATACTTGCAGATACCGACCCAAATAAAACGCCCACAAAGCAGAATGGGGAGGCAAGAGACAAACTCTTCAAACTGCTTGTCTGGACACCGTTGACAGTCAACGGACATGAAGGGTTCAAGATGGCGATGATCACACGCGGAGGGGTGCATCTGAAGGAGATAGACCCCTATACAATGCAAAGCAGAAGGCTGAAAGGGCTCTACTTCTGCGGAGAAGTGCTCAATCTTGACGGCCCCTGCGGAGGGTACAACTTGCAGTGGGCTTTTTCAAGCGGTTATTTGGCAGGAAATTCTGTTTTGCATATGCTCTAATACACCAATGGTTAACCAATATATATTACTATTGGTAGAAATAAAGAGGGGAACACTACATGTTGAAACGATATATCTTTTTTCTTGCCGCTTTGGCAATTCTTATGCCCCTTTATGCAGACTATACACTCAAACCGAGTAAACGCAAACCAAGCCGCATTGACCATATGCCAAAAAGAAATGTCGCGGATATGTGGAAGATCCCGCAAAATCCCGCCTATTATGCCAAACAGATCAAGCCATGGCCAAAGTGGAAACAGAAACATGCCAACAAGCTGTTCAACCAAAAATATTTCAAACCGTGGAAGCTAAAAAAGCTTGACATCCCCGCTAAAGACTTTGGATGGGAGATACGTTTTGTAACCAAAAACACTATCTACACAGAACGGGGCAGAAAGATTCCTGCTTCCGTATATAAACGCTGGATAGCCAATGCCAACTACAAAGCCAAAGACAGCAAACGCTACTATGCCATTACCACGGAGCGTGCCAATGTACGTGCGCTGCCTACCACACAGGCTTTCTATTTTGACCCAAGGCGTGTCGGTGAGGGGTTTCCGTTCAACTACAACCAAAACTCGGCGCTGCACATGAATGTGCCACTGTATGTTTCACACTTTTCAAAAGACGGCAAGTGGGCATTTGTTAGAGCCTCCTACTCTTTTGGATGGGTCAGGGTACAAGATATCGCCTTTGTAGACAAAAAGTTCATGAGGGCGTTTGAAAACGGAAAATATGCCATGACGATCAAAGACAATCTGCGCATCTACAATGAACGGGGAAAGGCGATAAGCCTTGTGAAACTCGGTACCCTCTTCCCTGTTGCCAAAGACGGGGTACGGTATTTGTGTGCCGGAAGAACAGCAAACGGACAGGTAAGATTGAAAAAAGTACGGGTTATTGAAAAGGGACTCATCGCCAGAAAACCACTGCCCTTTACCGCAAGAAACGCAGCAAAAATCGCCAAAGAGTTCTACGGTGAACCGTACGGCTGGGGAGGAGGCTACGGCTGTCGTGACTGCTCTGCAACCACACGTGATTTTTTGGGGGTGTTTGGCATCTTTTTGCGCAGAAACTCGAGTAAACAGGCTGCAGACGGCACCGCGATCAATATTAAAGGGCTGTCCAAGCAGGCAAAAAAGAAAAAGATCATTCGTGAAGCCGAACCGTTCCGTTCACTCCTGTATGTTCCCGGACATATTGTGCTCTACCTTGGGCAATACAAAGGAGAACCTGTCATCATGCATACCTATTGGGGTATTCGAAAAAAAGACGGCAGCAAACTGATCACAGGCCGTACTATTATTACAACCACCGAACCGGGCAAAGAGCGCCAAGATGTCAAAGAGAGCAGCAAACTGATCAATACCCTTAAAACGATTGTCAAATTTTAGGGATTTGGGTACAATACACGCTATGAAAACAGATAGAAGACACAAAGAGAAGATCAAACTCTTCACGACCACCATCATTGCCGGAGAATTCAAAGGCAAACGTATCGAGATACCCGACATAGCTACGACCAGAAGTTCCAAGTCGATCCTTCGTGAATCGTTTTTCAATACGATCCAGTTCGAGATCATAGACCGTAATTTCGTAGAGGTCTTTGCCGGAAGCGGCTCTGTTGGACTTGAAGCGCTCAGCCGCGGTGCGGCACAGTGTTACTTCATGGAGTATAACAAAATCGCGTTCCGTTCTCTTGAGAACAACATTCGCCAGACTGGCCCCTCACGATGCCATGCCTTTTTTGGTGACAGTTTCGAGAACTTCGCCAATGTATATAGGCTTGTCAAGCAGCAGGGTGGCAAAACCTACTTCTACTTCGATCCCCCCTTCTCCACTCGTGACGGCATGGATGAGATTTATGATAAGACGATTGCCCTTATTGAACAGATAGAGCCTCAAGTATGTGAAATGGTTGCCGTAGAGCATATGACGAGCCTGACAATGCCCGAGAAGATCGGTAGACTTGAAAAGAGCAAGAAGAAAAAGTTTGGGCGTAGCACGCTGACCTACTACAAACCGGTTTTGTAACAGGGGGCTGAATTTCTATTTCAATATTTGGGGCAGGTTTCTGTTTACCCTCGATAGATGATATCTGCTATAATGCAGATAAAAAAGAAGCAACATGACAAAAAAAGAAGACCACATTGCTCTCTTTATCGACTGTGACAATATCTCCCACAGAGCAATAGAGGGAATTATCAATGAACTGAGCAAATACGGTGTCGTCAATATACGCCAGGCGTACGGCAACTGGACCAAAGAGAACCTCAAAAACTGGGAAGACAAACTCCTTGAGTTTGCTATCAAACCCATTCAGCAGTTTGACTACTCCAAGAACAAGAACGCTACCGATATCCTCATGACCATCGATGCGATCGACCTGCTGCATACCAAAGATATCGATGCGTTTGCCTTTGCGACGAGTGACAGTGACTTTACACCGGTGGTGATGCGGGTACAGGCGGAAGGCATTAAGGTTTTCGGATTTGGCGAGAAGAAAACACCCAAACCCTTTATGGCTGCCTGCTCTCAGTTTATCTTTACTGAAAATCTTACAGGAAACAGTGAAGATGTTGCCCAGACCCCAGTAGAGAAAGAGAAGCGAAGAAAAAGCGGTAAAGAACTGCGCCAGGACAGCTGGCTGGTCAACCTGCTGCGTACGGCAGTAGAGCAGACCGCAGATGACTACGGATGGGCAAACCTCTCTGAAGTTGGACAGTACATCAATAATAAATCCTCTTTTTCTCCCCTCAATTACGGCTACAAAAAACTCAGTTCCCTCATCAAAGAGATAGATCTCTTTGACATTGCCTATGATGAAGTGAGTAAACAGATGAGTATTCGTGACAAGCGATGGAAATAATATATATTATATTGATTAATATATAATTTTTTAAAGATGTTTTTAATAAAAATTTAATATTAGTTTGATAAAATTAACTTCATAACAAGATAAATTGATATGAGGGGGATTGGAAAATGGCGAGGAAAGAAGAGAGAAGAAGCTGTTCCAAACTGAAACCGTGGATCTACTTTTTGATGGAAATGACCATTTTTGTAATGGGCGGCTATATTATTATGCGTCTTGTCGGAGAACCGTACGGACAGGGTATCGGTGTACTTTTTGTAATAGGTATGACCTATAAGACACGTGCAGTACAGAGACTTGAGCGGGTTCTTGAGAGAACAGAAGAAGTTCGCCGTGTCAAGATCATTGCCAAATATGGGCTTGATAGCTGATTTTCCAAAGTCAGCTTGCCTTTTGTTTGCTTTTTTTACTTTCAGGTTCTACAAACTCACCTTGTATTAGACCAGCTTCATGTAAAAACTGTGAAGGTACATACTCCGCCTTTTTGACTTTGTCATACTTTGCAAGAGAGAGGTAGAGTTTGTCCTTTGCACGGGTTACTGCAACATAGAAAAGGCGTCTTTCTTCTTCAATGGAGCTCATCATTCTACGGTTGGGGAAGCGTCCATCCACCAGATCGACCACATAGACTTCGGGAAACTCAAGCCCTTTGCTTGCATGCACGGTCAGCAGGTTTACCCCTTCCCCTTCACTCAATTCTCCTCCGCCAAGAACCATGGCATTGACAAAGCGCCCCAGTTCACGGTATGGACGTGCAAGGTTAAGCAGAAGATTTGCTTTGGTAACGATCCTCTCCCGTGCTGTTTTTTTCTTCTCTTCATCTATCTCTCCGTTTTTCAGCCGCCCCCGCTGGGTAGAAAGTATCTCAATAATGCCTTCATAGAGTTTTGACGAGAGTGCCTTTCGCAGCACATTCGCCGGTGCCTCTTCATACTCAATATTAGAGAGAAAACGGTAGAAGCGGTCAAAGAACTTCACCCCTTCCTGAGTCAGTCTTGGGTGTTTAAGTATTGGATGTGCATAGACTTCCGGCAGCAGATCAAGATGCTTGAAACGGGTTGCCGTACCGATCTCAAAATCATCGTCAAACAGACCAAGCTGAACGTTTTTGGTGGGATTGAGTTTTGGAAGTTCTTTTTCAATGGGAGAGAGTATCCCCTCTCTCATACTACCGCGGCCAAAGTGCAAAAAGCACTGAAATATCTCTTTGGAAAGAGCACTTCCCACACCGCCTGCATACTCGAAAATATGGATAAATGCCATCATATCTTTTGGGTTGACCAGTAGTGAAAGCAGGTCGAGCAGGAATTTGATCTCTTTGGCATCAAAAAAGCTGGTGCCCCCCTTGCGTTTACAACTGATGCCCATCTCACGCAGACTCGCCTCGATACCGTCTGCGGAGGAGTTGTTTCGGAAAATAACGGCAATGTCATTGTTTGGCACATGGGTATGCTTGATGGAGTGGGCAATCGCCTGATACTGTTCAAAGAGGTCATTGTACATCAACAGGCGTGGCGGATGGGTCTTGCCGTGTCTGCCCACCTCAAGCTTTTTAGGGTAGATGCGTTCGTTACGTTCAATGACACGGTTTGCCAAAGAGAGTATGGGGGCTGTGGAGCGGTAGTTAGTCTTGAGCGTAAAGACCTTTGCGTTGGGGTAGCGTTTGGCAAAGGTGGCAATGTTCTCGATATTGGCACCATTAAAGGCGTAAATACTCTGATCATAGTCGCCCACACAGAAGAGTGAACTTGGTTTAAGCGCGTCTATGAGTGCACTCTGGAGAGTGTTGGTATCCTGGTACTCATCGACAAGCACTTCATCAAACGGAATCTGTGTCTGCTGAGCATGTGCTTTCATTCGCAGTAGCAGGTCATTAAAGGAAGCAAAACCGTAAGCTTCTTTTTCTGCTTCAAACTCTTCAATAATATGCATGTAGGCATCCATCAGTACTTCATGCTCCGGATACTTTTCCAAAAACCAGACATCAAACCTATCCAAGGAGGCATTTTGGTAGAGTGAATACATCTCATAGAGGTAGGTAGCCGAGAATGGTGCAACTGCAAGGTTCATGCGTTCGAAGTTACGTTTTTCGTAAATACTTCTAAAAAGGGTTTTCAGCTCTGATGGCTGTTTGAGTGCAAGGTTCGGGTGTAACTGCTTAAGCCAGCGGTAGCTGACGGCATGGAAAGTACCCGATTCGATCTTTGAGACGACCTTTTTGGGGAAAAAGCGCTCCAAACGGGCGATCATCTCCCCTGCCGCTTTGTTGGTGAATGTCAGCAGCAAAATCTTCTGCGGCTCCATACCGCTTTGCAGCAGATGGGCAATACGCCCTACGATAGTAGAGGTTTTCCCCGTACCCGCAGAGGCGATGATAAGGTTGTGTCCAAGCGGTGCGGTAGCAGCACTCAGCTGCTCATCATTGAGGGATGAGAGCGGCACTTACGCGAGACCGATGATGTAGTAGGTGTTTTTGTTGGGGACTTTTTGAAGTTTCAGTCTGTACTTGTCCGCCCAGTGTTCTACCAGCTGGGTAAATGCGGCAAGGTTGTCTGCATTGGTATCTGCATCACATTTGATCTTGAGGTGGTCAACAGAGTTGGACATGGCGATATAGCCTTTCTCTACGGCCAAAGCATCGGCAAAAGAGGGAATATGCGGTAAGAATTTTTCCAAACCGTCTGTGACATTGAGAATGGTTTTGATCTGTTTGAGTGTCTGTTCTGTTACAGAGTAACCAAGTTGTTTCAAGAGGGCTTCGGGTGTTAGTTCTAAATGCATACAATTAACCTTGATGTATAGTATATCTGAAAGGCGATTGTAGCGAATTTTTAATTAGGCTTGGCAGAGTTTTACTGTTAGAAAAGTGTGTTTGTCGGTATGTCTATTTTCTCAATCAACGCTTTGTAGTGCTCGACATTCTGAAATGCTTTCTCGTAACGCCAGCGCAGGACGAACTCTATGATCTCGTTTTTCAGTTTCTCATCGAGTGTTTCAGCCTTTCCAAAGTAGCCAAGTGAGATATTTTTTGCTTTTTTCTTTCCATTCTTGTCCGGCTCATAGGTAATAGCGATGATCTGGATGTATTTCCCCTCACGTACCTGTGCAAAATCCTCCTCTTTGAGCCCAATACCTGAGAGGTTCATCGCCTTATAGTAAAAAATGTTGTCAAAGTCAGGAGATTTCTCGAAGATTTTCAGCTTTTCGTAGAGTGCCTTGACCCGGTCGATGTTCTCCTGACGTACATTTTCAGGTTCTGCCTTTTTTATAGGTTTTGGTTGTGTTTTGGGAGCAGTGTTTAGAGGTGCAGTATCAGGAGAAGAAACGGATTCCGCCGTGGCAGGCTTTTTAGGTGTTTTGGTCGTTTGTTTTGTTGCTGTTGTTTGTGCAGCAGGTGTTGCTGTTTTACCCTGCTTTTGCTCAAGCTTTTCTTCCAGTTTGCTGGTCAGTGCTTTAAGCTTCTCTAAACTGCTTGACATCTAACTCCCCTTCAACATGGCGCTGGACAAGGCTCCATACTTAAATATTAGAAAATATAGTACACTACATCAACTAACAGTTTCTTTAAATTTATAGTGAATAATATCAATTTTGTTATTTTTTAATGTTAAATGCAGACAGTTTTAATATTTGTTAATATTTTATCCTTTGAGGACACCTTAACCAATCTTAGGATAAAATCACAACCATTATACAATTGAGGAAATATATATGGACTATCTACAGATCAAAGGCGGGAACAAACTTAGTGGAAGTGTGACGATCAGCGGTGCCAAAAACGCTGCCCTCCCCGTCATTGCCGCAACGATTTTGAGTGACCGTCCCGTAACACTGACCAACCTTCCCAATGTTGTAGATATCCGTACGTTGCTCAAACTGCTTGGCATGCTTGGCGGCAAGGTTTCCCATGAGGGTACAGTAGCCCACATTGACAACAGTACTATCAACTCCCATAAAGCAGTCTATGAGATCGTTGCGCAGATGCGTGCTTCTATTTTGGTGCTTGGTCCCCTGCTTGCGCGTTTTGGTGAGTGTGAAGTGAGTCTGCCCGGCGGCTGCGCCATTGGACAGCGCCCTATCGACCTGCATCTTAAGGCACTTGAAGCGATGGGTGCCACCATTGAGATCAAAAGCGGGTATGTGCATGCCGTAGCACCGCAGGGGCTTAAGGGAGCGAAGATCATCTTTGACAAGATCACTGTAGGCGGTACGGAAAACACCCTGATGGCTGCCGCACTCGCACACGGTACCACCACCATCATCAATGCTGCCAAAGAGCCTGAGATCGTACAACTGTGCGACATGCTTGTCTTGGCCGGTGTCGCGATAGAGGGTATCGGTACAGGAGAGCTGATCATTGAGGGTACCGGCGGAAAACCGCTTGTGTTTCCGCAGACCGAGATCATTCCTGACCGTATCGAGGCGGGTACCTACCTCTGTGCGGGTGCTATTACCAACTCCTCTATCACCTTGGAAAAGATCGATACCGAGCATATCCGTGCTTCCATAGACAAGCTTGAATCGATGGGCTTTTCCTTTGATATGGAAGAGGATACCATTACCATTCATCCAGCCGAAGTGATCCGTCCGGTCAACATCATTACCGTAGAGTATCCAGGATTTCCTACCGATATGCAGGCGCAGTTTATGGCGGTAGCGTGTGTGGCAGAAGGTGAGAGCCTTATAGAAGAGCGTCTGTTTGAAAACCGTTTTATGCATGTAAGTGAACTCAACCGCCTAGGTGCGGATATCTGGCTCAAAGGCTCGACAGCCGCGGTCAAAGGGGTCGAGAAACTCTACGGTGCGGATGTGATGGCAACCGACCTTCGTGCTTCTTCTGCACTGGTGCTTGCGGCACTTGTTGCTGAAGGTACGACCAATGTACGCCGCATCTACCATCTTGACCGCGGCTATGATGACCTTGAGGGTAAACTTGCTGCCCTTGGTGCCGATATTGTCCGTAAAAAAGAGCAGAAATAACCCATGGCTCAAGAAATCGAACGCAAATTTCTTGTCGATCCCGCCAAACTGCCTTCCCTCCCCTTGGGCTACACCATCAAACAAGGCTACATTGCCGCTTCCGATGCGACTGTTCGGGTACGCATCAGAGATGATAAAGCGTTTTTGACACTCAAAGGCAGAGCCAAAGGCATCACCCGATCGGAGTTTGAGTACCCTATCCCGCTTAAGGATGCCAAAGCAATACTCTCCGAGCTTTGCATCCACCCTTTCATCCATAAAACACGCTACCTGATCGAGCATGAGGGACATACATGGGAGCTTGACATTTTCGAGGGAGAAAATGAGGGACTAATCGTTGCGGAGATCGAACTTGAAAGTGAGAGCGAGCCGTTTAGCAAACCCGACTGGGTAACACAGGAAGTCTCCAACGATCCCCGCTACCGCAACGCCTATCTCGTACATCATCCTTTTTTGTCATGGGATAACTAAAAGGATACAATGTCTATTCCCTTCCTGGTTCCCACGTTGTACGTGGAACCCATGCTTTGGTGCATTACACTGAATAGGGGTGAGCGTTCTCAAAAGAAAACAGATGTTTGAGAATATGTCAAATTGTTATATAATATTGGAGTGAAGTAACAAGGATAAGGACTTACGGTATGAATCACATACGAAATATTCGCATTCTCTCCTATACCTATCTTTTGTTCTTTGCGCTTGATGACAATCCTTATGGTCTCTATTTTGCACTGCCGTGGATTTTGTATTTGCTGCGTGAGAGCTATCTGCTTGGTTTTTCATCAAAACAGGCACTCTCCAATTTTGCTTTAATCCTCTTTTTTATTATTACCCTTTTTTATGATAAGTCCAAATCTTCTCTTTATCATCCCTTGATTAAAAATGAGATTGTTTTGTTAAAAAATATCTACATATCAAAAGGATACAGTAAGGGTAAACTTAGTGCTTCTGATAATAACTTTACACTTAGAGACAATCCGCAGGTAATGGTGCTATTGCCAAAAGGAGAAAAAATTCACATAAACTCTTTTATTCGGCAAGGTTTTACAAACTTTTTTCCATATTATGATATTGAAGTAAAAACGGCACACGATCAAGAGATATTGCAATGGCTTGATCCAAAGGGAACTACCAAAGGGTATAAAAAGGGACTTCTGTACCTTTGGAGTAACAGCTCTTTTTATGCACTTGGAATGCTTAGCAATACACTAGTTGATCGATACAGCATAACTATAAATCCTCTATTTAAATTGTTGTCATTTTTGTATCCCTTTGCTCTGCTTTATCTTCTGGCAAAAGGGTTTCAAAATGGCATCAAAAACATTCAAAAAAAATTCGGCTTTCATCCATTTAGTCTGATTATCTATGCACTCTCATACTATTATGTCCTGATGGCAAGTACCAATGATGGTTTTTCCGGTTTTTATCTTGGTCTGCCCTATGCGTTTTTTTTGCTATGGGAAATCTTTATGCTGCCAAAAAAGAACAAGGTAAGATACCTGCATATTTTTGTACTACTCCTCTCGCTCTATTTACTTCTTTTTGATCGCACCCACTCAAAACTTTTATATCCAATGGTAGGTAAAAGCTATACCATTGTCAAAGATGTTAACTATACTTACGGAAATTTCTATGCAAATTCTATAGATGTCTATGACTTCACTCCTCTTGACTTTCAAAAACCGATGTTTCAATTTCATCCTAACGACAGCTTTGAAATCGTGAGTCAAAAAGTTGCAGGTCATCCGGATATGGGGACAACCTACATCTATCAAATTCGATCGAAAAACTTTTCTATACTTCGTAAATATCTCTCTGAACATCCATCACAGATAAAATCAAAATATTTTGGAGATAAAAATGCGTTCTACATCCATAGTTATGAATTAAGCACACTGCTAAAAACACAAGGCTATTCGTATTTTAAACCCAGATTTGACAATGGCTTTACATATATGAGTTTTTATCTCTTGATCTATCCAATTGTTTTGCTTTTATTCTTTATGATGTTACGTTTTAGAAATAGAAGTGTATTCAAATCTCTGTAAATAAATCTCAATTTTTTCTTTGGTTCTCACATTGTACAATGTAGGACGAGGAACTCAAAAATCATCCTATCAATACATCAACCCAAACAACCAAAGCGGAATCTTGTTCTCCTCCATCATGTAGTCGGTATCCACCACTACAAAACTGTTGGGGACGTCTTTTATCTGCTTAAAGCCTTTTTGGGTACCGCCGATCTCAAACAGATAATCCCCCACCCGAAAATCACCTATATCACTGTAGTAGATTTGATCAAACATCGAGGCAAAAAAAGTCTCTCTGACCGTTAGCTCGTTCCCACGTTGCACGTGGGAATGCATACGAGCCCACACACTACCAAAAACGCTCAATCTCCAAAAGCCCCTCTTCCCCTTCATAATCTCTTGCACTTGAGTACCGCCAGTGTGAAGCATCATCAACATATCCGCGTTTTACAGGGTTTTGATGGATATAGTTTATCTTCGATATCATCATGGTGTCACTCTGTATGAGTTTGGGCTGCAATCCCTCCTGCCATACTTGGTATTGCCTGTCTGATTTGTGCACTTTCTTATAGAAAGCAAGCTGATCGAGTATTGTTTTTACATTTTCTCTTTGCAGCAATCTGAGCAGTTCTCTTGCCGTATGTCTTTTGAATTTTGCCATAGTTTTGGTGATGTCATTGCTTTGCGCTACGATGTGTAGATGGTTTTCAAGTATCACATAGGCATAGAGTTTGAGATTATCTGTTTTTTGTAGATACCTAAAGCTCTTCAGAAGTATCTCTACACTTTCCTTTCTTGTAAAAAGAGGTATCCAGTGCAATACCGTACAGGTGATAAAATGCGGATGTGTCGGTTCGTAAATTTTATATCTGCTTCTTCCCATAGTCTTATATGCATCCTTGTTTTTTTCTTGTAGTTTATATTAAAAGAAAAGAGATGTTTGAGAATATGTCAAATTGTTATATAATTTTGGGGTGAAGTATGCATTCCCACGCGGAGCGTGGGAACGAGAGACGTGCAACGTGGGAACGAGAGAGTGTATAACAAAACTAAGAAGAAAACAAAAGCGGCTCTCCCCTTAGCACATCCAACACATTGGTAGCATAAGAGCCCTTTGGCAGTGTAAAGCCAAGCTCATAATGGGCTTTCTCTTCGACATAGCGCTTACTGATATCTGTAACCTGCACCCATGCGTAGCGTCTGGCGCCGTAAAGTTTGATCGGCTCATCGAACATCTGTTCAATGATGCCCGCACTTCCCTCTGCACGTCTGGTCTTCGTACCGGGAATAAGCCCAGTTGGGGCTGTGTCTTTGGTGGCAAAGCGTGCTGCCTCATCTGCGGTATCTTCCGCTGCAAAGAGTTTGCCGTAGGGGTAGTGCATCATCAGTTCACCCTCTAAGAGTTTGTAGAAATTTGGCTGTGTTTTGGTGCCTTTAAGTGTGCCTTGGGGCAGCTGCATCAGCTTCTCGGTCTCTGCTTCGCCAAATTCTTGCAGCAGGAGGTTGATCTCCATCCGTTTGGCAAGCCATTGGTTGAAAAGGTAGCTCTGGTAGGAGCCCATGAGAAACTCACGTGTTTTCCGGTCACGCATCTTCAGTGTGCCATCGAGCAGCTTTTTGCCATCTTCCCAGTTGTTTCCGTTGGTGCCGAAGCGCTGGTTGCCAAAGTAGTTGGGGACACCGTTTGTTTTGATCCATTTGAGTACCGAGTCGAGTTTGTCTTTTTGGACACCAAGCACCTTTTTGAGGCGTATCTCAAAACGGTTGCCTTTGAGGTGCCCTACACGTATCTTGTTGTTGTGGCGTGTCATCTCAAGGATCTTGATCTTTTCGTGTGCAAAACTCTCAAGACGCTCTTGCAGTTTTGCCGGCAGAGAGATGTACTGGATGGTCATGGCATGTTTGTCTTTCAGTCCCGCATACCCGATGTCTCTGCGGCGGATACCGAGATGGTTGGAGATGGCATCGAGCATCTCCCATGTGGTCATCTCCTTTTTGCGTACTTTAAGTACCAGATGCTCCCCCTCACCGCTGAATGCATAGAGCGGGATCTCCTCGACGGTAAAATCGCGTGGAGAGGGGTTGAAGACAAAGCTGTTTTTGACATTAAGCGGATAGACAGGTTTCATGGTGACCTTTAAAAGTTTGCTTTGGCGTATTCTATCAGATACGGGGTTATGCCCGGTTGTACTCCTGTGCCATTTTGAGCAGATCGGCATTGATCCGGTAGGGCTCAAAGGCAATCTCGTCAATGGATTTGTGGTTGAAGCCGCCATCATTGTAGCAGACGACACTCCTCTTCTTGCCCTCAAGCAGCCCGTCAACGGCATGGGTGACAAAACGTGATGCCATCAGCCTGTCATGTACGGTTGGGTTGCCGCCACGCTGGGTGTGTCCAAGTACTACGCTTCTGGCTTCGATGCCAATGGTTGTTTCAAACCACTCTCTAATGGACTCTGTGTTGTGCAGCGCTTCCGAGACAATCGCCAAAAAGTAGCTTCTGCCCTTCTGCTTCTCTTTGAGGAAACGGGAAGCATAGGTTTTAAGATCATACGGCACTTCTGGGACAAGGCACATCTCAGCCCCGCTGGTCAGTGCGGAGACAAGGGCAAGATAGCCGCAATCGCGTCCCATTGTCTCAATGACAAAGGCACGCTCGAAGGATGAGGCGGTATCACGTACGGCATCGATGGCACACTTGATGACATTGAGTGCCGTATCGACACCGAGAGAGTACTCCGTACCGGCAATGTCATTGTCAATAGTAGCGGGGATGCCCGCAAACGCGAGGTTGCTCTCCTGGCTTAGCTTCTGCATCCCTTTAAAAGAGCCCTCCCCGCCCAGCACCACAAGTGCTTCGATACCGTGTTTTTCAAGGTTTTTGGCCGCCTGTGCACGGTAGCGGGGTTCTAGAAAACGTTTTGAGCGTGCCGAACCGATGATGGTACCGCCCCGTGTGATGATGCCGGCAACATCACTGTAGTCAGCCTCTTTGATCCTGCCGTCAATCAGCCCTTCATAGCCGCCATGGACAAAAAAGGGAGTGATGTTGTGCCGGAGGGTATATTCGACAAAGCGTTTGAGTGCGGCATTCATACCCGATACATCACCGCCTGAGCAGAGAATAGCCATTTTTTGCATGATAACTCTCTTTTTCATCAATTATACCATCTTCTTGTTATACAATTTAGAAAATAGATTCAGGAGCATTGAGATGGTGCAGGACAAATACGGTTTTTTTGAAGAATCGGCCGACTTTTTTACTTCCGATGCCGCACGCGGGATACGGTTGCAGTTTGACTATGAAAAGGCTGAAGTGAAGATCAAAGAGGCGGGTATCGAACATACCATCGTGGTCTTTGGCAGCGCCCGCATACGCCCGACAGATGAAGCGCAAAAAGAGATAGCACGCATTGAAGCGGCTCTCAAGGAGGATGCGGTCAATGAATCCCTCCTCAAAGAGCTTGACAAAGCGCAGATCGCACTGCGTCAGAGTATCTACTATGAAGAGGCGCGTCGGTTTGGTCAACTGGTGGGCAAAAGCGGCAAAGGTCCCAAAGACTGCAAAGTCACCCTGATGACCGGTGGGGGACCGGGTATTATGGAAGCGGCAAACCGCGGAGCGCACGATGTGGGTGCCAAGTCGATAGGACTCAACATCAAACTGCCCCATGAACAGCAGCCAAATCCGTACATTACCCCGGAACTTTCATTCAGTTTTTACTATTTTGGTATCAGGAAACTGCATTTTATGCAGCGTGCCAAAGCCCTCGTTGTCTTTCCCGGCGGCTTTGGTACACTTGATGAACTGTTTGATATCCTGACACTGGTTCAGACAGGGAAAAACCCGCATATACCTATTGTCCTTGTCTCTCGATACCATTGGGACAATGTGTTGAATTTTGATTTCCTTGTAGAAGAAGGCACTATCGCGCCTGAAGATAAAGCACTGTTTGTCTATGCTGAAAATGCCGATGAGGCGTGGGAGGCCATTACAGCATGGTATGAGAAGAGAGGCGAACCCATTTTCTCATAGGTTATTTGGTCACAGTTGCAGGCTGTACCTTTTTCAGTTTTTCATCGACCTTGGGAAGCTTCTCTTCCTTTTTTGAGGTTAGTTTTCCCACTTTGGCTGTCGTGGTGTTCTGTTGCACAGATGGCGACGTACTCTGTACGTTTTTGGTGGGTGTTACCGTCACACTCTGTTGTGTACTGCCCTTCTTCTTGCCTATGGTAATGACCAGTCTGCCGTTTTTAAATTCACTTTTGATAGCAGAGGGGTCTGCATCGGCAGGCAGCGAGGTTGACTGCTGGAAAGACTGAATGGAACGTGATGTGCTGACCATTCCATTTGTCTTTTGTTGCTCTTCATGGACGATCTTCGCACTAATGGTAAGCATACCGTTTTCGGTACGAATATCGATATGATTCTCTTTGCTTTCAGGAATGTTGGTGACCATTTCATAGTGGTCGCCTTTGTTGACAAAATCACTCTGTGCGGAGAGTTTGTACATCCCCATGGTCGGATGCACAAGGCGTGCGGAACGCTGGTTAATGCGCTGCTGCATACGACTGAACATCTTATCCATCTGATGCTGCATTTGGATCATCTCTTTAAAGATGTCATCTCCAAACGGATCCTGAAAGAACGGATCATTGAACGAGTCGTTCAGTGGTGCTTGTGCCTGAAGCGATACTGCCGCAACAAGTGGCAGTGCCAGAAGAGAAAGTTTTTTCTTTAACATGGTTAGCTCCTTAAGATTTGGTTTCTTAAGAAGCATTATAAAAAGGCAAGTTTAACCAATCTTTAATGCAAGATGGCTAAATAAAGTTAATAGAAGTGACTAAACTTTAGATATAAATATCAGGATGTCTGCAACGCTTTAAAGCGACACTCGCCAAGTGTCACCTGACTGACCCTTTTCACTTCAGAAAGCAGATATGCCAATGTGCCTTCAGGATCGGTTTCGGGCATCTCATCGGCAATGATCTTCAGTGCCTCTTCACGGTTTGCCGGTATCCAGCGTTTTTCGCGGATAAACTGTGTCAGAATGACAGGTTCGCCTTTAGACAAGTCCCATCTCCGCAAAGTAGGGTTCTACCTCCATCCACCAGTTCTCCAGTTTCAAGATCACTTCACTGATCGCATCATCTTCCTCTTTCCATTCATTGATCTTCTGGATGATCAGCGGCTTTTTTTCTGCATCGATCTTGTCGGAGGCTTCGATCTTCTCAATAACTTTTTCTATCTTCTCTTTCATAACAGTGTACCTTTAAAATAGATTTTCTGACCAAATTGTATTTCAATCCGGCACAAATGTCAACTGTTTATGCTCTTTTGATACAATATACCAAATATTCAAGGAGCAGCGCGTGAAAACAGGCTGTATGCATGACATTCAGGATTTTATCAAAAAGGACTCCTTTCCTGGTCTGGTACTTATTGCTGTGACGATATTGGCACTGATACTGCAAAACAGTGCGCTTTCACACTACTATATGGGCTTTCTGCATACCCCTGTGGAGGTGCGTATTGGAGCGCTGCACATTGCCAAGCCACTGCTGCTGTGGGTCAATGACGGACTGATGGCGATCTTTTTTCTGCTGGTCGGTCTGGAGATCAAGCGGGAGGTGGTCGAGGGGCATCTCTCTTCACTTTCTCAGATCGCCCTGCCGGGTATTGCCGCTGTAGGGGGTATGGCGGTGCCTGCACTGGTGTACATCACCTTTAACAAAGGAGATGCTTTTGCCATGCAGGGGTGGGCGATCCCTACGGCAACCGATATCGCGTTTGCCCTTGGTATCCTCTCTTTGCTTGGAAAGCGTGTGCCTATGTCATTGAAGATATTTTTGATGGCACTGGCGATCATCGATGACCTTGGTGCCATTGTGATCATCGCACTCTTTTACACACAGGAGCTCTCTCCCCTCTCCATTTTGGTTGCAGCTGCTTCTTTGGTGGTGCTTTTTATCATGAACCGCATGGGGGTGGTGCGTAAGGCTGCCTATATGATCGTTGGTGTTATTTTGTGGGTCAGTGTACTCAAGTCGGGGGTGCATGCAACACTTGCTGGGGTGGCACTTGCCTTTTTCATTCCACTCAAATCTACAGACAGTGAGGGAAAAACCTTCTCCATTGCCCACCAGCTTGAACATGGCCTGCACTACTGGGTAGCCCTGCTGATACTGCCGCTCTTTGCCTTTGTCAACGCCGGTGTTGATCTTTCCGGTATCTCTCTGGGAGGCATGAAAGAGAGCGTACCGCTTGGGATCATGGCGGGACTCTTCATCGGTAAACAGCTTGGGGTCTTTACCTTTTCGTTTATTGCCATTAAGACAGGTATTGCCAAACTCCCCAAGGAGAGTACTTGGCTGCAGCTCTACGGTGTGGCACTGCTGACAGGTATTGGCTTTACCATGAGCCTCTTTGTCGATACACTCACTTTTAATGACACCGATCTCTTTGCCTATGGGGACAAACTCGCTATTTTGCTCGGATCGCTCTTTTCAGGAGTCGCGGGTTACAGTGTTTTAAAAATCGCTACCAAAAAAAGCGTTCCATAAAACCCCAAGCACCATTTCGCTATAATCGCGGCAATATCATTACAGGATGTATGAGCAATGAGCGAAACAAAAAAGAACGTCTATACCCCCAAAGAGATCGAAGAGAAGTATTACAAGATATGGGAAGAGCGCGGCTATTTTGAGATTGACGGTAACAAAGCCATTCAGGAGGAGGATAAAACCTTTTGCATTATGATGCCACCGCCAAATGTTACAGGTCATCTGCACATTGGACATGGGCTGACCTTTACCCTACAGGATATCATTGTCCGTTACAAGCGTATGGATGGCTACAAGACCCTCTGGCAGCCAGGAACCGACCATGCCGGTATCGCAACACAGAATGTCGTTGAGAAACAGTTGCTTGCCGAAGGTACGACCAAGGAAGCGATAGGGCGTGAAGCGTTTTTAAAACGAGCGTGGCAGCAGAAGGATAACTCCGGAAACGCCATCACCTCACAGCTGAGAAAACTAGGGGTCTCCCCTGCGTGGAGCCGTGAGCGCTTTACGATGGATGAGGGGCTTGCCAATGCAGTCAAAAAAGCCTTCAAGCAGATGTACGACAACGGCTACATTGTCCGTGGCAACTATATGATCAACTGGTGTACGCACGACGGTGCACTCTCTGATATTGAAGTGGAGTATGAAGACCATGCAGGCAAACTCTACCACATACGCTGCCCTCTTGTGGACGGTTCTGGTGTGGTTGTGGTTGCCACTACCCGTCCTGAGACCTATTTTGGAGATACGGCGGTCATGGTCAACCCCGCAGATGAGCGCTACAAACACCTTATAGGCAAGAAGGTCAAACTGCCGCTTATTGACCGTGAAGTGGAGATCATTGCCGATGAACATGTCGATATGGAGTTTGGTACCGGATTTGTAAAAGTCACTCCGGCACACGACCCCAACGACTACGAAGTAGGCAAACGTCACAACCTTGAGTTTATTACCATTTTTGATGAGAACGGTATTCTAAATGGGCATTGCGGCGAGTTTGAGGGGATGGAGCGCCTTGAAGCACGTGAGAAGATCATGCAAAAACTTGAAGCCCAAGGGTTCGTTGAGAAGGTAGAGGATCACCAGCATCAAGTTGGGCACTGCTACCGCTGTAAAAATGTTGTTGAACCCTACATCTCCAAGCAGTGGTTCGTCAAAAAAGAATTTGCCAAGTCTTCCATAAAAAAGGTCAATGCCGGTGAGGCGAAGTTCTTCCCAAGCCACTGGATCAACTCCTACAATGCATGGATGAACGACCTGCGTGACTGGTGTATCTCCAGACAGCTTTGGTGGGGACATCAGATCCCTGTCATGTACTGTGATGACTGTGGTGCAGAGTTTGCCTTTGAGGGAGAGACCCCGACCAAGTGCGAGAAGTGTGGCTCAACACATATCCATCAAGACCAGGATGTACTCGATACCTGGTTCAGCTCAGGACTCTGGCCCTTTTCTACCCTTGGCTGGGGGAATGGTGATGCGTTCAAAGGTGAAAAATGGTTTGAGCAAGACATGGATGCTTTCTACCCCAATCAGCTACTCATTACCGGTTTTGATATCCTCTTCTTCTGGGTAGCACGTATGCTGATGATGGGAGACAACATCACCGGAGAACTGCCATTTAAAGACATCTACCTGCACGCACTGGTTAAAGATGAAAAAGGCGAGAAGATGAGCAAGTCCAAAGGTAATGTCATCGATCCGCTCATCATGATAGAGAAGTACTCTGCCGATGCACTTCGTTTTACCCTTGCTGTACTTGCCGTACAGGGGCGTGATATCAAACTGAGTGAAGAGAAGCTTGAGCAGAGCCGTAACTTCACCAACAAGCTCTTCAATGCTGCCAACTACCTACAGATGAATCAGGAACAGTTTGATGACCTTAATGAAGAAAAGGTAGTTACTCCACTTGGACGCTATATGCTCTCACGTTTTCATCTCGCGGTTAAAGAGACCCGTGAGTTCATGGATGTCTACCGCTTCAACGATGCGGCAACGACACTCTACCGCTTCATGTGGGGTGAATTCTGTGACTGGGGGATTGAGCTAAGCAAAGCGAGTAAAGAGAGTGTCGGTGAGCTTGGAAGCATCTTCAAAGAGTCTCTGAAACTGCTGCACCCTTTCATGCCGTTCATTACCGAGAACCTCTACCAGAGGCTCTCGGGTACCGAACTTGAGGAGAGCACTTCCATCATGGTTAAGTTCTATCCGAAAGCAACCAAGATAGACGAAGCGATTGCTGAGCAGTTCAATCTTGCCATCGAAGCCATTGTATCGCTTAGACGCTGTAAGACGCTTATCGAAAAAGGCAATCAGCGCATTGAAAAGGCGGCAGTCAAGTTCAACAAACCTGCCGATACCGACCTGCTTAAACCATTCATCGAAAAACTGGCAAAAGTCGATGAAGTCGAATTTGTCGAGGCAAAGCTGCCAAAGTGTGTGACAGATGTCTCCGACTCACTTGAGAGTATGATCTCCACTGATGACATCGATATGAGTGCCATTATCGGCAAGCTGACAAAACAGAAAGAGAAACTTGAAAAAGAGATCGGCAAACTCAGCGGCATGCTGAACAATGAAAAATTTGTTGCCAATGCCCCAGAGAAGGTCATTGCAGAAAACAGAAAGGCGCTTGAAGAAGCGCAGGTGAAACTCGATAAGGTTGAGAGTGAGCTGAAAGGGTTTGGTGCCTAAGATGCAAGCACAAACACAGGAAGCCTACAACACTCTGCTGGCAAAAGAGTATAACAAAGCCTTTGTGCTCTACTCTGCTCTGGCAGAGCAAAAAGAGCCGACAAGTTTCTACTACCTTGGATTTCTCTACTTTAGAGGGCTTGGCGTAGAAAAAGATGACAAAAAAGCCTTTGAGAACTACCTTGAATCTGCAACGCGTGAAGTACCTGTAGCGCAGTTTGAAGTGGCACTGATGCTCGAAAACGGTGACGGCTGCAAGCAAAACTTTTCAGAAGCTGCCTTCTGGTACGAAGAGGCGGCAAAACGCGGTAACATCGATGCCTTCAACAATCTTGGTGCAATGTACAAAGAGGGGCGAGGGGTCTATCAGGACTACAAAAAGGCGTTCATTCTTTTCAAAAAGGCTGCAGAAGCGGGCAACGCCTCCGCACAGTTTAACCTTGGTGCGCTCTACGACATGGGACTGGGGTGTGAAGAGGATAAAGAGAAAGCCATCGAGTGGTGCCGTAAAGCTGCCTATCAGGGGCATGAGAAGGCAAAAGGCATCATTATGCGCCTTCAACAGGATGGTCAGATCGTATTTTAAATTACATGAAGTGTATTTTTTTGTTTTTATCAATTATTATTCCTATATTTTCTTAAATTACTTAAGGGCACCTTGCTTTTCTCAACACCCCTATAATTCACTGCCGGTTTTGATAATATCTATGCCAAATCTCTCTCTAAGCTGCTGTATGTTTTTGGAGAGTGTTTTGTATTTGATGTCTGTATGTAATTCCAAAAAAGAGAGGGTGTTTCGCTGCTGTGAGGTAAAGTTGGAGACACTCAGTGAGAGTTTCACCGCACCTTTCCCACGCAGAACGATGTTGTCAAACATCATCTTAAGTATCTGTTTGTAGAGTCTTTCACTAAAGATACGATCATGACGCTCATATTTTTTAACCCTGATACCATACTCATAGCCGATTCTGAGGTAGAATGATGTAGGATTGGCATTGATCGCAAGTACCATATAGCTGATATGCCGTGCCATGACCATCATGCGCCGTCTAATCTCTGATGTATCGTAGATAGGGTCAAACGTACGGCTGATACCGATAGATTTTCGGGGTGGGCGTATAGAAATCTCCTCCCCATCCATACCTGTTACCCGTTTATAGAGCTGAATACCCGGTTTTTTCCAACGATACAGCAGTGCCCTGCTGCGACCCAGCTCTCCGAGTGTACGGATATGGTGCTCCTTTAAACGCTTTTGAAATCCTTTTCCAATACCGGGGAATGCCTCTATAGGGATATTTTCGATATACTCACCGATATTCTCCACCTTGTAGACACCATAGGGTTTGGCGGTCTCTGTAGCGAGTTTCGCGATCCATTTGGCTTTGGCAATACCAATGGAGACAGGCAGCGCAAAATCTCTTTTAATCTCCTCCTGTAGTGCAAGTGCAAAGGAGTACACCTCTTCATCTGCCACCCACCCTTGCAGATTGCCGAAGAACTCATCGATGCTGTACTGCTCTACACGGGGTATTTTCTTTTGCATAAAACGGTAGAGTTTCTGTGACATGGTATGATACAGCCTGTAATGAGAGGGGATGACGATCATCTGTGGACATAGCTGTAGTGCCTGAGCCACCGGCATTGCCGTTTTGACACCGCACGCCCGTGCCTCATAGCTTGCAGAGGTGATGATGCCCCGTATTTTACGCTCACCGCCGATATGATCTACAAAGTAGCTTTCAAAGTTTCTGTTGTGTGTGGTGTAAAAGACCGGTGCAACGAACGCACCGCTGTTATCGTTCATCAGCCGTGTCTCTTTACGCTGTCTATCAAATATCTCCAGATTGCTCCGGCTGCCTACCGCCATAGGGATCCCCCTCAAAGATGGGTCAACAGCACACTCGGCAGAAGCAAAAAAGGCATCGATATCTATATGAAGAAACATAGTAAAAGTATAGAGTATTTGAAAAAATGAAGATAAAAATATGTCAGATTGTCATAGAATTTTGGAAAGAAAAAGCTGGCGGAGACGGAGGGATTCGAACCCTCGGTACCCGTTAGAGTACGCACCCTTAGCAGGGGTGTGGTTTCAGCCAACTCACCCACGTCTCCAAGTCGTTTTGTGGGTGAGATTATAATGTATTTGGCTTAAACAAAAGCTTAATTTTCAATACTTTTTGCAGACTTTGAAGGATTTTTTTCTCATCAAGTATAAAGCGTATGCGTATGCGTCTGGATGCTTCTTTGTCTTCAATACCGTTAATGATGATCGGGTCGCTCTCTGCCCTGCCGTGTGCAGTAAACAAATGGGAAATACCATATTGCTCTATCTGCGGAAGTGTTTGCAGGTGTTGCGCGATCTTTTCTGCCCGTTGACGGGAGAGTTTTTCGTTAAGTGCGTGGCTTCCCGAGCTGTCGGTAAAGCTCTCTATCATAAAATGTTTGATGTAGGGGCGTATCGTAGCATCATCCATAAGGGTTTGAATGTAGCGCAATACATCTTTGTCAAAGGCAGGAAGTGTTTTTGGATTTGGTTCTGTCTCTCCCGCTTCAAACAGATTGGTATTGGCAAAGTCAAGTACACCGTTTTTAGGGTAGAAGCTTTTTCTCTTTCCAAAATGTTTGGAAAGACGTGCAACAGCATAGTGTTTTAGATGGGCGATTGTGGCAGCAGTATTGAGCTTCTTCTTTGTTTGCAGGTAGGTTTTCTCAAGGGCGGTCTCTTTTTGGGAGAGTGTTTCTACCGTTTTATTGAGATCTGTGATCGTCTCATTGAGTTTGCATTCAATCTGCTTGGCAAGTTTTTCTTGAAAACGACTCAAGTTGGTATCAAATGCGTTGAGTCTGTTGGCAAAGATGCCGTTTTGCATTTTGAGGGTTCTCATCTGTGCTTCGACCTCTTGGGCAGGAAGGTAGAGCTCATTGACCGTTTTGGTATATCCTTGCTCTTTTAACACAGCATGGATTTTTGGTATGTTTTCTACAGTATGCAGTGATCCTTGCAAATGCACTCCGTCAGAAGCCTCTACAATGGTTATCTTCTCTCCTGTACGTTTGGCGATCTGTGTTTCAAGCTGATGGTATCTGTAGGCTTTTTTGGCAATATATCCGCCATATCCAAGCAGACCAAGCAGCAGCGCTATACCGATGATTTTGGCAGGAGAGCCTTTTGTCGGGGCAGTCTGCTTTGGGGTATGAGCGTTTTCCGACTCGAGGAATGAAAGCATCTTTTGCTGTAGCTGTGTTATTTCTTCAGCCGTGTTGTCACCCTTGAATGTCTGAAAGAAGTCACTATAGTGCTTAACTACTTTGGCAAAGAAGTGCTGTATTTTGGTACGTTGGTCGTAGTCGGGTTCTGCATCAAGAAAGGCGATCATATAGACTGAACCCGCACTCTCGATATAGAGTGTGGCGTTTCCGTAGCTCAGCAGCTGTACCTCCTGTGACTGCTTGGTATTTTTCATCCAGTCGTTGACAAAGTCCTTGATGGCACTTGCCATAGAGGCTACTATATGCGGATCGTCTATCTCTTTTTCACCTTGCTGTGCCGCAGCAATCAAAAGTCCGGTATCTTTCTGAATGACAAAGAGCGCTTTGATCTGTGCTTCGGCACTCTCTTCTAAAAGCAGTTCCGTTTCGCTGACACCGGTGAGTTTTGACTTGATCTTTCGCTTGTAGCGTTCAATAGAGAGCCCATCTTCGATCTTTGCATTGATGTGCTCCATCATCTCCTTGATGGCATTGGTGACATATTTGGAGATCATCCCGCCCATGATAGGATAGAGCGCATCGATCATCTTCTCTTTGTTGTCTGCGATCTCCTGTGCAATAACGGGTGAGATGACACTTTGCAGTGCATGACCGAGCGCTTTGGGATCGTTGGTAGCGCTTTTTGCAATGATCTGCGCAAGATAGCGGGAAAAAATCTCTATGGTATGTGTATCTTTTGATTGCAGACGGCTTAGCAGCAGATCGTCAAAAAGCGGAAGCAGTTTCGCTTTGATCGCTTCTTCATCAAGCGTCTCAAACTCAAGGTGTTCAACCTTTGATGCCAGTTCTTTCAGCAGTGCAAGCTCGTCCGGCAGAAGCAGCAACTTCAGGCGTTCAAGCTCTGTATCATTTTGATTCAGGTTTTGTCTCCTCGCTTAGAAGAGAACCGACATCTGTTCCCTGTATCTTCATCGCAACATCGAGCAGCATGCCTGCCATCGCATCGCGTGAAAGTTTTTCGTTGCCAAGAGAAGAGAGTCCCTCTTGCAAGGTTGCTTCAATCTGTGACTGCATCAGGGAAAGATTTTCTTTCATCTTCTCATTCTCATCTTCAATATTCTCTTTCATGATCTTGAGTTTGGTTAAAAACTCATTCTTCTGGTTTTGCAGCTGTGTCTGTAGTGTCTCATCAGTCGTATTAATGAGATCTTTGAGTTTAGTACGCTCTTTTTGTGTTGCCGTTGCAAGGTTGTCAATCTTCTGCTCAAGCGCCTCAAGGGAACGCTCCGTCTCTTTTTGGAGCTTGTTGTGAGACTCCTTGAATGCTTGCATGATCTTCTTTTCTATATCATTGAGGCTCTTTCCCAGTGTTGCGAATTTCTCCTCAAACTCTTTCATCTGCGGACCAAATATCAGGTCTCTGATCTGATCGACATTGTTCATATTTTTTTCCGCCATAATGGATTTCTTCCTTTTTCATTAAAATAGTTGTAGATATTATATAGCCATTCCCAAATTTATTTACTTAATCGCAGCAAAAAAGTGTCTGTTTATGGTATATCTTAAGCTTTTTAGATAGAATTCGTTAAATTTAGATGAAGAGGATAAAACGATGTTTCAGAAACTTGCACCATTGATCATTTTGGCGCTTTTTGCCATCGGAGCCTACTTTATGGTCAAAGGGATGCACCATGCGACCAAACTCTCAGACCCCAAAAGTGCAAAAAAACTCAAGATTGTAACGCCTCAATAGTCTCCAAAATCTTCTCTACCTTGTTACGGGGGTTTTCATCTTTGTAAACCGGTCTTCCCACCACCGGAAAATCAACCTGCTGTGCTGCAGCAAACTCCAGTGTCGCGACACGCTGTTGGTCCCCTGCATCTTCTCCAAAGGGTCTGATACCTGGGCAGAGCGTCAGGAAGTCTGAAGCCGTTGCTTCTTTGATCGCCCTACTCTCATGTGCTGAGCAGACCACACCGTCCAGCCCGTTCTCAAAGCTCATCTTCGCAAACTGCTGTGCTTTCTCATCAATCCCCTTTTCATAAATCTTTCGGAAAGTCTCTTCATCAAAAGAGGTCAAAGCCGTAACAGCAAGTACCAACGGTCTTTTCTCAAATACTGATAGACGTTCCATAACCGTTTTCATGGCAACCGGTCCCGCACTGGCATGTATATTGAACATATCCACCCCCATTTTGGCGATCTCTTCAGCCGCATCTGCCATGGTATTGGGGATATCGTAGAGCTTTAGATCGAGAAATATGTTGAAGTTTGGATCGATCTTTTTGATCTCTTCGATAAAGGGCTTTCCGTCACGGATATAACTGCGAAAGCCCACTTTCATCCAGATATCCTGTCCGCTCAGCGAACGGGCAAGTGCAAGATTCTCCTGGGCAGAGGGAAGATCAAGTGCGACGCATAGTTTCATAGTGTAACCTCTCAATAAATAGTGGTATAATAATAGCCTAAATTTAATATAGAAGGACTAAACAAAGATGTTTGGAAAAAAATCAAAACGCTATGACATCCCGCAGGATGTGATGGAGACATACAACTACGCAAAGATCAAAACCAACAAAGGGGATATCTGGGTCAAACTCTACCATGAAGATGCACCCAATACTGTCGCTAACTTCGCACACCTTGCCAATGAAGGATTCTACAACAACCTCAAGTTCCACCGTGTCATTCCCGGATTTATGGCGCAGGGCGGATGCCCGCACTCAGGCCCTACAGGCAATCCCGCACTGGCAGGCACAGGCGGACCAGACTGGCAGATCGACTGTGAGACCGACACCAGCCACCACCCACACAGAAGAGGTACGCTCTCTATGGCACATGCTGGCCCCAACACAGGCGGAAGCCAGTTTTTCATCTGCTTTGTCCCATGCCCTCACCTTGACGGCGTGCACACAGTCTTTGGCGGCATAGAAGAGGATGATACCGAAAGTTTCATGGTGCTTGACAAGATCGAGCAAAATGACGATATCGAGTCTATCGAGATTCACGCTTCAAGAGCATAACCTACTACCATATTGCGGGGCATGCCCCGTACAAACGCAAGGAAAAACATGTTTGGATTTTACCGTGTCGCATCAGCAGTCAATAAAACCGTTGTAGGCAACCCTGTCAAAAATGCCAAAGAGGTGTTAAAACTTATAAAAGAGGCGCATACCAAAGAGGTCAGTGTCATTGTATTTCCAGAACTTACCCTCACCGGATACACTGCCAGTGACCTGCTGATGAACCAGACGCTGATTGCTTCGCAGATTGATGCGTCTGAATTTATATTAAAAAATACAAAAACCCTCAATACCATTGCGATTATCGGAATGGCACTTTTTGATGCTGATAGACTCTACAACTGTGCGGTGGTGATCCAAAACGGAAAAGTACTTGGGGTTGTACCAAAATCCTATCTTCCCAACAAAAAAGAATTTTATGAAAAACGCCAGTTTACCTCAGGACGTGATATCACGCGCACAACACTTGAGCTGTGTGGTACAGAGGTACCTTTTGGGATCGATCTGCTCTTTACTGACAAATCCGATATGACCTTTGGTATAGAGATATGCGAAGATTTATGGGCAGTAACACCTCCAAGCAACCATATGGCAAGTAACGGTGCCAATCTACTTTTTAACCTCAGTGCGAGCAATGAACTCATTGGCAAACATGCATACAGAGAAGAGCTGGTACGCACACAGAGCGCACGCTGTATGGCAGCCTATGTCTACAGTTCCGCAGGTGTTGGAGAGAGTACGACCGATACAGTCTTTGGCGGCCATGCCATCATTGCAGAATATGGCACGACTGTTGTAGAAAATGAGCGGTTTAGAACCGATTCGCACCTGATCACAGCAGATGTAGATCTTGAGCGCCTTCGCTGGCTTAGACTCAATGAGTCAAGCTATGGGGATGCCAGACGCAAAAAAACCCGTACCATTACAGTTGATCCCCTTCCCACACTCTCTTGGATCAACCGCTTCATCAATCCTTCACCGTTTGTCCCCTCACACTATGAAGACAAGCAAAAACGGTGTGAAGAGATCGTGCAGATTCAGGCTCATGGACTGATCAAGCGTATGACACATGCACACATCCAAAAAGCCATTATCGGTATCAGCGGCGGGCTTGACTCGACCCTTGCCCTCCTCTCTAGCCACAGAGCCTTTGAGATGATGGGGTGGGACAGCCGTAATATTATCGCCGTGACCATGCCTGGGTTTGGTACCACAAGCCGCACCAAAAACAATGCCGTTACACTCTGTAAGGCACTGGGAGTAACACTGAAAGAGGTAGATATTACAGATATCTCACTAAAAGAGTTTGAAGCGATAGAACATGACAAAGAGGAGCTGAGTGTAACGTATGAGAATGTGCAGGCACGGGCTAGAACAAGTATACTGATGAATATGGCGAACAAAGTAGGCGGGCTTGTCATCGGTACGGGTGATTTAAGCGAAATAGCCCTTGGCTGGAGTACTTACAACGGTGATCATATGAGTATGTATGCACTCAACTCCGGCATACCCAAAACACTGATACAGTATGTGATAGCGTATTATAGATCCGACAAAACGATCGCTGCGATCATCGATGATATTTTGGCAACCCCTATCAGTCCGGAGCTGCTGCCACATAGCGATGATGCGATCACCCAGCAGACCGAAGAGATCGTGGGACCTTACGAACTGCATGACTTCTTTTTGTACCACTTTATCAAATATGGTGCAAAGCCTCCCAAGATACTGCATTTGGCAACCATGGCATTTGGTAATAGATATGACAAAGATACCATAACCAAGTGGCTCAAACTCTTTTTGAGACGTTTCTTTACCCAGCAGTTCAAACGCTCCTGTATGCCAGACGGTCCTAAAGTGGGTACCATATCTCTTAGCCCAAGAGCAGATTGGAAGATGCCAAGTGATGCAGACATGGATGCGTGGATTGCAGAGATAGAATCCACAACAAAACCATCATGAAAACATATATTCCAAGTTACCTTGCTATTGGCATAGTCCTGCTCTATGGACTCTACAATGCAAATGTAAAAAAGAGCGCTATAGACGATAAAGAAGTTCTAAAAAAAACAGAGTATCCCTCTCATGATGCTTCTTTTAAAAGTACACAAGCATATATTGTCCATGTTATTAACAAGGGCTCTTCTTCGCTTCATTTTAAAAAAGAGGAGCATATGGAAGCCGGTTTTGTCTCATCCAAAGATGCAGAGGATGTAGCCTGTTATGTACGTACCCTTGCAGGTGAATCCTGCCGCTACCCCAAAGAGGCTTCACTGCTTTACAGCAGCAACTGTGCCGGATGTCACGGCAATGACGGAAAAGGACTTCATGGTACCTACCCTGACCTAACACATCGTCCGTTACTTGGAGAAATCATCCAAAATCACAATAAATTTCCATAATTTTTTAAAAACTAAGCATAAGTATTGAAAAAACAGCTACAATGGTGGAGATGAAAGATGAGGATCGAGTTCATCTTTTGAGTGTTATGTGTGTGTAAAAACCCTGCAAGACCCCCGAAAGACTCTCTATTTAAATGTTTTCACAAATTTAAATTACCAAAGGTATAACAATGGCAGAATTAGTAAACGGAACAGTAAAATGGTTCAACGATGAAAAAGGTTATGGATTTATTCAACAAGAAAACGGCGGAAGCGATGTATTTGTACATTTTCGTCAAGTAAACAACCCTGAGGGTGGTCGTGTAACACTTGCAGAAGGTCAAGCAGTCACATTCGAGATCGGTGAAGGTCAAAAAGGTCCACAGGCTGAGAACGTTACAGCCATATAACCCCTTTTCTCGGCATTTGCCGAGAACTTTATTATTCTATTATTTCTATTTTTTAACTCTCATTCATTTAATATTGTTTTTTTAGTATAGGCTATCGTAAAGTTTTAGCATTGCTCTTTTGGATATAGTCATAGATGGTCTTGATCTCTTCATCTGTCAGATAGTATCTTGGCATAACAGAGTGAGAAGCATTGAGGCTTTTTTGCATCTGTGCGTAGCTTTTTTTACGGATATCAGGTCCTTTGAGGGCATGTTTACCTTGCGTATCTTGATATGTAACAATCACCTTCCCCTCTCCTCTCTTTCCGTGACACTGTGCACAGCTAACACCTCTTGGGTTGTTGTAGAGCATCTGTCCATACTCATAGTGGGAGATAAAATCCTCCTGGGCACCAAGCAGCAGGGGGAAAAGATAAAGAAGTCGTTTCATGATGTTTACTCTCCAATAAACTATTTTGGCTATAATACTATCCTAAAAATCATTACAAGGTCACATCCATGCAACTGATCGACGGTAAAGCACTCGCACAGAAGGTACAGTCCCATGTCGCACAAGAGGTGGAAACACTCAAACAGGAAAAAAATGTCGTTCCCGGACTTGCGGTCATTCTTGTCGGGGATGATCCGGCAAGCCACGCCTATGTCAAAATGAAAGCCAAAGCCTGTGAGAAGGTAGGTTTTTACTCTATCACCCATAATATGCCTGAAACCATCAGTCAAGATGAAATCATCCAGATCATCGAAATGATGAACAGCAATCCACACATTGACGGTATTTTGGTACAGCTTCCTTTGCCAAAACATATTGATACAGACAAGATCCTTGAAGTGATCGACCCCAAAAAAGATGTGGACGGTTTCCATGCCTACAATGTTGGGCGACTGGTAACAAACCTCGACAGTTTCGTTCCCTGTACCCCGCTTGGTGTCATGAAGATGTTCGAAGAGTACAAAATCGACCTTGAAGGCAAGGATGTCTGTGTGGTGGGTGCAAGCAACATTGTTGGTAAACCCATGGCATCGCTTCTGCTTAACGCCAATGCAACCGTTACCGTAACCCACATCTATACCAAAGACCTCAAAGCGCATACAAGTAAAGCCGATATCGTGGTTGTCGGTGTCGGTGTACCTGGGCTTATCAAAGAAGATATGGTTAAAGAGGGAGCGATCGTGATCGATATCGGTATTAACCGCATTGAAGATGGTTCGCTTGTGGGGGATGTGGACTTTCCAAATGTCAGTAAAAAATGCTCTTATATCACTCCCGTACCCGGTGGTGTCGGGCCTATGACGATTGCAATGCTGCTTAGCAATACACTCAAAGCAGCAAAGGCAAGAGCATAATATGAAACAATTTGCTGACAAACTCTACCGTTTTTCAAGCTCATGGACAGGGACGATCATCATCGTACTTTTCCTTATTTTCTTTGTGGCACAATCCTTTGTCATCCCCAGTGGATCGATGAAGCGTACTGAACTCATCGGTGACTTTCTTTTTGCCAAAAAGTTCTCCTACGGTATTCCTATTCCCCATATTCCATGGCTTGAAATACCGGTGCTTCCTGACTTTAAGGGCAATGGACATCTGATCGACGGACCACGACCAAAGCGTGAAGATATTGTCATTTTCCGTTACCCAAAAAATGAGAAGATACATTACGTCAAGCGTTGTGTTGCGGTAGGCGGTGACGAATTGATCTACGCAGACAAAAAACTGCTGATCCATTTTCATGAGGGAGATGATTTTATCCAAAAACACTATCCAAAAGCAAAGATCAGAAAACTTCGCGGCAAACTGTGGGTAGAAAACCCCTATATGGATAAATATCCGGGTATTCAGTATGTTCCTGAGGGGATGAACATCTTTGAGGCACTGCTAAACTACTATATGTACAACAAGCAGATCGACATGATACCGGTTTTTGTCAATGGGCTCGATGCACCTGCCTACAATCTTGGCAGCAATACCATCAACGCCCTCTACACCAAGGTACCCAAAGATCACTATTACATGATCGGGGATAACCGTGACAACTCTAACGACAGTCGTTTCTGGGGTCCTGTACCCTATCGCCTGATCGTTGGAAAGCCTTGGCTTATCTATATGAGTATTGAACACCGATCCTATGATCGTGTACTAAACGGTCTTCAAGGTGGCGGCGGACGTGACCATGCCGGGCTCAAACGTGTCTGTGGCAATGTGCCCATAGACTCCAAAGCATGTGAAAAGCTTTGGAACAGACAGCGCTTTACTGTACGTTGGGGACGTGTAGGAAGACGTATAGAAAGCCTTGAAAGAGAACAACCCATCCAATGAGTGAAGCACAACTGCTTAAAATAGCCGCTATGGTGATCGCACTTGCTGTAGCGATCATCGGGCATGAGATCATGCATGGCTGGGTAGCCTACAAGTATGGTGATATGACTGCCAAAAGCCTTGGACGACTCAAGATCAACCCTCTTGTACATATTGATCCTGTCGGTACCATTTTGGTACCTGCTGTACTCTTTTTTTCCGGTGCCCCTTTTATTTTCGGATGGGCAAAGCCGGTACCTATCAATATCAACACTGTTATGCGAAATGGCGGTGCCAAAGCTGCTGTAGCGGTTTCACTTGCCGGCATTACTTACAATTTTCTGCTTGCAGCCTTTTGTGCGACCCTTTTCCCGCTCTTTATGCACCCAGACTCTATCATGGGCGCATTTGTCGCACTGCTGCTCTACCAGACAGTACTGATCAATGTACTTCTAGGAGTATTCAACCTCTGGCCTATCCCGCCGCTTGACGGTGCACAGGCACTGCGCTACCTTGCAGAGGGGATGCACTGGCGCAGTTTTGCAGCATGGTATGACAAGCTATACCCTTATGGTATGATCATTCTTGTTGCCGTGCTCTTTACCCCGTTCTCCAACTATCTGTTCGAACCTGTTTCATGGATCGTTAATTGGTTACTTTAAAGAAAGGATATTATCATGGCTAAAAAATTCTATATCGCTACAGACCACGCAGGTTATGCAGTTAAAGCATATGTTAAAGAAATCGTTACCAATCTAGGACATGAGATCATCGATCTTGGTCCAGACTCTGCTGACAGAGTCGATTACCCTGACTATGCACATAAATGTGCCCATGCCGTGCTTGCCGATGAGGGAAGTTTCGGTATTCTTATCTGCGGTACAGGGATAGGCATCTCCATCGCTGCCAACAAGATACAGGGTATCCGTGCAGCTCTTTGCCACGACCACTACACCGCCAAACTGACACGTCAGCACAACGATGCCAACATTCTCTGCTTTGGTGAGCGTGTCGTGGGCAAAGGCGTGATCGAAGATATGATCGAAGCCTTTGCCAACACAGAGTTTGAAGGTGGCAGACACGCCGGACGTGTTGCCAAGATAGAAGAGGGAATGTGCAGTTTTGGGGCAAATCTTGGATAGTTTGAATAACATATAACCAAACTTCTGTTACTTTTCAAAGGGCTATTCCCCTGCCCTTATGTATCTTTACTTATATCTTCATTCATTATTATTTTATAACTGGAATTATGGATTAAGATTTGAAATAGGCAACCCAACATCAAACCAAAATATAGTATCATTATCTATAAAGAAGAGGAGAAAACATGATACTCACAACACAAGAGAAAGAAATTATATTAAATAGTATTAGAGATATTCCGGACTTCCCAAAACCCGGTATTATCTTCAAAGATATCACTACCCTTCTGAACAATCCAAAAGCCTTTCAGACCCTCATGAACCATCTTGAAACACGTTACAAAAGCTATAAGCTGGACTATATCGCAGGAATTGACGCGAGAGGTTTTATCTTTGGATCGGTGCTGGCAGACAGGCTGGGGATCGGGTTTGTGCCTGTGCGTAAGAAGGGTAAACTCCCCTACACTACTGTCTCGGAGAAGTATAGCCTTGAGTACGGCTTTGACGAGGTAGAGATCCATATTGACGCTTTTGGAGAGAATGGACACTGTAACGGCACCCCTGCCAAAGTGCTGCTGATTGATGATCTCATCGCTACAGGCGGCACAGCAAAGGCAGCGGCAAGTCTGATTGGAAAAGTAGGTGCGGAGTGTGTAGAGACGTGCTTTATCATGGAACTAATGTTCCTGAAAGGTAGAGAGGGCTTTGAGATGCCTGTCTATTCTGTATTGCAGATAGACTAACCTTATCGTACCCCTAACCTGCTCTAGGGTATAATCTGACCAATATTTTACAAAAGAGACAAGCATGGATTTAAATAAAGAGATTTATATACCTAAACCAAGCCCCTTTGACCCTGATGCGTTGGGGCATTTTGGCAAATTTGGCGGGCGTTTTGTGCCTGAGACACTGATGCCCGCACTTGAGCAGCTTCGCAAAGATTATGAAGCGGTACGTTTCGATGCAGACTTTTGGGCAGAGGTGGACTACTACTACAAGCACTATGTCGGTCGCCCTTCTGCACTCTACTACGCTGCCAATATCTCCGAAGAGATCGGCGCCAAGGTCTATCTCAAACGCGAAGATCTCAACCATACCGGCGCGCACAAGATCAACCACTGCGTTGCACAGGCGGTACTGGCAAAGCGTCTTGGCAAGAAGAAGATCATCGCAGAGACTGGGGCAGGACAGCACGGGGTGGCTACGGCTACCGTAGCAGCGCTGTTTGGACTGGAGTGTGAGATCTTTATGGGCGCCAAGGATGTGGCGCGTCAGGAGCTCAATGTCTTTCGTATGAAGCTGCTTGGTGCCAAAGTGCATGCTGTTCAGAGCGGCTCCAAGACACTCAAGGATGCGATGAACGATGCCATCCGCCACTGGGTAACCCATGCACGTGACACCTACTACCTCATAGGCACGGTCGCAGGGCCTCACCCCTACCCTATGATGGTGCGTGATATTCAGAGTATCATCGGCTGGGAAGCCAAGGCACAGCTACAGGAGGCTGAAGGCAGACTGCCAGACAAGGTCATTGCCTGTATCGGGGGCGGTTCCAACGCTTTGGGAGTATTTAACCATTTCCTTGAGGAAAAGAGTGTCGAATGTATCGGCATCGAAGCAGGTGGTGAAGGGCTTGATGGTAAACACGGCTGTTCCCTTGAAAAAGGCAGCCCCGGCGTACTCCACGGACAGCTCAGCTACCTGCTTCAAGATGAGGATGGGCAGATACAAGAAGCCCACTCCATCTCCGCAGGACTTGACTATCCTGGCATTGGTCCTGAACACGCCTTCCTCAAAGATGAAGGCATTGCCACCTACAATCACATCACCGATGATGAGGCACTCAATGCATTTGTGTGGCTAAGCCAAAAAGAGGGGATCATCCCGGCATTTGAGAGTTCACACGCTGTGGCATACCTTAAAAAGATGAAGCCCGAAGAGGTCAAAGAGAAGCTGATCCTTGTTAACCTCTCCGGACGCGGTGACAAGGATATGATGCAGGCGAAGGATATTTTGGCAGAGCAGTTTGTATAACTCCCAAAAGCAAAAAACAAACCCTTTACCTTTCTTTGCTATACTTGCCTAACCAATTACGCATTAGATTAGAAGGAAAAAAGATGAATTTCAATATTACCACTGCGCCTATCAACGAGATCAAAGCCGATGTGGAGGTGATCATCGTCATAGACGGAAACCTTAAACATCCTACGGTCAAAGACAGAAAACTGCTCAAGAAAGCAGGTTTTTCAGGGGCACAGAACGAGGTGTGCCACCTTGTCGAGAAAAAACGGCTCTATGTCGGTGCGGATAACCTCAAAGGAGCGGCGATCCGTCCTGCAGCAGCGAGTGCCATCCGTACGCTGACAAGCAAAAAGGGCTTCAAAGACCTCAAGATCGCCACCTATGTCAGCCACCCTAGATGCTCCGCATCTATCCGTGCAATGGTTGAGGGACTGGTACTTGGCAGCTATACCTTTACTGCTTACAAAAGCAAAAAAAGCAAGTGTCCGGTCAAAACAGTTGAAATATCGCTTGAGGGCTATGAAGCACACGAGATCAGCATGGAGAGTGCCGCACGCGCTGTACACAACGGTGAGATCGTCGCTTCTTCAACCAACTATACTCGAAACATCGTCAACACACCACCAGATGATTTCTACCCCGAAACCATGGTCAAAAAGGCGAAAAAACTTGCCAAAGAGCTGGGGCTTGGCTGCAAAGTACTCGATGTCAAGGCACTTGAGAAAGAGAAGATGAATGCTCTGCTTGCTGTTGGACGTGCTTCACGTCATGAGCCAAAGGTCATTCACTTAAGCTACAAACCCAAAAATCCCAAAAAGGTCATCTCGCTGGTGGGTAAAGGGCTTACCTACGATTCAGGCGGACTGAGCCTCAAGCCGGGTGACTTTATGGTCACTATGAAAGCAGACAAAAGCGGTGCCTCTGCCGTGATCGGGATGATGAAAGCAGTAGCTGAAATGGGACTGGATGTAGAAGTACACGGATTCCTCGGGATGGTAGAGAACATGATCGGCGGTGATGCCTACAAACCTGACGATGTGCTCAAAGCCAAAAACGGCAAGACCATCGAAGTACGCAACACCGATGCTGAAGGGCGTCTGGTACTTGCCGATGTGCTCTGCTATGCGCAGCAGGAGGTCAAGGCAGACTACCTCTTCGATTTTGCGACCCTTACAGGTGCGTGTGTGGTAGGTGTGGGACACTACACATCAGGTGTCATGGGCTTTAGTGAAGCGCTCAAAGAGATGGTTAGAAAGCAGGCGAAGATCGCAGGTGAACTGGTTACACCACTGGACTTCAACGACTATCTCAAAAAGACGCTCAAGAGTGAGATCGCCGATATCTGCAACATCTCCAATACCCGTTACGGCGGTGCCATTACGGCAGGTCTTTTCCTCTCTGAGTTCATCGATGAGGAGCATAAAGAGAAGTGGGCACATATCGACATCGCCGGTCCTGCTTTTGTTGAACATGTATGGGGTGAGAACCCAAGCGGCGCTTCCGGTGCGGGTGTGCGCATGATGGTCAGGCTGATGGAGAGTCTTTCAAGAGAGAATAGCCACTAAATACTTTTTATAAAGGGATGGAAACCAAACCATCCCCTCTCCTTGTTACTAACCCCCCTTTCACCATTATTTTGATAAAATCACGCTACTTTTACCATAAGGATTATCATGGGACTTGGCATTGGACTTGTTGGACTTCCCAACGTTGGAAAATCGACTACATTTAACGCACTGACAAAAGCACAGAACGCTGAGAGCGCGAACTATCCTTTCTGTACTATTGAACCAAACAAAGCGGTCGTACCGGTACCCGATATACGTCTGGAGGAGCTGGCGAAGATCGTTAACCCTGAGCGCATTCAGTATTCTACGTTGGATTTTGTAGACATTGCTGGCCTTGTCAAAGGAGCGAGCAAGGGTGAAGGGCTTGGCAACAAGTTCCTCAGCAACATCCGTGAAACAGAGGTGATATTGCAAATTGTCAGATGTTTTGAGGACGAGAACATCACCCATGTTGAAGGCAGTATCGATCCGGTACGTGACATTGAGATCATTGAAACAGAACTGCTGCTTGCCGATATGGATGCACTTGAAAAACGTATTGCCACTTTGCAGAAAAAGGCAAAAGGAAATGACAGAGATGCAAAATTGCAGCTTCCGGTTGCCGAAGCACTTTTGATGCACCTTGAGAGTGAGCAACCTGCCTCAACTTTCTCTGACAGAGAGAGTGAAGGTTTCATTACACTTCTTAGAGACCTTAGACTGCTAAGCAACAAAGAGATCATGTACGGTGCCAATGTCGATGAGGACGGACTGGCAGAAGACAATGAATATGTTCAGGCACTCAAAGCCTATGCCGCTGAACGCAACCGTGAAGTGATCAAACTGTGTGCCAAGGTCGAAGAGGAGATGGTGGAATTTGATGATGAAGAGAAGATGGAGATGCTTGAATCACTTGGTGTCGATGAGTCTGGACTTGACCAGATCATCCGAAAAGGTTTCGAGAAACTCGGTCTGATGAGCTACTTTACTGCCGGAGTCAAAGAGGTACGCTCCTGGACCATTAGACAAGGCACTACCGCACCAAAAGCCGCAGCGGTTATCCACAATGATTTTGAAAAAGGCTTTATCCGAGCAGAGGTCATCAGCTATGAGGACTTCATCGCCTATGGTGGTGAACAGGGAGCCAAAGAGGCGGGGAAAATGCGTCTTGAAGGAAAAGAGTACATCGTGCAAGACGGCGACGTAATGCATTTTAGATTCAATGTATAGGATCGTTTCATGAAAAAACTACTTTCCGTAGCGGTTTTTGTGCTGCTTATCCTTGGCGGATGTGAGAACAATAAAGGGGCATTTTTGGAGAGTGTTGCTTCCCAAAATGATCAGCAAACATCTATCTCCAAGTTCCTTAGACTGCTCAAAAAGAACAATCTTACCCACTTTGCCACCATCGACCATGCCGCCAATGCAAAAAAAGCCGGTTTGGATCTGAAACCCGAAACAGTCATCCTCTTTGGCAACCCCAAAGCAGGTACAAAACTGATGCAGTGCAACCCCTCTATGGGGATGGATCTGCCGCTTCGTATGCTCTTTACAACCAACTATGAGGGGCAAACTACGATCTCCTATACCAATCCGGAGTACTGGACACTCAAACACAACATCAAAGACAAGGTATGTTTGGGTATCATTCAGAAGATGCATATTATAATGAAAGAGCTTGCCGGTGATGCAGCAAAAAAATAAAAAGAAGAAAGGTCTCTATGCCTCTTGATACCAATGAGATCCTCTACCGTCTCCAACAGGCACTCGGTCTCTCAACAGATGAGATGCTCAAAGCCTATGAATTTGCCCAGTACCCTATGGAGAGAGAACACCTTGAAGCACTGCTAAAACGCAGACAGGACAAAGGCTTCCATCTTTGCAGCTATGAGGAACTTGGTGTTTTTCTTGACGGGCTGATCATCCTCAAACGCGGTCCAAGTCCCAAAAAAGCGAACGAAGATGATGCCGTAGTGCTCACAAACAATCTCATTTTAAAAAAACTTCGGGTAGCATTGGAACTGAAAGAGCCCGAAACAGAACTGATCTTTAACCTTGCAGATGTCATGCTCAGCAAACAGGAGCTTAAATCGCTCTTTCGCAAAGAGGATCACAAAAACTTCAAGCCCTGCTCCAATGCATTGCTGATGGCATTTATAGAGGGGTTGGAGGAGTACTGTTATGTTCCGGAAAGTGACGCATAAAAGGAGTGAGTGATGGCACACTATTATGATTACAACACATTTGTAACAGATGTAAAAACACTGGTCAAAGAGACTTCTGATTTCAACCCCGATACACTGCTTGGTATCGCCAGAGGCGGACTGACACTTTCCCATGCTTTCGCACAGGCAACGGACAACCGCAATCTCTTTAGCATCAACTCCATACTCTATGACGGTGAGGTGAAACGATCCCATCCAAAACTGATGAATCTTCCGGAGCTTGACGGTGCGAAAAAGGTGCTTATTCTTGATGATATCGTCGATTCAGGGCAGACACTGGTTGCCGTACTTCGTGTCCTACAGGAGCGCTATCCTGATACACAGTTTAAGAGTGCGACACTCTATTGCAAGAAAAACACTCTGATCGAGCCTGACTACTGGCTACATGAGGCAACAGAGTGGATCGACTTCTTCTGGGAAAAAGATTTTTTAGAAGCTTAAAGCTTCTTCTATATTCTTCTTCTATTTTATTCTCTTTTCCAGCTAAACCTTATTAACAGATGTTTAAACCAAGAGATATTTTGAGAGGGAGGCAAGCTTTTTTGTCTTTGTTGCATTGAGTCAATAAGCTGTAATTGCCTTACAAGCGTCTCTTTTGCCCGCCGAAGATTTTTAGGTTCAAAATCACTCTGCATCGAGCACCTTCTCTATCTCATGCATGGCATCTTCGTTTCTGAGTCTGAACTTGATCTCTATGCGCCGTGAAGCTTCTTTATCTTCGACACCGTTGACAAGAACAGGGTCAAGATAGGCTCTTCCTGAAGCGACAAGCAGCGGTTTTAGGTTGTACTGTTTGGCAATATCGAGTGTCAAGAGGTAGTGCATCACCGCATAGGCACGTTTTTGGGAGAGGTCGAGATTGTAAAGGTAGCCGCCGTCACTGTCTGTATGCCCCTCTATGATGATCTTGTCAAGATAGGGTTTGATGGCAGGGTTGGTCACCAGTGTACCGATGTACTCTTCAAAAGCACGTTTAAGTTCTCCTTTGGCACTCTCTTTGAGCACTGCGCTCCCTTTGTCAAACAGAACATTGGATGCCAGTTTGAGCGACCCGCTTTTTTTGTCTATACGCACCTTGTCACCAAGCGCCTCTTTAAGCGCTGCGATCACTTTGAGACGAATGCCCGTGAGTGCCTTGATCTTCGCTTTTTGCTGCTGAAGTTTGGCGATAAGTGTATCGTACTTTGTCTGCTTCTGATCAAGCGCATTGAGCAGCTGCAGCATTTTTGCATCGTTTGCTTTGATAGTCGCGTTGCGTTGTGTCAGCCTGTTGGAAAGCACCACAACCTTTCCCTCATAGTCTACAAGCTTTTTACGTGTATTGGCAAGTGAACTGTTAGTCTCATCCAGCAGGTTCTGTACCAGTACGATCTTCTTGCTGAGTGCATCTTTTTGGGTATTCGCCTCTGCGAGCATACGGTTGAGTTTGCGTATCTCATCCTCTTTGAGCTTAAGTGTCTGCATCTTTTCATGCAGCTGTGTCTGTGTCGCATCAAGGCGTGCTCTGTTCTTAGTCAGGTCTTTGTGCAGTGCTTCGAGAATGGACTCTTTGCTTTTGAGCGTCTGCGAGAGTGCAGTAAGCCTGTCTTCTTTGTCATGCAGACTGCTTTTGAGGATGATCGACTTGGAGACGATGGCACCGATGAGCAAAATGAACACAAAGAGCAGTCCCGCCATCAGGTCGGCATACGATATCCAGAAGTTGCTCCCCTCGTCTGTGCGTTTGTTTCTAAACATCACTCTTTTTTCTCATTCTCTTTTTTGAGTTCCGCAAGTGTCTGCATCACTTCAAGGTTCTGTTCGGAGATCACCCGTGCGAAAGTTGCCAACTTCTCCACGATCTGGCCCACCTCCTCATCGATCTTCTCGAAGGTATGCTCTACCGTACCGTCAAAACGCTGCATGGCTTTTTGGAGGCTTCTGGCATTCTCATTAAACCCCTCAATGTTGCGGCTGATGGTATCGACCGCGTTGACACTCTCTTCTCTGCTATGTATCCGATCAAGCGTCTGTCTCAATGTGCCTGAGACCTGCTGAATATTCTCCGTGATCTCTTTGAAGCCCGCGGTAGTGTCGGCAACGACGGCAGTAAAGTTTTTGAGGTACTGCTCATTCATCTCGCGGATAAAGTCGGTGTTGAAGGTCTCTTTGAGAGTTTTAACGATCTCCTGATCTTTGAGTTCGCTTTGCATATGCTCGTGTTTGAGCAGCTCCGCACGCTTCCAGACACGTGCATCGTAGAGCTTTTCAAGGTCGTAGAGGGTTTTGTCTATCTTCGAACTGCCCCTCTTCTCAAAGTAGGTCCAGATCAGCGACAATGCGATACCGTAAATGGAAGCGTAAAATGCCGTACCGATCCCAGAGAGCATGATCGATATCTCATGGTCAAGCGCATCAAGATCTTTGACGGTAAAGTCGGGCATTGAGATGGCAATGGCAATAAAAGTACCCAAAATACCGAGCATTGGAAAGACCGAAGGGGCGACGCGGGCAACGTTGTCGTTTCGGATATCTTTGTAGTACTCCTCCATGAACTCTTTGACATGCAGGGTCGATTTGGTCTTGCCCATAATGGTCAAGGCATTGGCACGCAGTTCATGCTGAAGCTGCTCTTCCATCTTAGCAAAAGAGCCACGCATATGGCATGCGGCATAGTTGGCATTGTGGCGCACAAATGTGACAAAAACGACAAAGATAAACGCGATAATTATCAGCGTATGCAGCTGTACTCCAAACGGCAGCATCCCAGCATACCCCAGTGCCAATGCTGTCAAAAAGAGCAGCGGGATGATGACAATGACAAAGGCATTGAGAAAACATGAAGTCGGTTTTTCCTGAACGATCTCGTACATAGCATGTCCTAATAATTAAAATTGAAAATAGTATAGCAAACTTATATCAACAAACCATTAATTTTCAAGCATAAGTACCTCTCCAAATGGTACCTCTTTGGCTTCAGACATCACCCATACCAGATCGTATCCGGGCTCCTGCATGGGGAAAGTCCCCATCCCGTCCGTAAAATAAAGAAGCAGTGTCGGATAGCTGATCTCCCTCTCGATATATTCAAAAACCGGACGAAAGTCTGTCCCGCCGCCTCCGCTCACCTCATACGCCAGCGGCTCACCGGGCAGGTAGGTTTTGTGTGACTGCACCTTGGCATCGGCAGTAATGATATCGATCTCGTAGTTGGGATATTGCTGCATGATAGCACTCACTTCGGAGAGAAACAGCCCGATCATCTCCTGATCGATCGAACCGGAGGTATCGATGGCAATGACGATACGCAGCAGATCAGAACTGAGTGAGGGTAGGCAGATACCACGGTAGAGATACTTCATATTAGGCGGCATGAAGCTGTAGCTGCTCTTGGCATAGTCTGCTATGTAGCGGTAGAGCATCTCTCGCCAGTCAATCTTGTGCAAGAAGAGCTCAGGCACCACGATCTCCAACCCTTTGGGCAGCTCACCCTGTCGCTTGTACTTGGCAAAGATCTGCTCGAAATGCTCCTGTAGCTCCTCCTGCAATGTCTCGAGTGTTTCAGGGTCTATCGGCTGCTCCTGTACCAAGAGCGGCTCTGATTTTGTCGGCTCATGTGATGATCTGCTCTGCTCATTCGACTGGTTCTGTGAGGTGTTGTCAGAAGCACTCTTATTCTCTTCTTCAGTGGGCTCCAACTCCTCACTCTGCACTTCGGCATCATCACGGGTCTGGTTGGTGATCATCTCATCTTTGAGCACATCGTAGATCTCTTCGGCATACATCCCTTCAAAGCGCTCATCGTAGTAGACATAGGGCGGCAGAACAAAGCCGTTTTTAACCAGCATGCTGTTGACCACGAGATCGGTCGCCGCCTGCCAGATGCGCCCTACCCGGTCACTAATCCTCTCACGATGCTTCAACACCGCATGCATCGCCCCGTTGGCAAGGGCAAACTCTATCTCTTCAAGTGGCACCTTCTCAAAGTACTCAGGATTGTAGGTCAGCCTCATCCCGTCACTGCTAAAAGTCAGTGCCTTGGGATCATCAACACTCTTGAGTGTTGTAGCAAGTGCCCCGATATAGGGATGCTCCAGCATCAGCTTGGCTTTGGCTTTGGCAAGTTTCTCTTGGGCTGTTATCATAACAAAACGTTTTACTGCATCTTTTCAAGTTCAACATCTACCTGATTGTAGATCGTTATTTTGCCTTCATAGCCCGAATCGGTACCGACAATCACCCACATCGTTTTGACATGAAACAGCGTATCGTTAGCGAAGTTTCTTATAGTAACCATATAGATACCTCCTAAAGTTTAGTTGATTTTATTCATGTTTTATAATATCTAAGAGGCATTAAGTTCATTTATTTTGTACTTCATATTATAAGATATAAAAATCAATACGATTTCTTTTTACTTTACTTTTTATGAAGTATACCATAGATACTACACTCTTTTGCTATAATCTTCTTTATGAAACAGATTCTATTACTCTTTATCGGATTTACTGCTTTTATATTGGCAAATATTAACACTGTTGTCAGCATCCTTCCTGAACAGACGTTCGTCAAAGCTATTGGTGGGGAGAAAGTGAAAGTAACCCTCATGGTCACACCGGGGAACTCTCCGCATACCTATGAACCAAAGCCCTCACAGATGAAAGCGGTTGCAAAAGCACAGCTCTACTTTGCCATAGGGGTGGAGTTTGAAAAGAGATGGCTGCCCCAGTTTAAAGACCTCAATCCCACAATGAAGATTGTCGATCTCTCCACGGGGATTGAGAAGATGCCTATGGCTGCCCATCATCACGAAGAGGAGCACCATAAAGCAAGCGGACTCGACCCGCACATCTGGACAGCACCCAAAAACGTAGCACACATGGCACAGCGCATATTCGATGCCCTTGTCTTGGCCGACCCTCAAAACAGCGACTACTACAAAGCCAACCTCGATGCTTTTCTTGCCAAGATCAAAGAGACTGACACACGCATAAAAACCTACCTTTCTCCTCTGCCAAAAGGGACGGCATTTATGGTCTTTCACCCCTCATGGGGCTACTTTGCAAAGGCGTACGGACTTAGACAGCTTCCTATTGAGATAGAAGGCAAAAATCCCAAGCCAAGAGAACTCATTAGTGTCATCAAAGCAGCAAAAAAAGCACATGTACGTGCCATCTTCACCCAGCCGGAGTTCTCCGATGCCAGCGCGAAGATCATTGCCGATGAGCTGCATATTCCTGTGATCAAAGTTTCACCGCTTACCCCGGACTGGTCGGAAAATCTTGTACGTATCGCCAAGGCGATCGCAGGAGTGCAGTAGTATGGCGGTGATCGAGATCGAAAACCTTTCGTTTCGCTATGACAAAGACACGATACTTGAAAATATCAATTTAAGCGTCGAGCCGCTTGATTTTCTTGCCATCATCGGTCCCAACGGCGGAGGAAAGTCTACTCTGATAAAACTGATCCTTGGTCTGCTTAAACCAACCAATGGCACTGTACGTGTTTTTGGTAAATCTCCCTCAAAGCAGTTATCCCACATTGGCTATGTACCGCAAAACACCAATGTCAATACCGATTTTCCCATCAAAGTCATCGAGGTGGTACTCATTGGGCATGTAGGGGGCAAAAAACCGCTCTTTGGGTACAGCAAAGAGGAGATCGCCTGTGCGATGGGCGCACTGGCACAGGTAGGCATGGAGGCATATGCCCACAGCCGCATCGGTGAACTTTCAGGCGGACAGCGTCAGAGGGTGATGATTGCCCGTGCCCTCTGTGCCCACCCAAAGATACTCATTCTCGACGAACCCACCTCCAGCATTGACATAAAGGGGCAAAAAGAGATATATGAACTGCTTAAAATGCTCAACAAAAGTATGACGGTTATTGTCGTAAGCCATGACATCTCCGTCATTCTCGAATATGCCAACAAAGCAGCACATGTCAACAAACGCCTTGTATTCCACGATATCAGTAACAAACAGTCCATGTTCCATACACACGGTAATGAAGAGCATTTCTGTGAGGTGGAACTGCTGCAGATGCTCGGTGCGGAAGAGTGTAAAACCTGCACAAATGACAAAACCTCTGCCATGTGGAAGGAAAAGCCATGATAGAAGCTTTACAGTTTACCTTTATGCAACATGCGCTCATAGCCGGCGTACTGGTCTCTTTGGCAGCGGGCATCATCGGATCGCTCATTGTGGTTAACCGTATGGTATTTCTTGCCGGAGGCATTGCACACGCTTCTTACGGGGGCATCGGTATGGCAGTCTTTTTTGGGCTGCCCATCTTCCTTGGGGCTTCAGTATTCGCTATGCTCGCCGCCTTGCTCGTTGCAACCCTTACCTTGCACAAACGCCACCATATCGATACCTTCATAGGGCTCATCTGGGCTGTGGGCATGGCAATAGGTGTGGTTTTTACCGATCTGACACCCGGCTACAATGTCGATTTGATGAGCTATCTGTTTGGCTCTATCCTTGCTGTAAGTACGGCTGATCTTTATTTTATGGGGGCATTGCTGGTGTTTATTGTACTGGTTGTTGTTTTTTGGTACCGCCCTATCCTTGCCGTCTCGTATGACAGCGAATATGCCAAACTGCGAGGTATCCCCGTACGCTTTTTCTACACCCTGATCCTTGTACTCTCAGCCCTGACGGTAGTGATCGCCATCAAGGTCGTAGGGCTCATTCTGGTCATTGCGATGTTGACCATCCCCGTCTACATCGCAGAAAAGCTCTCCGGCTCACTTTGGCAGATGATGCTCTACTCCGGAGCCTTTGCCACCCTCTTTACCCTTGCAGGACTCTGGCTCTCCTACACCTACAATCTCACCTCCGGTGCCTCCATCATTCTGGTGTCGGCTGCGGGGCTGGGAGTTTTTTTGATCACAAACATACGGAGATAACCATGTTACACTGGCTCTACCTGCTTTTTGCGATCCTCTTTGAGGTACTCGGCACCACTGCGATGAAACTCTCCGAGGGCTTTACCAAAACCATGCCCTCTATCGCGATGGTACTCTTCTATATCCTCTCTCTGGTCATGCTCACACTCACCCTCAAAAAGATAGATGTCAGCATCGCCTACACTATCTGGTCGGGTCTTGGCACATCCCTCATCGCTGGTATTGGCATCGTGGTATTTGGAGAATCACTCACACCGTTGAAGCTTGCTTCTATTGCGCTTATTATTCTTGGTGTGGTTGGGTTGCAGCTTAGTATAAGCCATTAGATACTCAATTTTATTTTATTGGATGCAAATTGGTGTATTAGCATCTGAATAATATTCTGATAAGGCACACCGCTCTCCAGTGCTTTTTTCTTGAGCTCATAGATATCATTTTCTGATATTCTTATAGATATGGCTTTCTTCTTTTGGTTTTTTATATGAGACTGCAACTCTTTAATCCTCTCATCAATATTGCCACGACTTTGCCACTCTCCGTTTTCAACACTTTGAAGGATCTCTGCCTCATATTTATCCAACTCTTTCACTTTGACTCCTTTTTGTTGTATTTTTTATTCATCTTTCTTGAGGGTATGATCGTTTTCAAAAATATAGAAGTTTCATCTTCTACATAAGGAACAAGATAGACATAATCTTTGATTACAACCAATATTATGAAAATCTTCTGATTAGGATATTTTTCTTTATTTGGGTGCTCTATATCATCCAACAAACAACCATCCTCAAGTGCCAAGATCACATCTTCAAACGAGATATCTCTACTTGCTTTGAGTATCTCGTTTTTTTCAAGGCTGTATCTTATTGTTTTGCTTTTAAACACCTCTATTCCTCTATTTTATATATACAATGTATTTTATTGTTATTTAAAAGTTTTGTCAAGATTTGGTACGAAACATTGGATTTTCTGGTCAGTTTGAAACGAACATTTTAACAAAATTGTATGCAAATCATGTGCAGCCATTATAAATCATAGGGTATACTATGGTCAAAGCAAAAGGAGTGTGTATGTATCTGCTTTCTGACCGACTGTACTACAAAGATGAGATCACCATCGAAGAGGGTCAGAAGCAGATCATCTTTACCCATGTGGACAATCCGATCATTATCGAATGGCTTGAATCGCATAATTTCCCCGAAAGCTTCCTTGAGGATATCCGCAACGAGGATCAATCGATCACCTTTGAACAAAGCAAAAGCTTCAAACTGATCATTTTGAAGTACTTTGTCAAAGATGAAGAGGATGAACTGCTCTATCATGATGAAAATATTGCCATCATCATCACTGCAAGCAAGTTTATCTTCCTCTCTCGCAACGACCACACGATCAAAAGTGTCGTCTCACACCTCTACAAACGCTATGAAGCGCGTGATTCACTCGAATATGTCACCTACACGGTAATGGATATCATCGTCGATCACAGTATGGGTATTGTCGATGGGCTTGATGACAAACTCGAAGCGATAGAAGATGAGATATTCAGTGAAGAAGTGGAAGAGAAAGAGATACAGGCACACCTCTACTTTGCCCGCCGTACGCTTAACCGCATCACCAAACTCTCCGTACAGGCAAACGATGCGGTCAACAAGGTCTACAACCACTTCCCGCTTGAGACCAGACAGAAGCTCAAGTATGAGTTCATCGACCTCAAAGAGCACCTCTCCTACCTGATCAACGAGTCCAAAACCTACCTCGACCGTACCGGCTACCTCCAAAACCTCCTCATGGGTTTTCTAAGCAACCGCATGAACCAGGCGATGCAGCGTCTGGCGGCGATCTCACTGATCTTCCTGCCGCTGACCTTTATTGTCGGCAACTACGGGATGAACTTCAAAAATATGCCCGAACTTGACTGGAAGTACGGCTATTTCGTCATCTGGGGACTCAACATCATCATCGCATGGCTGATCTTCAGATGGCTGAAAAAACAGAAGTGGATATAGGAGGCTTGGCTATGGAGAACTTCCTGCAAACCGTTGGTGCGCTCAACGACGAGACAAGGCTGAAGATACTCCGCTTCATCGACAAAAACGGTGCGGTATATGTCTGCGAAATCGAGTCAGCCTTTGGGATGATCCAGTCCCGCATCTCCCGCCACCTCAAGATCCTCAAAGATGCAGGCTTTCTCAAAGTCGAACGTAAAGGACACTGGGCATACTACGCCATCCGCTCCCCGCTTGACAGGTTTAGACAGGATATTCTCAAGGAGATCTCCTATCTTGAGATGGAGTTGCCGGAGTTTAAGGGGTACTGTAAGGGGTGATCCGGTTGTGAAAAAAGATGTAGTGTTTTATCCAGTAAACATAGGTACGCTCTGTAGATAAACTATAGTGCTTCAAACGAATTTTCTCTCGTACAATATCCAGTAGTTTTTTCTTTGGTTTATACATCATTACCTCCAAAAAATAAAAGGACATAATGTCCGTTATTGCCAAATATCCACTTTTAATAGACATTATGTCCTGTTATTGCGTTATTTCCGCCTTAAAAGGACATAAGGTATTTTTATAATTGTAGTATTTTTCGAAAAAAAGCAGAAAAAATATTTCAAATTGACATATTTTTGATATTTAAAGGAACATTTTGAGTGTTCTATTAATTTGGTGTATTAAGGCGATAGTGCCTATAATGTTCCTTGAATAAATAGTTAT
>FPIB01000020.1_pt1:0-57500 | contig 58636 bp, 53 predicted proteins | sample 1057271 | NCBI WGS metagenome assembly FPIB01 (sample SAMEA4473313, study PRJEB15554) | hydrothermal vent metagenome | biome: marine basaltic hydrothermal vent biome; feature: marine hydrothermal vent; material: water | place: Pacific Ocean | collected 2011-06-14/2011-07-23 | depth 1199 m
GGTTGATATTATACCGTTCTATCACTTCCAATGTGCCTTTTTTAGGGCAAGAGATTGGTTTTTCAGGGGTGACTATTTACCCCTCAGCACAGCACATAAAGATAGTACAGCTATCATCAAAACAAATAACAAGAGGGGTTTGCATTTTCTTTTTCCTTTGACTATTCTATCTATTCCGTTACATTAAAAAGCTTGACTCACCTCAAGAGAGATTTGACTACAAACTAGCAAACATTTCAGCTACAAGTGCTTTTGAAATGCGATACCCATTTGCCACAGCATCATCCAAAAATCTTTTTGCTTCTTCTTTAGAGATGAAACCTTTTTTGATATTAAGATATACAATGCCAAGCAAGCCTATAATGGTTATCCCCTCGTTTAAAGCAATCTTTCGTCCCTTTTTTTCATCGATAATAAGAGGCATATTAAGCTCTAGTGCCAAGGCAATAGCTTCACTCTCACCGGCATCCAGCAGCATTTTGAGTGTTTCAAGTTTCTCACTGGGATGTACTTGTTTTATTTCCATAAAATCAGGCAGCACCCTTTTCTCTTTTGCAGAAATCTCCTGATACACACTTTGGGGAATAATGATCTTGTCAAAGAGATTGGAGAGAAACACCATTCTCTGCATATCGCAAAGTATAATGAGGGTTGTACTGTCACTAACGATCATAAAAAGCTATCCAGACCTTTCATATCATCTTTAAAGTCATATTCCACAACATCTATACCCATAGTTGATAAAAGTTTCATCGCTTTTTCTTTGGATATGTTCAAAGCTTCAGCCATTTGCCCCAAACTCAGCAAGCCTTTTTTATAGGCATCCAGCATCAGTGAGGTTTTTAGCCCTTTGGTAATGATGGTGTCATTAAATGAGAGTGCCAAACCAATAGGCTTGGAGCGTTTGGTGATCATGGTATATTCATCTGCCTCAAGCGAACGGGTCAGCTTGGCAGGGTTGATCTGCAAATCTTTGATACCTACAGTTTGCATGGTAGTTCCTTATACTTACTTTTGATAGTATTATACCATATATTTTAGATTTGCTATTGACTTTACACCAACTGCACAGGCAGATAATACGCTACTTCGAAGCTCTCATCCTCTTCTAAAAAATGATTCTTCTCAAATACGGTATAGGACGGTAATGTGCTGGTCTCGTAGCCGCTGCTTGGAAGCCATATTTGGTATGCCCATTGTATGAGCCTAAGTATATCACCGTATTTACCGCTAACATCAAACTTGGCGTAGATGCCGCTGGGGATGACAAATGAGGGTAAAGAGGTATGTGATAGGTCTTTGTCACCTTCCACACTGATAGCTGCGATATAGTAGCACGATGCCAAAGGGGTTACGATGGGGTTGTCGTGGTAGATGCCTATGGAGGTGTAGTTTTCTATCTCATTGGTGTAGAGCCATGCACGAAGCTTCTGCCATATCTGCTTGACTTTTGGCGAATACCCTTGATGGCGTATGTAGTAGGCTTTGATGTCGGGCTGTTTGACGATGACAGGCTCCAAGTGCTCAAAATTTGCCTGCGAAGCAGAAGCAAAAGGCGAACTCTCAATGATACTCTTGGCATACGCACTATACCCACCCTTTCTCCACTGCGTCGGTGTCATACCAAAACGCTCCCGAAAAACCCGTATAAACGAAGTCTGCGAACTGTAACCGCACATATTGGCAATCTGAGTTATGGTCGAGCCTTGGTTGGTCAGCAGCAGGCTAGCTGCTTTTTGCAGTCGTATAGACTTGATGGCTTCATAGATGTTCTGCCCCATCTGCGCCTTGAAAAGCCGCTGAAGATGAAACCGACTCACCTCAAGCGCTTGTGCCAAGGTATCGATATTGATGTCGGTGTCAATGTATCGGTAGATGTAGTAGAGTGCATCATTGGCGAGTTTAGCGTGATGGGTTTGGGTGGTGGATTTCATGGGTGCCTTTGTCCATAACTTGTAATCTATGTCGAAATTTTACGTTTTTTTGTACATAGGTTATGACCTATGTTAAGATTTTTCGATTTTTTTAACATAGATTCTGAGCTATGTTAACATTTTGCGTTTTTTTTAACATAGCTAACTGTTTTGGATACCTATCCTTAGTCTCTCAAAGAGTTCAATATGTACAAAAAACTTGCTATTTTGTATTTGAATGTTTTTCAAAATACCTACTTCCTCTAATGCATTGAGATATTTTGAGGCAGTTTGTCTGCTCACCCCCAACCATTTGACCAGAAAATCAATTTTTGTATAAGGGTGCATAAACAGCACTTCAACCAAATCTTTGCTATAGATTTTGGGTAGTTGCTCTTGTATTTGATGTTGCGTTTTTGCCATGAGTGTATGAATATCCTGCACGAGTTCGATCGTGCCTAGCGATGTCTGCTCCACGCCGTCGAGCATATAAAGTATCCACTCTTCCCAGTTTTCTTGGGTGCGTACTTCTTGGAGGAGTCGGTAGTAGTCTGCTTTGTGTCGGATGATGTACGAGCTAAGATACAAGATAGGCACATCGAGCATCCCTTTGAGGATGAGATACAAGATATTAATAATCCGTCCGGTTCTACCGTTGCCGTCATAAAACGGATGAATACTCTCAAACTGATAATGGATGATTGCCATGTTTACCAGTGGGTCAAGCGCGTTTGGTTCATTGATGTACCTCTCCAGCTCACTGAGAAGCTCTTGTATCTCTTCATAATTCTGCGGTGGTTCAAACACCACTTCGCCAGTCGCCATATTGCGCAGTACGGTACCGCTTTGTCGTCGTACCCCAGCATCGTTCTGTTCGAGGATGCCTTGTATCTCTACGATGTCCCGTTTGAGCAGCAGTCCATTGTCCCGCACAAGTTGATACCCTCGGATAAGAGCCTCTCTATAGTGCTGAACCTCTTTGGCTTCATTGGTCACCGACCCGATATCCAGCCCCGCGCGAAACAGCTCATCATGTGTAGTGATAATGTTCTCTATCTCTGAGCTATCTTTTGCTTCTTGGAGCATCAAGGCATTGATGAGGATGTTTTGGTTTGGGATGATTTTCGCTGTACCGTTGAGATTTGCCAAGGCACGGTTGGCTTGGATGGCTTTTTTGAGGATGGGTTGGGTTTCGATGTTTTTAGGTGGGAAGTTTTTGATTGCCATTTATGCTATCCTTGGATTATTAAAAATGAAGTTTTTACTTTATGCCTTCAAATAAACACTTATACCATTCTACCAAAACAAACTTTCATACCGAACAACAAAATCAGAATATTTAGCAAAAAGAGATAACTCTTCAAGCACTATCAGTAAAGACAAAATCCCACCAATCCACTACAATACCCCTAAAAAAGGAACCCAAATGCAACACCCCCTCAAACGCTCATTCATCCGAGAGATACTCGAACACACCAGCCACGACACCATCTCATTTGCAGGAGGTTTGCCTGATGTTTCGCTCTTTCCTCACGAGGCACTGCAAGCATCGACCATCAAGGCGCTGGAGGAGCCTGAAAGTTTACAGTACAGTACCTCGACCGGCTACACACCACTCAAAGAGCAGATAGCCAAACGCTACAGTGAGCAGGGGTTTCCTACTCGGAGTGAAAATATCCTCATCACCTCCGGGTCGCAGCAGGGGTTGGATATCATCAGTCGGTATCATCATGGGAGTTCGGTTTGTGTGGAGGTGCCGAGTTATCTGGGGGCGTTGAATCTCTTTGCACTCAATCAGATGGATGTGGACTCTGTGGCATTGGGAGAAGAGGGCATAGACTTGAGCGCTTTTGCGCACAGTATGCCAAAGAACAAACTCGCCTACCTCATCCCCGACTTCCAAAACCCAAGCGGCACCTGCTACGATGATGCACATCGTAAAGAAGTAGCCAAAATATTGCACACAAACGATACCCTGCTCATTGAAGATGCCCCCTATAGCGAACTCTACTTTGACCGCGCCCATGAAAGCATCAGCCAGCACATCCCCACACAAAGCTACCATCTGGGCTCATTTTCCAAAGTTCTCGCCCCAGCATTTCGCATAGGGTGGATACGTGCCGATACCAAACTGCTGGAACCACTCATCGCCTACAAAGAAGCTATGGATCTGCACACCTCCAGCATCACCCAGCGTATGGTCTCTGCCTATTTGGAGGAGACCGAGCACTTTGAAGCGCACTTGGCAAGCCTAAGAGATGCTTACCAAAACAAAATGCACTACTTTGCCAAACAGCTGGCGATCCATCTGCCAAGCTTCACATTTACCCCGCCAAAGGGCGGGATGTTTATCTACGGGAAGTTAAACGGCGTTGATACGATGGCATTGGTACGGCGATGTTTGGAGCAAGGGGTGGTATTTGTGCCCGGTGTTGAGTTTGGCGGTGCCAATGATGAGATACGCTTCAACTTCACACACAGCAGCTTTAGGGAGATAGAAGAGGGTCTCAAGAGGCTCAAAAAAGTTCTTGATAAAATATAAGCAACCTACCCTACTTTTCTCTATATGCCTTAATGTAAACGCGTTTAGGGGCGGGGTAGCCTTCGACTGTCTTGTTTGGGTCGTTGGGGTCGAGGAAATCTTCGAGGCTCTGGGTGGCGATCCACTCTGTTTTTCGCTGTTCATTGAGGTCTGTTTTTTTGATCTCCAGCACCTCCACATCTGCAAAGCCGGCTCTATGGCACCAGTTTTTGAGGGCATTGACTGTGGGGATGAAGTAGATATTGGGGATTTTGGAGTAGCGCTCTTTGGGGGTGAGGCATACCTCATCCTCTCCGTCTATCATAAAGGTGTCGAGTATGAGCTCTCCACCTTTGTTGAGTCCTTTGTAGAGAGATTTGAGCATCCCTACCGGATCGGAGCGGTGGTAGAGTACACCCAGACAAAAGAGTGTATCGAACTTGTGCTCATAAAATTCGACATGCTCCACACCAAGCATCTCATAGACAATGCCGGAGTCTACAAAATGATCGATAAACTGAAACTGGGAGTAGTAGATCGCAGAGGGGTCAAAGCCGATCAACTTTTTGGGCTTGTGTGAGAGCATACGAAAAAGATAGTAACCGTTGTTACAGCCTATATCACCGACGACCTTGTCTTTGAGATTGAAATGTGGCTCAAGCAGATTGTACTTGATCTGGCTCTGCCACTCCGAGTCGATAAAGAGATCATTGATAACAAAAGGCCCTTTGCGCCACGGCAGCATCATGCGGGCGGTCTGCTCGATCGTGGCGGCATCTTCAGTGCGCATATGAGCAATCTGCACCTCAACAGCATCACCAAGCTTCACCTCTACATCATCATATACAGGCAGCGCTTTAAGCGCCTCTTGCAGCGGTGCGATATTTTTCCACGTCAGCCACTTTCGCCGCTCTTGACGAATGGTATCAAGGTTCATTAGGGTACACTTTTCTGTAGATAACTGCTTTTCGTCAGAAAAACATACCGACACTCTTCACTCTTCACTCTTCACTCTTCACTATTTAAGATAGGCTTTTATGATCTTCTGATCGAACATCGGTCTGTCCCCCGGACCGGTTGTAACATTGTCAATTTTCTGCACAACATCCTGCCCTTTGATGACTTTGCCAAAGATCGTGTAACCGCCGTTTAGCCACGGTGTGGGTGCGACCGTGATAAAGAACTGGCTGCCGTTGGTGTTTGGACCATGATTTGCCATTGCCAATAAAAAAGGCTGATCAAACGTCAGATTGGGCGCATATTCATTTTTAAACTCTTTATGCCAAATGGATTCCCCGCCGCGTCCGGTACCGGTAGGGTCACCTCCTTGGATCATAAAGCCTTTGATGACACGGTGAAAGATCAACCCGTTATAGTAGCCGTTTTTGACATGGGTAACAAAATTCTCTACTGCCAGTGGTGCTGCTTTGGGAAAGAGTTTTAGTTCGATCTTCCCGACATTGGTCTCCAGCACAACCACTGGTGCTTTACTCTCTGCCGCATACAATAGGCTCATACCTGCACACAGTGCCAGCACGCCTTTTAAAAATCTTCTTCTTAGCACTTTTCTACCCTTCTATCACATCATTTTCGCATTTGTCGATACCAAGCTCTTTAAGTACACATTCAAAAAAAGCACCGCTTTCTCTCTGTGCTTCATCGGTAAATTCGATATAAAATGCCTCATGCCCCACTTTGTCTGTCTTTTTGTTGTCAAAGACCAAAGGCTTCAGCCCTGTCTGGCTGCACGCTTTTTCAATGGCTGCATTGATCTCGGCTCTGAGGTCATCCCTGCTGCCTTCAAACACAAGGCTCATCCCCTCATAGCACTCTTCCATTCTCACATTTGCAACGATCTCTTTACATCTGTCCACGGATCTACCTTTTTTTTAAATTATGGGCAATATTATACTCTTATAAGATTATAGGATTTTTAACCTATTTTGCCATCGCTGTCGCTCTGCTCTCCCGAATAACATTGACCTTGATCTCACCGGGATACTGTACCTTCTTTTCTATCTCGGCAGCAATCTCCTTACTGAGCAAAACCGCTTCGTTGTCACTAAGCTTTGCGGCATTGACAAAGACACGCACTTCACGTCCGGCATTGATCGCGTAGGCTTTCTGTACCCCCTCTTTGGAAGTGGCGATCTCCTCGATCTCTTTGACACGTTTGGTAAAACTCTCCAGCACTTCACGTCTGGCTCCCGGACGGGCAGCCGAAAGTGTATCGGCAGCACAGACTGCGGCACTCTCTACCGAGTCGGGCTCCTCATGCCCATGGTGAGCATAGATGGCATTGATGACTGTCGGATGCTCTCCATAGCGGCGGCAAAGCTCCGCACCGATCTCAACATGACTGCCACCAAGATCCTGTGTTAAGGCTTTGCCTATGTCATGCAGCAGTCCAGCACGCATCGCAAGCTTCTCATCTCCGCCCATCTCGGCCGCCATCACCTTGGCAAGGCGTGCTACTTCAAGGGTGTGTGCCAGTGCATTCTGCCCGTAGCTTGCACGGTACTTCAGGCGGCCAATGAGCCGTGTCAGCTCCTCATGCATCGGGAAGATACCAAGGTCGATAAGGACATTCTCTCCCTCTTCAAAGGTTTTCTGTTCAAACTCCCGTTCCACCTTTTCATGCACCTCTTCAATACGCCCAGGATGGATACGTCCGTCTTCAACCAGTATCTCGATCACCCGTGTGGCGATTGCACGGCGATAGAGGTTAAAAGAGCTTACCAATATCACTCCCGGTGTCTCATCGATGATGATATCGACCCCAAGCAGCATCTCAAGGGCTTTGATATTGCGCCCCTCTTTGCCGATAATGCGTCCTTTGTGTTCATCACTTGGCAGTGTGACAAGATTGATAAGCCGCTCTCCGGCAAACTCTCCGGCATAACGTGTCGTCGCCTGGGCAAGGATATAGTTGGCTTTTTTCTCCCCCTCCTCTTTGGCGATTTTTTCATACTTTCGCACAATAGATGCCACTTCTGCACGGCTCTGCTCTTCTACCTTTTTAAGGATATAGCTTCGCGCCTCTTCAACGGTCATAGCAGCACTGCTTTGCAGTTTCTCTACCGCTTCTGCGATCTGTTGGCGTTTTTGCATCTCAAGAGTATCGAGCGCTTCCTCTTTTTCCAACAGCGCATGTGTCTGATGCTGCAGCTTCTTCTTCTCACTCTCCAGCTCTTTTTGCTGCAAAATCAGCGCTCTGTTACGCTCCTCAAGCTCTGCAACCTTTTTTTGAAACGCCGCTTCATGCTCTATCTCCCGTGCCTTTAGCTTGACCTCTGTCTCTTGAAGCAGCAGTTCTGCTTCATTTTCAATAGCCTTTGCCTTGGCTTTTGCCTCAAGCTCAAGATGGGAGAAGCGTCTCTTTTCACTTACCTTCATCCAAGCCAAAGCAGCCCCTGCACCTGTCAGCACACCGACACTGCCAGCGATGATCTCTCCTAACATTGTTGTTCCTTTTTCTGATTCTCAGGGAAAAGCTTTAAAAATATAACGATCTACGGCACTATAACCACATCAGCCTTTACATCATAATCATCTGTTACAACATCTTTTGCATAGCACAGTCTCCGTGCCACAAATACGGTTGTCTTTATATTTTTAATCTCTTTTTCAAAAAATCTGTCATACATCCCTTTGCCAAACCCTACACGTCTAAATGCAGCATCGAGTCCTACAATAGGTACAACAGCGATATCTATCTGTCTATTTCTATATTGTTTTGAGTAATTCGGTTCTTTAATACCAAACCGCTTTTTCTTGAGCGGATATCTATATTTTACCAATCTGAAACTTTCACCTTCCATAAAGGGAACATAGAGTGTTTTTCCCTCTTTACGAAGCTGCCTGATCAGCGGATAGAGATTTACCTCCGTCTTTAGAGGAAGGTAGAGCATTATACGCTCAGCCTGCAAAGAGCCAATCAGCGTATAGAGCTTCTGTATTACTTTTTTGTCCTTAAGGTAGGTACTTTTGCCACTTGTCTTTTTCAACTGCTTCAGACAGTGCTTGCGAAATGCCTTCTTCTTACTTTTGTGCTGTGGTTCCATTCTTTTTAGTGCTCTTTGGATATAATCTTTACCAACTTATGGGCACGCCAATAGTACCATAAAAAGAAACAAACCAAAAGGATATGTGTGCGTCAATTCCCTGCCGGAGTCTTTATTGTCATACTGTTTGCAGTTGTTGCGATCCTCTCTGGCTGCGATAAAAAAGAGCAAAAAGAGAATCCTTTTAACCAACATGCTGCAAAAACACTTACCAAAACCGCATCTGAGCATGCTGTGTCATCCAAGAATAGTGAAACATTTCCCAAGCCTACACTTCAGACAATTCAAAACCGTCTTGAGGAAAATGCAACCATACAACATCCCTCTACCGAAGAGACATATACGCTAAAGAGTCTTACAGGGGAGCAGAAACATGTCTCTGTCGAGAGTTTACAGGTAGTATTCAAAGATATTTCACAGCCTGTTGTGATCGTCTACCTCTTTGCACCGTGGTCTCTGCCCTGTCAGGGTGAAGTTCCCTATCTCTCAGAGCTTCAGAAAAAGTATGCAAAAGATCTCTATGTGCTGGGGATTTTACTCAACCCCAAAAAGTATACACAAACGCTTGGTACCTTTATTCAAACCCATCATGCCAACTTCTACATTTCTGTAAGCAAGCAGAACAATCCGCTGGCTAAGAAACTTCTATCACCACTTGGTCTCTCCGATACGGTTATGATACCCATGACCGTCATCTACCAAAATGGACACTACTGGAGACACTATACAGGTGCCGTGCCCATAGAGATGATAGAGCACGATCTTAAAACGATTTTAGACTAAAAGGAGAATCCCATGTTCGGTATGCTAAAAAAGGTATTTGGAAAAACATCTGAAGCGATCAAAGAGGTTACGCCCGAAAAGAAAAAAACAATTACAAAAGAGGAGTTTGAAGATATCCTCCTCGAAGCGGATGTCAACTACGAACTGGTAGAGCGTCTGCTTGAGGCACTGCCTGAAACCATCAACCGTATACAGGCGTTTAACTCTCTTATCTCCGTCTTTCAGTACAAAGCCGACTGGAAAGAGAGCGATGCTGTTCCCTATGTAGAGATGATCATCGGTGTCAACGGTGCAGGAAAGACCACTACCATCTCAAAACTTGCCTACAAGTATAAAAGCGAAGGCAAAGGGGTCATTCTCGGTGCGGGAGACACCTTCCGTGCCGCAGCCATCGAACAGCTGACCCGCTGGGCGAACAAACTGGACATTCCCATTGTCGCTACCAGACAAGGACACGATCCTTCAGCAGTGGTTTACGATACTATCGAAGCGGCAAAGGCAAGAGGGCTGGAGCATGTCATCATCGATACTGCCGGACGTTTGCATACCCAGACCAACCTCAGCGAAGAGCTTAAAAAGATGATCCGTGTTGCAAGCAAAGCCATGGAGGGTGCTCCCCACCGCAAGATGCTTATTTTAGACGGTACACAGGGAAGCTCTTCGATCAATCAAGCCAAAGCGTTTGATGAGATGATCGGTATTGATGGTATCATCATCACAAAACTTGACGGTACCGCCAAAGGCGGTTCGATACTCAGCATCGCTGATGAACTGCAAATGCCCATCTTCTACATCGGTACCGGAGAACAGCCCAAAGATCTGATACCTTTCAAAGCAAACGAGTATGTCAATACCATTCTTGATGAGATATTTCTGTAACTTCTTATAAGGGTAAGATATGACAATATGACATATTTTACCCCTCATCCTTCCAATCTGTTTTATACTACACAAAATATACCTTCAGGATAGACAACGTGGCAAAGAAAAAAACCCTTTTTGAGTGTCAGGCATGCGGATTTCAATCGCCAAGATGGATGGGGAAATGTACCTCCTGCGGAGAGTGGGAGAGCATGATCGAACTAAGCGCCGAACAGATCAAATTTCTTAAAGAGACAGCTTCCGTCTCTTCTTCCGCTCCTGCCACCCCAAAAGCAAAACCCATCACTGAAATAGATGAGGACAACATCACACGTTTTGATTCAGGCAGTAAGGAGCTTGACCTTGTGCTTGGCGGCGGTATCGTTCCCGGATCGCTGACACTCATTGGCGGTAGTCCCGGCATTGGGAAATCGACACTGCTTCTTAAAATCGCAGGCAACCTTGCTGCGCAAAAGCAAGAGGTACTCTACGTCTCCGGAGAAGAGTCCGCAGGACAGATCAAACTGCGTGCCAACCGCCTTGGCGCCAACCATAAAAAACTCTTTTTGCTCTCTGAGATCAATCTTTCCTCCGTTATCGCCGAGATTAACCGAAGAGACTACCGTTTTATCGTCATTGACTCCATTCAGACACTCTACTCAGAAGAGACTCCCTCCGCTCCCGGTTCTGTCACACAGGTACGCACCATTACCTTTGAACTGATGCGTATTGCCAAGAGTCTGCATATCCCGATTTTTATCATCGGGCACATTACCAAAGACGGCTCCATCGCAGGTCCCCGAGTGCTTGAGCATATGGTCGATACCGTTTTGTACTTTGAAGGAGACGGAAACTCTGAACTGCGCCTGCTAAGAGGCTTTAAGAACCGTTTTGGCTCTACCAACGAGGTTGGCATCTTCGAGATGAACAAAGAGGGGCTTAGTGATGCCAAAAGCATGGCAGGGCGTTTTTTTAACAAAGAGAGACTCCAATCCGGTTCCGCACTTACGGTCATTATGGAGGGAAGTCGCCCTATTGTCATTGAAGTACAGGCGCTTGTCGCCGAATCTTACGGCCATCCCAAACGCAGCTCTACAGGGTTTGACAACAACCGGCTCAATATGCTTCTTGCACTGCTTGAGAAAAAACTCGATCTTCCGCTTGGTACTTACGATGTCTTTATCAATATAAGCGGCGGCATCAAGATCACTGAGCCTGCCGCTGATCTTGCCGTTATTGCCGCAATCTTAAGCAGCTACCGCAACAGAGAACTCAGCAGTGAAACACTCTTTCTTGGAGAGGTATCGCTTACGGGTGAAATTCGGGAGGTTCCATCACTCTCCCAGCGGCTTAAAGAGATGGTGACACAAGGGTTCAAAAAAGCCGTCATTCCAAACACTCCTATTGAAAAGAGCCAAATTAGATGTTTTATTGCCGATGAAGTCTCAAAAGTTGTCGATTGGATGTAGAATATAATCTTTTGCAGATATTTTATGACTATTCTATTGTCTGATTTTTAAAACTGAATATTTAAGCCAAATAAGAATGGAATAGGAAAATAGACTAGTGCAATATATCTATTTTATCTAATTTTAAGTTGAATGCAGCGAAATATCTGACCATTTTGAAACAAAGTGAGAAAAGATGCGTAATTATACATTACTATATGCCGAAGACGATGCACTGATTAGAGAAAATCTGCTCTATATCCTAAGAGACTATTTTAATGATATCTTTATCGTCCAAAACGGAAAAGAGGCATTAGAGATCTACTATGAAAAAAAACCCGATATTATTATCCTTGATATCTGTATGCCATACATTAACGGACTTGATGTTGCTAAGAAGATAAGAGAAGAGGATGAAACACTGCCTATTATTATGCTGACAGGACACTCTGACAGAGAAAGACTGCTTGAAGCGGTAAATCTCAAACTCGAAGCCTACCTCGTCAAACCCATTGACTATGGCAAGCTAAGTAAAGTACTTACCCATATTATAGATAAACTTAGTGACAATCACCTTATTAAATTAAGAAAAGATCTTGTTTGGAACAGTAAAGAGCAGATACTCAGCTACCACAACAAAGTGATCAAATTAACAAAAAAAGAGAAGCTGACAGTTGAAATACTTGCTCAAAATATCAACAAGTATGTCTCCAATAACTCTTTGATCTATCATATTTGGAATGACGAGATTCCTGACAATTCCCATGACAATAAACTCATTCAGCTGATCTACCGTTTGAACAAAAAGCTTTATGAGGAGACAGACTACTCCGAAAAAATTGTTGAAAACAGCTATACCCTTGGATATCGTATTCTCTATATGGGCACATAAACCGACAACTTAACACTTTTTCTGCTACACTGTTGCTTATGAAAATTGGAACAGACATTATACAGATACAACGGATTGAAAAATCACTTAACCGTTACGGTATTAAATTTAAAGAGCGCTTTTTATCACAAGAAGAGATTGCCTTAGCCAAACATATTGAGACCCTTGCAGGGTTTTGGGCGGCAAAAGAGGCAATCTCTAAAGCGCTTGGCTGCGGTATTGGATCACAGCTTGGATTTCATGATATCATTATTGCCAAAGACCACAAGGGTGCCCCCTACTTCAAACTAAGTCATACGGCACAAAAAGCCCACGGCATCAAAAACGCATCTCTCTCTATCAGCCATGACGGAGGTTTTGCTATCGCTGTGGTTGTGATTGAAGTATAGTTTTTGTACAATGCAGATAGCCCAAGATGTAACAAACTATTTTGGAATACATTAGCAGGGTTGATTTAGCATAAAAGGATATGCAATGATACGATGGATACCTCTTTTTCTTTCACTCTTTTTGCTTACAGGGTGTTTTTACCAATCTGCACCGACTTACAGACCGGTTGTCTCAACCCCCCAGAAACTGACAACACAGACACCTCCGCCACCACCTCCTCCCAAAGCCAAACATGCACTTAAAGAGGTGGAAGATACAAACTTTTCTCCTGAGTATATGTATCCCAAAACCGCTTCAAAAAGCCCCACAACCCATACAGAAGAAGAGACCTCTATGGTAGAGCAGACTATGAGCAAAGCCGAATGTATTGAAATGATCGGTCAAGAGAAGTTTGACCGCTACAGCCGTATGTTTGGCAAAGAAGAGGGAGCACTAAGACGCTGTGCCCTGCTAAAGGCTATGAAGTAGGCTTCGTAAGATGAAGCATCTTAAAGCGGTCACCCATCATGGTGGGAGAGATCAGTGTCTTGATCTTGTCCGCTTCACGAAGATAGTTTTCACGACTGGTCTGTTTTGAAAACTGTTCAAGTATCTTGATAATACCAAAATCTACCAGTGCACGTGCCTGTGTACTGTAGCTTTTTTCCTCAAACCCTTCCGCTTCAAATGCTTCGATAACATGGGCGAAATTGACATCGTAGGTAATATCGTCTCTGCCAAAAGAGTCAGCAAGGTTGACGGCTTCATCAAACAGCGGAAACGTTTCATGCTTATGGTAGATTCTTATGGAAAAGTCATTGCGTACATACTTCTCTCCATAATCAAAGGTGATAAAGTCACACCGATTGATACCCTGTGCCATTGCGTTTGCAAAGGCTTCATACCCAACAGCAACCTCTCCCTGCCTAAGATAGTGCTTTTTTGCCCACTCCAGCATGGTTTGAGGTGCATCTTCCCATCCTATCGCATGGTTTTCAACTACAGCGATCTTTTCATCTTTGAGCAGTTCGCATCCAAAGGCATCAAATATCTCATTTGCAACCACAAATGCACGTTCGACATTAACTGCGGCAATATCGTCAAAATAGACAACATCCACATCGTTCCCAAAACGTGACTGTATATAGGCTTCCTGGGCTTCTCTTACTTCCGGCTGACGCTCCACAATGCCAAAGCGCATCGTTTTGATCAACGCAGGGTCGAGTGTATAGAGCCACTGTATCATATCACACAGAAGGTAGCCTTGATGGGCACCCACTTCGATAAGCCATGCATCTTTCTCCTCTTTGCCCCCCTGTGTCATGATGCGGTAGATGTAGTTTGCAATACTCGCACCAAAAAAGGCACTAGTACTGACTGCCGTATAGAAGTCTCCCTCTTTTCCAATGGTGTTAAACGTTTTATAGTAGCCGTTTTCACCATAAAGCCATGCATTCATATAGTCACTAAAGTACATGTTCCATCCGTATGTAGAGTTTTAAAAGCTGTATCTGTTTATCGATATGAAAAATCTTCTGGTCAAGTTTTCGGATTTTCAGAGAGTTCTGCATCACTTCTGCATCCAGCGATGTTTTCTCTCCCGCCTGTACAAGGTTTTTGGTAACGCGGTACAAATTTACATAGACCTTCTCATCTTGATGCGCTAAAGCGATCTTCTTATCCAAAATTTGCAAACTGTTGACAATCCAGTCATACTCTTCACTGACCGTATGGCGTCTATCTATCACCTCGGTTGCCGCTCTAAGCTTTTCTACTTTGCTAAGTTCCACATCTGTCAAAGCGTTAACATTAATCGGCATAGAGACAGTAAATCCATAATTATAGTACGCATTATTAAGATTTGGACTTGCAAAAAGCGGATTGGGGTCACCGTCACTATATTGTCCTTGTATCGACAATGAAGGCAAATACTTTGCCCATATTACTTTCTCTTTGTAATCCATCTCTTTTGCATGGGCAATGTCACGTTTAAGTGCCAGATGTTCCTGAAGGTATGCCGGTTTTGCCACCAGTTTCAATGCAGGCAGTTTCAGATGTTCAGGTTTTTTGTCACTCAGAAGCGAAAAACGCTGTCTTAGTTCCATTTCGGAAAACTTCAGCTGCAGCAGTGCCGTCTCATCCTGACTTTTGCGCAAAATAGCCTGATCAAGAAAACTGCTGTCAATAAGCCCGGCATTGTAGCTATCCTTTTTTTGACGTATATCGATCATATCATTTTTGATCTGTAGACGCATTTTCTTTTGTTCAAGGCTGTTGCGTCTAAGCTGAAACAGTATCGTTACCGCATTGCCGATCATCTCTCTTTTTTGCAGGGTGATCTCTTCTTTGTTGCTTTGGCGTACTGCCTGCGCATACTTGACAGCATAATAGATCCCGCCTGATCTGAAGATGGGCTGGTCGATGTAGACAGAAAAGTTTGCCGTATCGATCGTACCGGTTTTAAACCGTGTTGTATAGTCTTTTCCGTACCGTACCGTTACAGGATTGATCCAGCTTTTTGAGAGCATATCGCTTTGCAGGTCATTTGCCCTGTTGCGATAGTCAAAGAGGTGTTCTTTGGTAGGAGAAAGGATACTCTCAAGTGTATCGGCACCGGCTGGCTGTACCAAAAATATACCCACTATACCGGCTGTTACTACCCCTTTGAGCAAAGAGGAGCAGATGCCAGATGCTATACGCATACATCCACTCTCTCAAGTGCCGCTTCCAAACGCCCAAAGCCTTCATCGATCTCTGCTTTAGAGATGGTCAGACTTGGCAAAAAGCGAACCGTATTGCGTCCTGCTTTCAATACGACAACCCTCTTAGCAAGTGCCTCTTGAATAACCTTCGCCTGAATATCTGCACTTTTGGCACGCAAACCACGCATCAGACCAAGCCCGACTTCTGCCTCAAAGAGCCTCTCATAGCGCTTTGCAACCGACTGCAGTTTCTGTTCAAAATAAAGCAGTGCCTCATGCAGCGCTCCACTCTCATACAGCTTGTGTAAAATATCAAGCACTGCATTGCCTGCCGCAGTGCTGAGGTAGTTTCCGCCAAACGTACTGCCGTGATCTCCGGCTTTAAGTACCGTTTTGTGCTTTGTCATCACCGCCCCGATTGGCACACCGCCGCCAAGTCCTTTGGCAAGGGTAATGATATTGGGCTCTATCTCGTAGAGATTGCTGGCAAGAAACTCCCCGGTACGATAGACACCCGTTTGCACCTCATCGACAATAAGCAGTACATTTTTTTCTTTGAGATGTGCAGCAAGCTTCTGTACTTGCTCTTTGTCAAACGGCTGGACACCACCCTCTCCCTGTACAAGTTCCAGCAGCACCGCTACGGTCTCATCATCAATGGCACCATAGACATCGTCAAGTGTCGGCACATAGGAAAATCCGTCAGGGTAGGGAGAGAAATGCGGTGTATGAAAACTCTCCTGACCAGTCGCTTTGACTGTAGTGATCGTACGTCCGTGAAAAGAGTGCTCCAGTGTAATAACTTTGTAACGCTTCTTCTCAAACTGTGTCTCTCCGTACTTACGTGCGATTTTGATAGCGCCTTCATTTGCCTCCGCTCCGCTGTTGGCAAAGAAAACCCCCATATCATAGCCGCTAAGCTCTACCATTCGTTTTGCCAACTTCGCCTGCGGTTCGATCACCTGCAGGTTTGAAATATGGATGATCTTTTTTGCCTGTTGGCAGATCGCATCCGTAAGATGCGGGTTGCCATGTCCTACGGAGTTGACTGCAATTCCCGAAGCAAAATCGATATAGTCTCTTCCATTTTCATCATAGAGTGTCGAACCGACACCCTTTACAAAGTTGGTATAGTCACGCGCATAGGTTTGCAGTACATACTGTTTGTCCATCTCTTCAAGTGTCATTAATTCTCCATTTTACAAATTGTTACTTTTACTTCCTGATAGCAGGCATTCTCTCCCTCTTCGCTCAGAATAGAAGGTGTCAGGGTATTGACCCCGATCGTATTGTTGGTGACAACTACACAGTTAGGACGCACATCTTCTGTAAGGTGTACGCTAAAGCGGTGTGTTCCGTAGGCAGAAGAGAGCACCACCTCCTCTCCCTCTGCAAAACCTGCATCAGGATGCATATGTACCCTATTCTCACGCACAAACTGTGTATTGAGCGATTTTGCAGACTTGGGCGAAAGCAGCCAGAAAGATTCATCTTTTGGCTTGTTTTTGCTCTGCTTTCTGTACTTTGTAAAACGTTTAGGGTTGATAAAATCATCATCGTACTCATCGATAAAACAGAATTCATCATCCCCCTCTTCACCAAAGCCCTCAGCGTACGGCGCAGGATCGTAGGCAGGTGAGCGATAGCACCCCTCTTCCTCTTCACACTGCTCAAGCCAGTGCCTGATGTATGCCTGCTCTTCTTGAAGCCCTGTCAACAAGAAGGCATCAAAGAGGTATTTGGTAAAGTCATACTCGCTGATACCAAACGGACTCTCTACCACCTTATTCATCTTTTCGACATAGTGATGGCTGTAACTGAGCCTGACATCCTCTTTTTCAAAAAAGTGCTTTGCAGGAATCACAATATCCGCAAGTGCAGAGGTTTCATTCTCATACAAACCAAAATAGATCAGTGTCCCACTCTTGGAGAGTTCTTCTCTGACACGGTTGCTCTCAGGCATAGAGGCTGCCGGGTTGCCTCCTTGTACCAATACGGTATCAAACTGCGAAAACGGTGTCGTCGCTTTGGGTACGCGTGGCGTTTTTACCTCGAACGGATCGTCAAAGCCTAGACGGGAACTGCCAAGGTAGTGTACCCCGCACCCCTCTTTCCCAAAAAGTCCCAAGACAGCAGCAAGTGAATCGATCGCATGCAGCGTGTAGGCACCGGTGGTATATTTCTGCACCCCTGCACCGACAAGAAAGACTGTCTTTTTACCACGCAGATACTCTAGCATTCTGCCCATTTCACCAAGATCGGTTCCCATATGCTCCAAAATCGCTTTGATACGGTGTTCTCTGGTGTAGTCGTAAAAATCCTCTATCTCAGGAGCAAACGCCTCAAGCCACGCATCATCCTGCCCATCTTCCATGATGACAAAACGCGAAAGCATGATCGCAAGGTAGTAGTCCATCCTTGGTTCTATCTGCATATGGAAATCCGCTTTTTTCGCAATAGCCGTTTTGACAGGATCGATCACTACAAGGTTTTTTCCCTCGATAAACGGCATCATATGGGCATTAGTAACTGTTAGGTTCCTCCCCCATACCACAACCGTCTCGGCTTTGGCGATCTGCTCAAGCGGAAGGGTTTTGTTGATACCTCTTGCATTGACAATACCGGCATGCCCGGCTCCATCACACAGACTTCCCGATGTCAGCGTACCGCCAATCTTTTCCATAAAAAGGTTGGTTACATCCTGCATCACCCCAAGGTTTCCAGAACCTCTCCACAGCAGTGTTTTGGGCTTTTTGAAAGCCTCAGCCACTGCCGCCATTGCCTCTTCCATGCTGACTGTCTTATCCCCGATACGCGGCATGGTAATACGCTCCGCTTCATGGGTATATTTGTTCAGCAACGCACAGAGCGCACCATCTCCGGCAGGATGGTCGGCATCACCTTTGAGTTTTGGAAACTTCGATCTCTCTACCACGATCTTGCATGCATCATAACAGTCAAGCCCGCAGGCAGTCGTTACACATTCACTCATTTGATCTCCACTTTGACCAGTTTGGAAAAATAGTCTTTCGGTGCCGAAATATAGACCTCTGCACGGTAGGAAGAGAGATATTTCTCATCTGCAATACGCCATATTTTATCGATATGATAACCGGTTTTTACCCCGTCAAGATAGATATCTCGATTCTTGATCCCTTCAAGCTCGTCAGGATCAAGAAATAGTACCAGCTTTGCACGCTTCACATCATCAACACGTGCCAGCGGTGTCCCCGGAGCGACAAAGTCTCCTTTGCGTACCATTAGCTTATAGAGGTAAACCCCTTTGGGTCTGATGGACTTCTTTGCAATCGTGTCTTTCAGGCGTGCAATCTTGTAGGCAAGGTCTGTCTTTTGGCGTTTTAGTGACACAATCTTCTCACGGGTAGCCAGATACTGGTTCTTAACCGATACAAAGGCAGTGTATGCATTGTCTTTCTGCGTTGTCGATGCGGTAGGAAGTTTCTCTATGCGATGATAGTAACTCTCCTGTCGCACCATACTCTTTTGAAGCAGAGCTGCCATCTCTTCATTGATCTTGAGTGTCTCCTCAAGCAGTGCCATACTCCTTTGCGTTGCATTCAGATCCACACGCTCAAGTCTGTCATCGATATAGACAATTGTTTTGCCATCAGGCACAGTACCTTCAGCATCCAAATCGGCATCAAGTACAAGTCCACTGACCGATGCTTTGAGCATGACACTCTCGTAGGGCTCCACTTTGGCATAGTGTACTTTCCCCCACATAATCATCGGCATAAGTAACAAGAGCGCGCGTTTCACATCTTCCCTTTAGCACTACTCACACTGGGTTACGATAGCAGAAACAAGATCGATAAATACCGTAGCCGTTCTATCATCAATATCCTCGTCCATCACCGTTGCGCTAATCTGTTTTTCAAGCTCCTCATCCAATCCACGCTCTTCAAGCATCCGCTCAGCTACTGCCAAACGGCGGAAGACCTTCTCAAGCTCCTGCTCCACAATATTTTGATTGGCTGTTTTAGCAACATCGAAATAGGTTGATTGAGGCGTTCTTCCCATAAAGTCCATTCCGTAATCTTCATCATCATCTTCAAACATACCCATAATGTTCATCCTTTTTGATATTTTATATCATAAATTTGGGCTATTATAGCCAAGTAACGTAAATTTTCCTATTCAACCTTTTTGTAAAGCAAAACAGCTGCAAAATCTTTTCGTTTTGCAACACAAGATTGGTAGAAATTTTGATATGTAAAGAGTTTGCTAAGGAATTAGCTGCTTAGTTGAGGTGGAATTGCACTTGTGATTTGAATGGGCGGAAGCATATATCAGGAGCGACGATTAATCTTGTATAATACTCCCTCATACCGCGTCTTTTCCATGCAGCCTCCTTTCAGGGTGTATACACTTCAAAAACACCGAAATATATACACTTTTGTATCCACTTTTCAATAAAAAGATAGCTATTTTAACTTATATTTGCTTTGATAGAAAAAATCAAATATGCAGACAACCCCACGCCGTATCGGTTAATTGTAGCGTTTTAGTTGTATATGATTGGATAGTCAGGAGCGACGATAAGCCGGGTTCTGTCGTTGGGTAGTTATTTATCTAGGCGTATTGTTGCCAATACGCTCAAGCGAAGCGCTTTTGCCCTAAGGCGATGCAAGAGTTGTTACCATACGCTTCTTGCTGCGGACAGGGTTTACCTGGCTGCCTGTGTTACCACAGGCACCGGTGAGCTCTTACCTCACCCTTTCACCCTTACCTGCACAAGGGTCTGACCTCAATGATAATGCTTCAGCGTTATCGTTGTGTATCTGACTCCTATAAGCAGGCGGTCTACTCTCTGTTGCACTTGCCCTCGGATTACTCCGGCCATCCGTTAGATGGAGTCCTCTCTTGCGTGCAGCCCGGACTTTCCTCTCGCAGCAAAGCTGCCAGCAACTACCTGTCGCTCCTGTGTGCGGATTATAGCAAAAAAGAGTAAACGATCAAGACAATTGCAAGAATCTTATTTTAAGATTTGGGAAATATAGTGTGTTTTAGATTTTTTGAGTAGAGAAATAGTAAATAAGAAAAGAGACTCCCACACAATTTGTGGGAGTAAAAGATTTAGTTCATTGACTCAAGCGCATATTTTTTTCCAAGTTCATACGCTTTCAGGTTTAGCTCATGTACCTTTTTAGGTACTTTAGAGAGCATTGTTTCAATCAATATATCTTCATCCAGTGCTTTGGTATAAGTATTCGCAATTGCCAGTGCAACGACTGACTGAGTAATCACGTTTCCTACTTCCTCTTTTGCAATCGTAATGATAGGGATCTCAACAATGTTCCATTTTTTTCTATCTTCTTCTGTTGGATGTACAAGGTTTGGATCGACAACAATCGTTCCTCCTTCTCGCACACCATTTTTAAATTGCTGATAGCTCACATCTGCAACAGAAAGCATAAAATCAATCTGTCCATCGATCGCATACGGATAGTAAATCTCTTTATCATCTAGTTGAATATCAACTACAGTTGGTCCACCACGCACTTGAGAAGTATACGTTGCTGTTTTTACTCCAAAACCACCTGTTTTGATCTTTGCTGCAGCAAAGATCTCACCTGCAAGAAGTACACCCTGCCCGCCAACACCGGTAAATCTCATTACAATTTTACTCATTTGGCAGCTCCTTATATTTTTTTCTCAAAGTCATCTTGGGTAATTTTACCTCTTTGACCTTGATGTGCTTTTTTGATCTCTTCATACATTGCACAATATTCAAGTGCTTCAGTATCTTGTTTCAAAATACCGGTAGGAAGATAGTTCATTTTCTCCTCTTCTGGAAGTGCATCCCACTTCTTTTTAGGCATTGTGATAGAATCGATCCAGTCAAGGTTTGCCATAGCAGACTGCATTTTGTTCTTTCTACCAAGGTTGATGTGGCAGTTTGAGTTGATTTCAACAAAGGAGAAGCCTTTATGCTTAAGTGCTTCCATGATCACTTTTTCCATTTTCTTAGGAGCATTCACTGTCTCTCTGGCAACAAACGATGCCCCCGCAGCTTCCGCCAGTTTACATCCATCAAATGTCGGGTCGATATTTCCCGCTTTTTGAGAAACTGTCCAGAATCCTCTTGGCGTTGTAGGAGAAGTTTGAGAATTGGTTAGACCGTAAATAAAGTTATTGATAAGGATCAATGTAATATCGATATTTCTTCTACATCCGTGAATCGTATGGTTACCACCAATTGCCAAGGCATCTCCATCTCCCGCAACACAGACAACATATTTGTCAGGATTGGCAAGTTTAATACCTGTAGCGAAAGCAATGGTTCTTCCGTGTGTAGTGTGTACGGTATTCATATCGACATAAGAAGAGAATCTTCCAGAACATCCAATACCTGATACCAAACACATATCATCTTTATTGATACCCAGTTTATCAATCGCTCTAATAAATGCTTTTAAGATAACACCGTCACCACATCCCCAACACCATAGTGTTGGCATTTTGTCTACTCTTAAATATTGATCATAATTAAATGCCATAGTTAAAATACCTCCTTCACTTTTTCAATAATATCCGCAGGAGAGAAAGGACGACCGTTTGTTTTAGTCAATTTTTCGATATCCAATCTACCCATTGATCTTTGGATCTCTTCGAGATACTGTCCCTGGTTAAGTTCAACAGAGAGTACTTTGTCAAATTTCTTCCCAAGTTCGTGCAGTCTTGCTTCAGGAGATGGCCAAAGTGTAATAGGTCTAAACATACCTACTTTGATACCCTCTTCTCTAAGTGTATTGACCGCTTCTCTAATCGCCAATGATGCTGAACCATAACCGATAATGAGAATCTCTGCATCATCAAGCATATACTCTTCATTGGACTCAATCTCATCTTTATGCTCATCCACTTTTCTAAAAAGTCTGTCAATGAGTTTTCTACACGTTTCAATCTCTTCGGTTGGGAAACCTGTCGGTCCATGATGAAGTCCTGTCATATGGTATCTGTACCCTTTAAACATTGGGTTAAGCACTGCTGGTTCATCCTGTGCAACGCCATATGGTTGATAATCTTCAGGTGCCCCATCAAATGTTTTTCTTGGAACAATATTCTTCTTAACCTCTTCAGCAGTTGGGATAATCGCTTTGGCATGCATATGCCCAATTGTCTCATCCAATAGAACAAATACCGGCTGCATAAATCTATCTGCAAGGTTGAACGCTCTTACTGTTTCGGTATAGCACTCTGCAAGGTTACCTGCACACAGGGTAATAGATTTGTAATCTCCATGACTTGGATTTTTTGCCTGTGCAACATCCCCTTGTGAAACACGGGTTGGAAGACCGGTTGAGGGTCCCCCTCTCATAACATTGACTACAACCAATGGATTTTCAGCCATTTGCGCAAGCCCAAGATTCTCGGCTTTAAGTGAGATACCCGGTCCTGAAGTTGCTGTAAGTGATCTTACACCTGACATAGAAGCACCAATAGCAGCAGCAACACCACCAATCTCATCTTCCATTTGAATGGCTGCACCACCTACTTTTGGTAAAAGATCAGAAATAACATGCATTACCTCACTAGACGGTGTTAATGGATAGCCGCCAAAAAACATACATCCGGCATCTACCGCTGCCATAGCAGCCAGTTCATTACCGCTAGAAATTACTTCTCTTGTATTAGACATTAGTTAGCCTCCTTATAATCTGTAGGGATTCTATACCCATTGTTTTTAATTGCTTCCTGTCTTTTTTTAGAAGAGTCAGTCAATTTTGAAAATTTAAATTCTTTTCTTTCTGCCACATAAATAGCAAAATCAGGGCATGAAAGTTCACACTCTTGACATCCTATACATGCATCAGGATAGACGACACTGATCATCGCGCCCAATACTGAAGTTGGTTCCAATTGCATTGATAATACACCTGCCGGGCATGCATCTACACAGATATCACATGCTTTACATCGGTCGGTATTGACCCATACCGGAGTATTTTCTGGAGCTGCCATTACTGCCATATTTTCCCCTTTTTTAGTTATAGTTATTTCGTGAGATCACTAAGGGATATCCCTTATTCACTAAGTAAAGAATATCTTACTTTTTGTAATGTACCTATAAATAAGCTTGAATTATTCGCACCATAAGTGGTGTTGTTACCATTTGAAGCAACATTTTCACCCATATAAATAGGAGTTCTCTCTTCTGTTTTGAAGCTACTGGTATATCTCTTCATCGCATCATAAAAGTGATGTATCATTTGGTTACCATGGGCGAAAATTAAAAATTAAAAATTAAAAAGGAGTTATGGGGGGGGGAGAGAACAGGCAAAACTGCCTGTTTGGGAAGTGCTTACTTGGAGAGTACCTCTTTGACTGCTTTACCGATATCTGCCGGAGAAATAACGACTTTAACGCCTGCTGCTTCAAGTGCATCCATCTTCTCTTTGGCTGTACCGGCACTGCCGCTTACGATCGCACCTGCATGTCCCATTCTTTTACCTTTAGGTGCAGTCTGGCCCGCAATAAAGGCAACCACAGGCTTGGTAATTTGCTCTTTAATCAGTTTCGCTGCCTGGATCTCAAGATCTCCACCGATCTCACCGATCATGACGATCGCTTCTGTTTCCGGATCAGCCTCGAACATTGGCAACAGTTGTTTGTAGCTAAGACCAATGATAGGGTCTCCACCGATACCGACAGCTGTAGTAATACCGTATCCCTCTTTGACAACCTGGTTGGCACCTTCATAAGTCAATGTACCAGACTTGGAAATAAGACCAACATTTCCTTTTTTGAAAATGTTCCCCGGCATAATACCGATCTTACACTCTTGGGCAGTGATGATACCCGGACAGTTTGGTCCGATAGTCATCATTCCGTGTTTTACGGCATAGGCTTTTGCCATCTGCATGTCACGTACCGGCGCACCTTCTGTAATGATCACTGCAAGTTCAATACCTGCATCTGCCGCTTCCATAACCGCATCGGCAACGAATGCAGGGGGAACGAATACCATGGAAACAGTAGCTCCGGTAGCTTCAACCGCATCTTTAACTGTGTTAAATACCGGCTTGCCAAGGTGCTCCTGTCCGCCTTTGTTCGGTGTCACACCACCGACAATGTTCGTACCGTATGCAAGACACTGCTCTGCATGGAATGTACCTTCACTTCCTGTGAACCCCTGTACAATTACTTTTGTATCTTTATTTACCAAAATACTCATCTTACTTCGCTCCTTTTGCTGCTTCTACCGCTTTTTTCGCACCATCTGCCAGGTCAGTTGCAGGAATAACATTTTCAATATTCGCATTTTTGAGGATCTCTGCCGCTTCTTCAGCATTGGTTCCATCAAGTCTTACTACAACCGGAACATTGACATCAACCATTTTTGTTGCCTCAAGAATACCATTGGCAATTCTGTCACATCTTACAATACCACCGAAGATATTAACAAAGATCGCTTTGACTTTTGGATTTTTCAGAATGATCTCAAACCCTTTTGCAACTGTTTCAGCATTGGCTTTACCACCCACATCAAGGAAGTTCGCAGGAGTACCTCCCATATAGTTGATAGTATCCATCGTACCCATCGCAAGACCTGCACCGTTGACCATACATCCGATCTCACCGTCAAGCGCAATGTAGCTGAGCCCATACTGTGCTGCTTCTCTCTCATCAGGATCCTCTTCGGAGATGTCTCTCATCTCTTCAATTTCAGGGTGTCTGTAAAGAGCTGAGTCATCAAAGCCCATCTTTCCGTCAAGTGCGAGGAATGCTCCCTCGCCAGTCTTGATAAGTGGGTTAATCTCGATCATTTCAGCATCTTTGTCCATATAGACTTTAAAGAGTTTGGAAGCAAACTCAATAAACTTTCGCTGTTCATTCTTGTCTGTAATTCCCAGCCCAAATACCAGCTCTCTACCGTGGAATCCCTGAAAACCAATTGCCGGATCGACTGCGACTTTGACAATTTTCTCAGGTGTCTCTTCAGCTACCTTCTCGATCTCCATACCACCTTCGGTTGAAGCCATGATCACAGGCATCTCTTTAGCTCTGTCAAGCACTACACCAAGGTAGAGCTCATCTTGAATATCTGCACCCTCTTCAATGTAGACCTTTTGTACGAGTTTCCCCTCAGGACCGGTCTGGTGTGTTACCAGTGTCATACCTAAAATTTCATCTGCAAGCTGCTTTACTTCATCAATCGATTTTGCCAGCTTTACACCACCGCCAAGTCCACGTCCACCTGCGTGGATTTGCGCTTTGACCACCCAGATGTTCCCGCCAAGTTCCTCAGCTGCTTTTACCGCCTCTTCAGGTGTATTGGCAACGATCCCTCTTGGGGTCGGTACACCGTACTGAGCAAAGATCTGTTTTGCCTGATACTCATGAATATTCATGCAGTCTCCTTTTTACAATAAGTTCCTTTATTATACGACGATCGGCGATAATATCGGGTTAATTGAATTATTATAAGGAGTGATTTGAGAAAAGTGGTAAAAAATTACACAGTTTTACGGTAAGTAGTGCCGAAAGAAGGCAGCAGAACACTGCCTTTGGTAAAAAAATGGGCAGTTACGCTTTGGGAGCGATCATCTCTTCAGGACGCACATATTTGTCAAACTCTTCAGCCGTAAGGAGACCAAGTTTGATCGCTTCCTCTTTGAGTGTCGTACCGTTTGCATGTGCCGTTTTGGCAATTTTTGCAGCATTCTCATACCCTATATATGGATTGAGAGCTGTTACCAGCATCAATGAATCATTGAGGAACTTCTCAATCTTCTCTTCAATCGGCTCAATACCCACAGCACAGTTAATATCGAAACTTCGCATCGCATCCGAAAGCAGTCTGGCCGACTGAAGAATATTGTAGGCAATGACCGGTTTGAATACATTCAGTTCAAAGTTCCCCTGAGAAGCGGCAAATCCGACTGCTGCATCATTCCCCATCACCTGCACAGCTACCATGGTAAGCGCTTCAGCCTGTGTAGGGTTGACTTTACCGGGCATAATGGAAGAACCCGGCTCGTTCGCAGGAATTTCTATCTCACCAAGTCCACATCTTGGACCGCTTGCCAGCCATCTGATATCGTTAGCAATCTTCATCAGGTTTGCTGCAAGTGCTTTAAGTGCACCGGAGAGTACCACTTCAGCATCATGCCCAGTCAAGGCATGGAACTTGTTTGGCTGAGAGACAAAGCCGTAATCTTTGCCCATAAAGCTGTTTAGCTGTGCAGCTACTCTTTCAGAAAATTCAGGGTGAGAGTTCAGCCCTGTTCCTACCGCTGTACCACCGATAGCAAGCTCTCTAATATACTTCAACGCATCTTCGATCTGCTTCAAGTTTGTCTCAAGCATCGCAACATAACCACTAAGTTCCTGTCCCAGTGTCAGCGGTGTCGCATCCTGCAAGTGGGTACGCCCTATCTTAACAATATCGGAAAAGGCTTCCGATTTCGCCTGAAGTGTCCCCTTAAGCTGGTTCAGTGCCGGAATAAGGTTATCCGTCACAGCAACCACTTCGGCAATACGCATCCCTGTAGGATAGGTATCATTTGAACTCTGCCCTTTGTTCACATCATCATTGGGGTGTACCAGATACTCTTTGGTAAAGTCACCGCCAAGAATTTCAGTCGCTTTGTTGGCAACCACTTCGTTCATATTCATGTTCGACTGTGTCCCTGAACCTGTCTGCCAAACTACCAGCGGAAAGTTGTCATCAAGCTCACCGGAAAGTACCGTATCGCAGGCTTTGACAATGGCATCTGTTTTGGCATCGTCAAGACGACCAAGCTCATTGTTTACCAGTGCACACGCCTTTTTAAGGTTGGCAAATCCGTAAACCACCTCCATAGGCATCTTTTCGGTACCGATCTTAAAATTCTGTACCGAACGTTGTGTCTGCGCCGCCCAGTACTTGTCTGCAGGCACCTGCATTTCACCCATGGTGTCTTTTTCGATTCTGTATTCCATCATATCTCCCTTTGTTTAGTTAAAAAAGTTATTTTTTCTAAGGACAGAAATGCCCTCCTTGATGCTCTCTACAGAGGTAGCGAACTTCACTTTTGTCTGATCATCAAGCTTCATCTCGATTATCTCCTCTACACCCTTCTTGCCCAGAATGACCGGTACACCTACAGCAACATCACTGTGTCCGTACTCACCCTCAAGCAGTGCCGATGCGGCAACAACCACCTTGGCATCATTGAGGATCGCTTCGACCATATAGGCGATTGCACGTCCCGGAGCATAATATCCGGAAGTACCAAGATGCTTGACGATCTCAGCACCTCCGTTCTTGGTACGTTCAATGATCTCTTCCATATCTTTCTGGCTCAACAGCTCAGAGACATCAACCGAACCGACCTGTACTTCCTGTGGCAGCGGGATCATATGCTGTCCGTGATCACCGATGACCAGCGTACCGATCTGCCCGGCACCGTAGCCGAGTTTATTGTATATCTGATATGCCATACGCGCACCGTCAAGTGCTCCGGAGAGTCCAACAATACGGCTACGCTCCCATCCAGTCATCTGTGCGATCACATAGGTCATCACATCAAGCGGGTTGGAGACACAGATGATCACCGCATCCGGAGAGTATTTCATCACATCTTCTACCACATTTTTCATGATCTTTGCATTGATCATCAGCAGGTCTTCGCGTGTCATATCCCCTTTTCTGGGAACCCCCGCGGTGATCACCACAATATCACACTCACTCACATCCGCAGGAGACTGCGCAGCCGTAATAACTGTACTGTTTGGTGCATAGTGTGTTGACTGCCCAATATCTATCGCCTTTCCTTGGGCAACCCCTTCTGCAATGTCGAATAGTACGATCTCACCGCACGTTCCCATCATACTCAAACTGAATGCTGCGGTTGCTCCTACCGCACCTGCCCCAATAATCCCTACCTTACGCTTTGTCATTAACTACTTCTTCTCTTCTTCAAGTTCTGCAAAAAAATCAAGTTCATAGAGCTTATCTATCATCTCCTGTACCGATGCTACAGAGTTTTTAAAACGCTTCTGCTGCAGCGGTTTGAGGGTCATATTGATCACCTGTTCCGCACCGCCTGCTCCGATCATCACAGGAACACCTGAGACAACACCGGAGTAGCCGTAGTCATTTTGCAGCAAAATAGCACAGGAGTGGATCTGGTTGGTATCTTTGAGGATCGCCTCTACCATTACTGTGGTCGATTTTGCAGGTGCATAGTAAGCCGATCCGTTGCCAAGCAGGTTCACAATCTCTGCCCCGCCATTACGTGTCTTTCGTACAATTTCACCGATCTCTTCAGAATCAAGCAGGTCTTCAATAGGCACACCGGCAACTGTTGTAAATTTTGGCAGCGGCACCATGGTATCGCCATGTCCGCCCATAACAGTCGCACGGATCTGTCCTGCACCGTATTCAAGTTTTTCATAAATAAAGTGTGCCATACGGGCAGCATCGAGAATCCCCGCCATCCCCATCACACGCGCTCTTGGGAAACCGGTATATTTGAGTGCTACATAGGTCATCACATCCAAAGGGTTGGAGACTACTATAACGATGGCATCCGGAGCATATTTTTTGATCTCCCTGGCATAGTTTCTAACAATCTCCGCATTCTTCAGCAACAGATCATCTCTGCTCATACCCGGAGTTCTGGGAGCACCAGCAGTGATAATGACCACATCAGACTCTGCCATATCCTCAGGACCTTTTGCCGCCTTGACAATGGTATGCTGACGTGCCGCATTGGCTGCCTGCGACATATCGAGTGCTTTGCCTTTGGCAACATCATAGTTTCTTCCGCGCAGTACAATGTTGTGACACGCACCGTTCATCGCAAGGATGAATGCGACCGTAGAACCGAAGTTCCCCGTACCGATAACCGTGACTTTTTTACCTTTTGCCATCTCTATCCTTTATTGTAGTATCATAGGACAGACTTACCAGCAAAACATCATTCATAACTCCAAAGAGAGCTATCAAAAACATTTTGCAATGCTAATGAAGTCTTTATGTCCTATAGTATAATCAGTGGAAATATATTTTATCATAAAGTGTGTTACACAGAGCAAAAATGCCCTGTGTGAAGAGGGAAAAAGCGCTAAATGCTACTTTTTGGACAGATTATCTGCGATTTAGATCGCGTCAATAATGCTGTTAAGTGTTGCAGAAGGTCTCATTGCCGCTTCTGCTTTTGCTTCGTTTGGATGATAGTACCCGCCGATATCTTTTGGTGATCCTTCTGCTGCAAGCAGCTCTTCAAGGATCTTCTCCTCGTTTTTCACCAATGCATCAGCTACCGGTGTAAACTTCTCTGCCAAAGCGGCATCAGCTGTCTGAGTGCTCAGTGCTTCAGCCCAGTAGCGCGCTACCCAGTAGTGAGATGCTTTGTTATCCGGCTCACCAACTTTTCTGCTTGGTGCTTTGTCATTATCGAGGTATCCCTCATTTGCTTTGTCAAGTGCTTCAGTAAGCACACCGATCTTGCTGTCTTCAGACTTTTGATACTCCATTCTGAGTGACTCTGCAAGTGCAAGGAACTCACCGAGTGAATCCCATCTGAGGTGACCTTCTGCAAGGAACTGATCAACATGCTTCGGTGCTGAACCACCTGCACCTGTCTCAAAAAGTCCTCCACCTGCAAGCAGTGGTACGATGGAGAGCATCTTCGCAGATGTTCCAAGCTCGAGGATCGGATACATATCGGTCAGGTAGTCACGCAGTACGTTACCAGTAACTGAAATCGTATCTTTCCCAGCTCTTACTCTCTCATTGGTGTAGCGTGTCGCAGCAGCCACATCCATGATCTTGATATCAAGACCGGTTGTATCATGCTCTTCAAGATATTTGTTTACTTTTTTGATCATCTGAGCATCATGTGCTCTGTTCTCATCAAGCCAGAAGATCGCAGGGCTTCCTGTCAGTCTTGCTCTCTCAACTGCTAATCTGACCCAGTCTCTGATCGGAATATCTTTGGCACGTGACATTCTCCAGATATCGCCGGCTTCCACTTCATGCTTCATCAGCACATTGCCGTTGGCATCCACAACCTCTACCACACCATCTTCAGGAATTTCAAATGTAGTTGGGTGAGAACCGTACTCTTCCGCTTTCTGCGCCATAAGACCAACATTGGCAACATTTCCCATTGTCGCTACATCGAACTGTCCGTTTTTGACACAGTCCTTGATCATCTCTTCATAAAACAATCCATACGATGCATCAGGAATAACAGCCACACACTCAAGCGCATCACCGTTTCTATCCCACTGCTTACCGCCTTCTCTTACCACAACAGGCATAGAGGCATCGATGATCACATCGTTTGGCGCATTAAAGTTTGTCTTTCCATTGTCAGAATCGACCATAGCTATTTTAGGGCTGTCAGCATTAACCACTGCCTGGAATGCCGCTTTGATCTCTGCCTCTTTTTCGTGACCTGCGATCTTCTTTTCAAGGTCAGCCATACCGAGGTTCGGGTTGACACCCAGCTCTTTAAAGAGATCCGCATATTTGGTAAACACTTCCTCAAAGAAAACTTCAAATGCATGACCGAACATAACTGGGTCTGAGACTTTCATCATAGTCGCTTTGAGATGGATCGACCAAAGAACATCATTGGCTTTGGCATCCTCGATCGTTTTTCTAATGAAAGCTCTAAGTGCTTTGGCAGACATAAATGTACCGTCAAGAATCTCACCGTCAAGTGCCTCAACAGATTTAAGTTCTTTACCATTAAGCATGATCTTCACAGTCTGAGCTTTATCAATCGTGACTGCCTGCTCATTACCGTAGAAGTCACCCTCACCATTCATGTGGGCAACATACGCTTTAGAGTTTTCAGCAAACGGCTTCAGTCTATGTGGATGCTCCTGTGCATATTTTTTAACCGCTTTGGCAGCACGTCTGTCAGAGTTTCCTTCACGCAGTACAGGGTTTACTGCTGAACCAAGACATACACTGTATTTTGCCTGAGTCGCTTTTTCCTCTTCTGTTTCAGGATTTTCAGGGTAATTCGGAATATCAAAGCCCTGTGATTGAAGCTCAGAGATACACTCTTTGAGCTGACCGACAGATGCAGAGATATTTGGAAGTTTAATAATGTTCGCCTCAGGCTTGTGAACCAGTTCTCCAAGCTTTGCAAGTTCATCTTCTGCTTTGCCCATAGCCGCAAGCACACGACCTGCAAGTGAAATATTAACCTGTTCTACATCTACACCTGCCTCATTGGCAAATGCCTTTACAATTGGAAAAAGCGAGTAAGTCGCCAGTGCCGGTGCTTCATCAATTTTTGACCATAAAATCTTAGGTTTGGACATAGTCAGTTCCTTTTAGTATTGAATTGTTTGGTAGAGGGAGTGTAACATGTATTGCGTCACTGCCAAATTAATCAAATAGTTTTCCTCAGATTATACTTTAGCATGTTTCCATTTTACACAAGAAAAAGGCAATTAGAAGAGAGGTGTATGGATAAACATCTAGGATAGCGTATAAGTGTAGCCCAAAGAGGTGTTACCAAGCCATACACCTATGTATTTTCACCCCTCTATGGCAAGAGCTTCCTCAATGTAGGCACCAAGTGCTTTTGCCTCTTCAAGGATCATCTCGCTTACTTTGAGGCGACTCTCGATGATCACATCGGCAAGCTTAGACTTGATATGCAACTCCAACGGACGCTTGCCCGGATGGCGTTCTACCAGACACATCAACTCCTCTACCGTTTTGGCATCGGGCATTAGGTTGAGTGCGAGAATGAGTGGTGGCTGCTCGGGCTCGGGTGTATGTTTCTGCTCTTTTTTGACATTGACCTTCTCTTTTTTGGCATCTTTGAGTGACTCAATTTTAAGGATATTCATCCGTGTAAAGTCACCATCTTTGGTAATCTTGACCTTAAAAGCGATTGGTTTGGTGATGTCAAAATCCTCTTCAAGCTCCTTAAGACGGTTCTCAAAAAGCATTAGCTCAATGTTGCCATGCAAATCCATAATATTAGCAATACCGAATTTGTTGCCCTTTTTGGAGATCTTCTCCGTGATACTCTCGATCTTTCCAATAATGAGAGCTTGTGAACCATCGGCAAGATCGTCTATCTCGGAGCTTAGCGTATAATTGATACGCTCAAGTGTCTGACGGTACTTGTCCAGTGGATGCCCAGAGACATAAAAGCCCAACGACTCTTTCTCCATCTCTAATATCTCCATAGGTTCAAACTCCTCCATCTCTTTAAGCTCCAGCTTCACCTGCATCATCTCCACATCATCACCCCAAAGCGACCCTATCGCCTGTTTCTTTGCATCTGCTACCTTTTTAGCCGTTTCTATAATCTCCTCTATTTGAGTAAGCATTGTCTTACGGCTATATCCAAAGCTGTCAAGCGCACCTGCTTTGATGAGCGATTCAATCACCTTTTTATTTACCTTACCTTGATCGATACGCGAAATAAAATCACTAATATCTTTAAAAGGCACATTACCTCGCGCCTCTATAATAGAGTGGATAGCAACATCTCCTGCACCTTTAATTGCAGCAAGTCCAAAAATAACCACCTCGTCTCCATCTAAATTATGTGCCTCAAACTCTTGTCCTGAACGGTTAATATCCGGTGGTAGCAGCTTAATCCCCATACGCTTAAGTTCATCAACATACTTAACTACTTTATCTGTATTATTACGCTCAAGCGTAAGCATTGCCGCCATAAATTCTGTTGGGTAGTAGTATTTTAAAAAGGCTGTATAGAAGGTCACCATTGCATAGGCTGCCGAGTGGGATTTGTTAAATCCGTATCCGGCAAACTTTACGATCAGATCGAAGAGCTCTTCGGCTTTGGCTCTGTCAAAGCCCTTCTTCTGCGCACCGTCGGCAAACTCCCCTTTGAGCTTGTCCATCTCCTCTTTGATCTTCTTACCCATCGCACGACGCACCAGATCCGCCCCGCCAAGGCTAAAGCCACCAATGGTCTGTACGATCTGCATGACCTGTTCCTGATAGACGATAACCCCATAGGTCGGTTTGAGGATCGGCTCGAGTTCCGGAAACATATAGGTGATCTCCGCACGCCCATGCTTACGCTCTACGAAGTCATCGAGCATCCCCGACTCCATAGGCCCCGGACGGTAGAGTGCTAGCATCGCGATAATATCTTCAAACCCGGAAGGCTTAAGTTTCTTTGCCAGATCCTGCATTCCAGCAGATTCGATCTGGAAGAGTCCGAGTGTCTCACCTGTCGAGATATACTCATAGACTTTAGGGTCTTCGATATTCTCTTCAACGAAGTTGATCCGCTTGCCGTGTCGCTTCTGCACCAGCTGCAGCGCCTCCTCAATGACGGTCAGGGTCTTGAGCCCAAGGAAGTCGAACTTGATCAGGTCGACATCCTCAACATACTTCCCGCTGTACTGTGTTGCGAGCGTATCAAGCCCTGTCGGCTTAAAGAGCGGTGTCTTCTGCCAGAGCGGTTCGTTGGAGATGACCACCCCCGCCGCGTGCGTACCGGCATTTCGGTTGAGCCCCTCAAGTGCCAGTGCATACTCCCAGACCCGTTTTGCCTGTGGATCTTTTTCAAGCAGTTCTTTGATCTTAGGCTCTTTTTCGTACGAACTTTTAAGGTCAATGCCCAGCTCATCAGGGATAAGCTTCGCCATCGCATCGGCTTTGGCATAAGGCATATCGAGCACCCGCGCGACATCACGAATGACTCCTTTGGCAAGCAGCTTACCAAAGGTGATGATCTGCGCGACGTTGACACGTCCGTACTTATCCACCACATAGTCTATGATCTCCTGTCTTCTTGCCTGACAGAAGTCCATATCGATATCAGGCATCGAGACACGTTCGGGGTTGAGGAAACGCTCAAAAAGCAAGCCATAGGGCATTGGGTCAATATCGGTGATCTTGAGCGAGTATGCCACCAGCGATCCCGCTGCCGATCCCCGCCCGGGGCCTACAGGGATGCCCATATCCTTGGCAGCCTTGACAAAGTCCCATACAATAAGCATATAACCGGGGAACTTCATATTGTTGATGATGTCTATCTCTACCTGCAGTCTGTCTCGGTACTCCTGATGCTTCTGCTGGGGTACGATCTTAAGACGCTCTTCAAGCCCCTTACGCGCTTCAACAATAAAGAGTGCCTTATCATTCTCAAGCGAATACTCTTTGTCCGGCTCCGGCAGTTCCAACCCAATGTCCGCCGCACGCTGCCTTGCAAACTTGAAGTTTGGCGGTGTCGGGTTGCCCAGTTTGATCTCAAGGTTACACTTGTCGGCGATCTCCTGCGTATTCTCTATGGCTTCGGGAATATCAGCAAAGAGTTTTGCCATCTCTTCAGGCGACTTGACATAGAACTCATGCACCGAGTGGCGCAGACGGTTGGGATCATCATAGAGTTTGTTCATTGCGATACACATAAACGCCTCATGCGCATCGGCATCTTCAGGGTTGGTGTAGTGGGTATCGTTGGTAGCAACCACTTTAATGCCGGTCTCCTGACTTAGCTGCAATATCTGCTTGTCGATACGGTGCTGATCACCAATACCGTGACGCATGATCTCCAGGTAAAAGTCATCCCCAAAGACCTCTTTATACTTCAACGCAACCCGCTTTGCCTCCTCATACCCCTTGGCACCAAACTTGACGTTACGCTCCGAGAGGTTTAGATGCCAGTTGACCTCACCCTGCAGACACGCCGAAGAGCAAATAAGCCCCTCTGCATGATCCTTGAGCAGATCCCAGTTGATACGAGGGTAGTAGTAGAAGCCTTCAATATAGGCTTTGGAGGAGAGGAACATCAGGTTTTTGTACCCTGTCTCGTTCTTGGCATACAAACAGAGGTGAAACCGCTGCCGCACCGACTTGTCACCGAGTTCTGGCTGATTGTGCACATAAGCTTCCATCCCGATGATGGGTTTGATGCCCTCTTTGCGCATGGTGTTGTAGAAGTCGATGGTACCGAACATATTGCCATGATCGGTCATCGCCACAGAGGTCATCCCTAACTCCTTGACCTTCTTGGCAAGTGCTTTGATTTTGTTGGCACCGTCAAGCAGACTATACTCAGTATGCAGATGCAGATGGGTAAACTGCGGTTTTTTCGGTTCTTGGGACATTATTGCTCCTTCTTTTTCAATGCATTCATGCCAATCTCTCTTCCCAGTCTTCAGGAAATCCCAAAGCTTCCAGCGGTATCTTAGGATACTCTTCTAATAGATTTTTGATCTTATCGATAAAGCCGTCTCCTGTATCCATATGCTTGAACATGTGGTTAAGTATTATAATAACTGTAAACATTTTATCATTTTTCAACTCTTTAAACTGAGGTATTCTTTTGGGGATCAAAGCCTTAATGGCAAACTGCTTGTTCCAAAGTCGTCCATGATGCGCACATATATTACGGATATGGTTGATAACATGAAGCCAATTTTTCAATACTTTAGGCGGCACATTCAGTGTAGCAGTTAAACTCTCCTGATTTGATTTCAATGCCTTGAAAAATTTAGACAAAGTAGAAAAAGAGATAATCTCTACCACCATCCATATAGGTAATATATCTGATCTGTATTTCTTTTTAAAATGTGCTACAAATGCCTCTTTTGAACGATGTGTCTCTCGCTGTATTGTTTGCATAAGATTTAGATAGTTAGTATAGCATATATTGAGGTTTTGTTTTTCCATATACCCAAACGCACCTGTTTGTTTGGATAAGTTATATGCTATATCTGCACGTATATTGATCTCAATGGTCTCAATGGCATTAAAGATGATTTTTCGTAATGCTTTATCAAAATAATAGATGCGCAAAATATCTTCAAATCTTGTCCCATCTATAAATACGTCTTTCTCTTTTTGAAAAGGCAAAAAATAGGCACTTAGTCTATAATAAGAGATATATTTCAGCTTTCTTTTTGCAAGTGCTTTATCTTCAACGAGAAGTCCACGAGATTCCAAAAGGGTTATTTGTTCATCATAGGTAAGATGTGTTTTGATGAAGTTGGAAGAAATCATTTAGAAGCACTCCTTCGTTGGCACATTGTTAAGAGGTGGAAGGAGTATGTTGAGTATATTATAGCGTACTGCACCAGTAAAGTCAATGGTTGGAATACCTTTGTACCTATCACTTTTTTCCTTGTTGTCACTTTTTTTATAAAAGCGTTGCCATGCAACGCGTATATTTACTATTCACCCTTCGTTATTCACTAAAATATAGCAGAGATTTGGTGAAAGGGGGTTGAAGCGACATCAAAAAAAGAGTTAAAAAACAGACTACTCACTTCATCCGCCACACCCACACAAGCAGTGCCACACCGATGCCAATATTGACCCAGCTTACCCCGTCTGAGAAGATCTTTTCAAGCTGTGCATAGAGCATGCGCTGCATGGCAAGCGGTTCAGTAAGACTGTGTGCGTGTGCCCAGTTGATGAGTTCAGGCTGCCAGATATAGGTAATTAGTTCGGGAACGAAGAAAAAGAGGATTATCCCTGTCACACCCCAAAGGGTGCGTTTGGGGCGTATGGAGTCGACCACCTTTTTGAGTTTGGGATCACTCTCCATTCTTTCTTGAAATTTTTGAAGTTTTTGTTTCATAGTTTAGAAAAATATCTCTAGCAATAAGTAAGAAGCATACCCTCTTTGACCTGCTGTGCCGTTTCTTCACCGACAAGTCTTTTGACAATCGCCAGTCCGAAACAAACTGCCGTACCCGGTCCTTGGGAGGTGATAACATTGCCGTCTTCTACTACTTTCTCATTACTTACATAGCCCGGATGGTCGATCTCCTCAACTGCTCCAGGGTAGGCGGTATAACGCTCACCCAGTACATCCGCTTTTTTGAGCGCATAGGGTGCGGCACACATCGCACCGACCATCTTTTTGGCTTTGAACTCACGCAACAGCTCCTGCACACGTGCATTCTCCGCCAGCGCGTAGGTACCTCCCCAGCCTCCGGGAAGCACCATCATATCAAAGTCATCGACGATCACATTGTTGATGGAGGTATCTGCTTTGATGGTAATGCCATTGGCACCTGTCACATCTGCACCGTGCAGTTCATCCTCAATGTATGCCAGACGTACTTCAATCCCTCCTCTGCGCATCACATCACACAGCGCCACCGCTTCAAGCTCCTCAAATCCTTTTGCCAATGGTAACAATACACTTGCCATTATTTACTCCTTTCTAAAATATGATTTACAATTTTGTATCCGTGATTAAGTGCGATCGCAATGGAACCACCGCTTCTAAAGGCGATATCTCCGGCAATATACATACCGGGAACTTCGGTTTCATAGTTCTCATCAAAGATCGGCTCTCCGTTTTTATCAAGCGTAATGGCGCACGATTTGAGAAAATCTTTGGGTGTCGTACCGCCAATCGCGTAGATAACACGGTCAAAAAGTTCAGGACCGTCAGTAAAGTTGACCTTTGCCTTGCCATGTTCATTCTCAAGGCTTTCAATATCCACACCAAGCTTGGTTCGCACAGCCTCCTTGCTGCAATACTCCGCGATCATATTCTGGTTGGTCGGATTGGGACGGGTCAGGCACTCTCTGCGGTAATTAAGTGTCACCTCATTACCCGATGAGAGGTCGCACACATACTCCACTGCACTGTCTCCACCTCCTACAACCAGTATCTTCTCTCCACTACCGCACTTGTCAAGATTGAAATTCACTTGTGACTTTAGTGAGGGAGGGATCTTATAGGAGGGTTTGTTGGGTTTACCCATACGCCCGATACTAACGATGACATTTTTGGCAAGATCGGTACCGCATCCACTGTGCACATGAAAGACTCCGTCGATCTTCTCGACCTTCTCCACTGCACAGTTGAAACGGGTATCTATCTTGTCATCATCAAGCAGTGCATCAAAATAGTCCAGCGTACTCTCTTTGGTGCCGTCAAAGAAATCGACATTGCCTTCCAACTCTACAGCCTGTCCCTGCCAGTCTTTATCGACACGCTTGTTGTCTTTGTAAAATTTTCGGATGGTATGGGAGTGGTTATCGGTCTTTTCGACCATCAGCACTTTCTCAAGTCCAAGCATCTTCGCTTCGACCGCAGCACCGATACCACCAGGTCCACCCCCGATAATAATGAGATCGTAGAGCGTTTGCATCTGCATTCCTTTCAAATCAAGTAACCTATTTTAGCACGATAGGTCAAACAGAGGCAAACCGTTTTTGAAAAAAAGAGCTTTTTTTCAATCTTTGTCTGGAATAATCACTTTTGCCTATATACCGAGAAAGATAATTGACTTTGCCTTTTTCAAATATTACACCCATACTCCATGTACCTAATCGATACCTAAATGTATGAACACAATACAGTTTCCAACGCTATTGCCAAAGTGTACTAAAAGGTCTTTAGAAAGAAAAAGTAGTTATAGAAAATCTCCACACATGCATAGTGTGGAGATGAAAAGAGGAAGAGACTATTTTGCTTTTTCGAGGTATTCACCCTCTACAGTATTGACTTTAATCTTGTCTCCCTCAAGCACATGAAACGGTACCTGTACCACTGCACCGCTGTTGAGTGTCGCAGGTTTTTTACCGCCTTGTGAATCACCTTTGAAGTTTGGCGGTGTCTCAACTACCTCATAGACATAGGTATTGGGAATTTCAACAGAGATCGCTTTACCGTTATGAAACAGAATCTCCGCCTCCATACCATCGACCATAAAATCAAATGTCTCTTTGCCTACCTGCTCGTGTGTCAGACCTATTTGATCGAATGTAGTCGTATCCATGAACTGGAGGAATTCACCATCATCATAGAGATACTGCATAGTCTTTTGCTCAAGTTCAGGTACTTCAAACTTGTCACCAGCATGTACAGTCTTCTCGATCACCTTGCCACTCTGGAGATTTTTGATTTTGATACGCACAAATGCTGCACCTTTTCCCGGTTTAACATGTTGAAACTCGATTACTTTGAACGGGTTACCGTCAAGTTCGAGTCTTACACCCTTTTTAATATCGCCCATACCGATTGTTGCCATGTTTTATCCTTCAAAATAAAATTGGAAGATTATAGCAAAGTGTTAATAAAAGAGAAGATGTGCAGGGTAGCAGGTAGCGGACTTTATACGGGTTGCGTTCGTGCAACCTTAAAAAAGCGCTTACCTTCCTGTTTTTCCCTACTTTGTAATAGAGATATTGTTTATATCACACTGATCAGCAGGTTTGAAGTCCATCGCTTTGGCATTGTGCATCAGTACCGGTATAAACAGCAGCGAGACAAATACCGCCGCAACCGTACCGGAAATAAGTGCAACACCAAGTCCGCCAAAGACAGGGTCACTTGCTAACAGTGCCGAACCAAGGATGATCGCAACGGCAGTAAGGGCGATTGGCTTGGCACGCGTAGCTGCCGCTACAGCGATCGCTTCACGCTTCTCCATTCCTCTGCACTCCATAAGTGATTTCGCAAAATCAATCAGCAGAAGCGAGTTTCTTGAGCTGATCCCCATCAAGGCAATAAACCCGATCAGTGAAGTTGCTGTCAAGAAAAAAGTCTCCGAGGTAAACCAATTGGCTACCCAGTGTCCAAGAATCACCCCTATCAAAGAGAGGAACGATCCAAGCAAAATAATCCCGCTTAACACAAAACTTTTATAGTAAACCACCAGCAACAAAAATATCAATACCAGCGCAGCAATAAATGCAGCGCCAAGATCACGGAATGTATCAAGCGTTACCTTCATCTCTCCATCCCATCTTAGCAAAAACTTCTCACCTGTCTTTTTATCTGTCAAATGCAGATCAAACATATAAGTGCTCATCCCCGGTTCCTTCTCTACTTTGTACTCTTTGGAGAAGTACTCAATCATCTTCTCTCTAGCATCTAAGAGTGGATAGACTTGTGAGACCATATCTGTTTCTGCTATAACATTGATCATACGATCAAGATCTTTATGCATGATAGAAGGACTAGATTTTACCTTTCGAATATGAACCACTTCACTCAAAGGCACAAGCATCCCTTTTTTATTCATCAGATTGAGTGAAGAAATCTTGCTTTGCAAAGCATCTTCACTGTGAGAGCTCAAGCTTTTACTGTTTTTTGATAAGATCAGAAACATAGGGATCTGATCAGGATTGTCTTTTGAGTTTTTATGTGCAATCTCCATCCCTTCAAATGCAAGATAGAGAATATTGTTCACCTGTTCAACACTCAGACCGCTTCTTGCAATCTTCTCTTTATCTGGGATCAGTTCATATTTCTCAAAGATATCATCTGCCATGACATCCACATCGACAAGTCCCTCTGTCTGTTGCAAGATTTTTGCTGTCTCCATCGATATTGTACGTATCTTGTCCAGGTTATCACCATGCACTTCAACCACAATGGAAGCGAGTGTTGGAGGTCCAGCAGGCTGCTCAATGAACTTGATATTGGTACCCTTTACCAGCGGTATACACTTTTTCTTGACAACAGGGCGAAGGCGCTGCACCATCAAGAAGGAAGGCTCTTCACGCGAATGCTTATCTGTTAAGTTTACAGCAATCTCAGCTACGTTTTCCGTATGCTTCATCGCCGCACCTTTGACAAGACCGGCATAGTCAAGCGGAATACCCTGCCCCAAAAAGAGCTCCATGTTCAAAATATTTTTTTCATTCTGAAGGGTATCGAGTACACATTCACTCACTTTGCGTGTCTGCTCTATAGAACTGCCTGTAGGCGTATCGATATAGACAGAGAATGTATTGTCACTCTTTCCTGGAAGCATTTTTGCCAAAACCATTTTTGTCGGGAACATCATCAATGTTCCAAAGAATGCAACCGCTGTCAATATGATAACTAAACGCTTTTTCTTTTTACTGCCGAGGATATCATAAATGAATTTTTGAAACCCTTTCATTGTTTACCCCCTTTGTGATGCTTGTGTGTCGGTTTTTTCAAGAGTTTCAAACTCAAATACGGTGTAAAGATATAGGCAACAAACAGCGATGCGATCAGCGCCACAGGCACATTGAGCGGAATCGGTTTCATAAATGATCCCATCATTCCTCCAACAAATGCCATAGGTACCATTGTAAGAATAATTGCCAATGTTGCAATATTGGTCGGTGCACCGATCTCATCGGTTGCTTCGATCAGCAACTCATCCATCTCTTTACTGTCCACATCGTGCGCGTGCAGATGTCTGTGAATATTCTCGATCACAATAATCGCAGCATCCACAAGCAGTCCAAGCGACAGGAGGAAAGCAAAGAGCGTAATCCTGTTGATCGTCTGTCCGGATAAATATGCAATAAACAGCGTCACTGCCAAAATTGCCGGTACGGTAAAGGTAACAATAATTGATTCTCTCCATCCAAGCGCAAAGACAAGCATCAATGCAATAATAATGATGGTGATCACAAGGTGGTGCATCAGTTCGTTAACCGCTTCATCTGCACGTACACCGTAATTTCTGGTAATGATATAGCCTATCCCTTCTTTACTCAGCTCTTTATCAAACTCTTTGAGTACATCCAGTACATCTTCTGCAACAAATACGGCATTGGTACCGGCAAGTTTAGATACTGTCAAAGTGACCTGACTGCGTTCTTTGCCCATTGAAGTTGCATTCGCATCTTTGAAACGTACCGTAGCCGTTTTAAAGTTTTGAATATCAATGCCATCTGTTACTTTTGCAACATCACGCAGGTAGATAGGTGATCCCATATACTGTGCCACAATGACACTTTTGACATCTTCAACACTCTCAATTGCATTCTTGACACCGAAGATTACCAGTTCATTCTGTTTTGTTCGCCCCTTTACATCAGGTACATCCACAGCAACGGACTGTACCGCTTTCATGATCTGTCCCATAGAGAGGTGATAGGCAGAGAGTTTTCCCATATCCACCTCTATATTGTATTGCTCTTTTCTTGCCCCTTTCAAGGTTGTTTTAGCAACATTCTTGACTGCATTGATTTTCTGTTGCAGCTTGCGTACCGCTTTAAAAAGTGTTACATCATCTACTTTTTTATCTTTTCCATAAAATGCAAATGTTAAAATAGGGATATCAATATCGATATCAAACGGCTTGACAAGTGGCTGCATTACCCCTTTGGGCATCTTGTCCATATTTTGCATGACTTTATCATAAAGCTTTAAATTTGAATCTTCACGATCCTCCCCAATATAGTACATTACACTCACTGTACCATAATTATGAAACGCTTGACCGTAAATATGTTCAATCCCTTTGACTTCACGTAGTTTTCTCTCAAGTGGATTGATAATAATATTTTCAATCTCCTTAGGTGTTGCTCCAGGCATTGCCACTACAACTGCACCACCTGAAATGGCAATCTGCGGGTCCTCTTCACGCGGCATTATACTTAATGCAAGATATCCCATAATAAGCAAAAATGCACCCAGTACAGAGGTTAGCGGATTTTTTAAAAATCCTTTAGCAAGTTTACCGGCATAATCAGTTACCTCATATTGATTTTTCTTTTCCATCGGTTACGCCTTTATAAGAATTTTTGCATACATCCCCGGATAGACAGATTTCTCTTTATGGTCAAATTTGATCTTGATCTTAAATTTATGTGTCATTGGATTTGAGTTTGGAATGATCGAAGAAATCTCCCCTACACCTTGAAAGCTAATAGAAGGGATTACAATATCTACCTTTTTCCCAAGTTTAATATATTGCAGTTGAGACTCCGATATCTCCGCAATAATTTTAAGGCGACTCAAGTCAGTAAGCACTACTCCAGGCATACCTGGGATAGCCATCTCTCCTTCATTTACTCTCTTTGCAACAATCACCCCGTCATTAGGTGCTGTAATTTTAAGATACTTATATTGATTAAGAACCTCTTCTTTTTTTGCCTCAGCCTGTCTTAGTTGATCTTCTGAAATGGAAACCATGTCTTTCAAGTTTTTTGCCATTAATTCCAAATTTTCTAACTCATAAGTTGAAACCATCTTTTTCTTATATAAACGTTTATGCCTTGCAAGGTTTATTAATACATTATTAAGCTGATTTTTATTCATTTGTAATGCCAAACGTGCTTGAGAAATAGCCAAATCTACCTGTCGCTCTGCTGCTTCGATATCTTTGGAGTCGATCTCATACAAGAACTGCCCTTTTTTGACAATATCACCTTCACTCACTGCCATATGTTTCACATATCCCATATATCTGCTGGTCATCATCTTCTGATTGTCTGATACCACAGCTCCACTAAGTTCAAACTCGATCGCATGCAAAAGAGAAAAGATCCCCGCTGCCATCAATATCACTATTTTTTTCATACTTGTTCTCCTCTATTTAAAATACTCTCTAACTGAAATACTTTAGTATTTCTTTTATTTTTTGCAGTCAAAAGCTTCAAGAGCATTTCAAGCTCTTTAGACTGTTTGATCAATACGTCAGAAATCGATACAAGTCCCTCTTTGTAGCGCTCACTGTAGCTTCTGTAAACCTCTTTGGCAAATCTTAACTGTTTTGTATAGCTGCGGATATCCGCATCAATACTCAAAATTTCCGTACGCAGTTTCTTTACCTTCAGCGCAATACCTTTTTTTGCAAGTGCTACCTGCTCTCTAACTTTCATATAGTTTACTTTTGCCTTCTCAAGTTGATACTCATCACTGCCTCCGCTAAAAAGATTCCATTTCATCTGAACCCCTACAGTATAGGCATCTTTTTGTGTAAAGTCATTCCATAGATTGTTATCGGCACTGCCATACTCGGCAAAGGCACCTACCTCTGGAAGGAAACGTGACTTTTCAAGCTCCATCGCATGTTTGCTCATTTCAAGTCCAAGTTTTGCTTTGCGAATATCAAGATTCGTATAGGCAAGCGCATCACGGTCAATCTTTGGCATCGGCGCGACATCTCTTACTCGTTTGATACTTGAGACTTCAGTATTAAGCAAAAATGAAAGATACTGATAGGCAAGTTCTCTGTTGAGTTTTGCCTGATTGTACATACTCTCCGCCTCAGCTCTGCGCGCTTCTACTTCAAGCAGATCAATATTTTTGGCATACCCCTCTTTTTTCATTTCACGGATAATGCCTTCAAGCTTATTGATATTAGCAAGAATACGTCTAAGGTTAATGATATAGTTCTCCACCAGTGTAATATCATAAAAAGCTTTACGTGTCTCATAGATCTTCATATTCAGTGTCTTTTTACAATCTAGCAGGCTCATCTTGTACATCATTTTACTTATACGACCATACTCAGTCAGCTTTCCTCCTGTATAGAGTGGCAACATGTAGGAGAGTTTGGTCTGAAAGTGATTACGCGCTTTAGGATAGTTCAGATCATGTGGTGCAATCCCCAAAATTGCATCTCCATTTTGAGAAAGCCCCTGTGTAAAACGTCCAAAATCACCGCCGGATTGGGCAGCTCCCTGACCAATGGCACCCATAAAATCTGAAAATCCAAAATCAGCAAATGTCGCTTCACGGCTCTGCAGCTTGAAACCAAAGACATTTCCGGCATCATTCGAACGCATTCCCATCAAAGTCAGATCTGCTTTACCGTAGTTCATTCCCTCAACCGCTTTGGCTTCAAGTGCTTTCATTTGGGCATCGAATTTTGCAATTTTCAACTCCAAATTCTCTTTTTTCAGCATCTCAAGTGCCTGTGTTAAACTCAGCTGTTTAACTTCGGCAAAGAGAGGTGCTGCAACACATACAGCAAGTAGTATTCTTTTCATTGTGTCACGCTCCTAAGATAATCAGTTATTATAGCACAAGATATCGAGATAGATAAAATATCTTATATTTTTGGCGCGATTATAACTAACATGATTTTAAGTAATGTTGAAAATAGTTGATGAATATAAATGTTTTTAATCAGTAGAACCGAAGCATCGGTACTACTGCAAGAAGTATTAAAGTGTAGCGTGAGAAACACTGATGCAAGCTTCAAGTGAAGCCAGTTCATTAAGTACTTTTCTGGATACCTGTCCGTCAACACGTACCACAGCAAGTGCCTGCTGCTTGTTATCACGTCCCAGTCTGAAGTCAGAAATGTTCAAACCGTTTTGTGCAAGGATGTGTCCCACATCACCGATAACACCTGGAGTATCCGTATTTCTAAAAAAGATCATCGTACCCTTAGGCTCCACATCGAGAATATACTCATCTATCTCGATAATACGCTGTACCGTATCGTCAAATACCGTACCGGCAATAGAGATCGTGCTCTCTGCCGTGGTCAGTTTAATCGCTATCTTGTTTGTAAAGCCGCTTGTGTTTGGCAGTGTCTCGTTGGAGAGTTCGATACCGCGCTCTTTGGCAACAAATTCCGCATTGACATAGTTCACCTGATCTGCAAGAGATTCAGTCAGTACGCCAACTGTAGCAAACGTCTGCATAGAAGCTAGATACTCGGCAATCGATCCTTTTGCTGTAACCTTTATAGATTTTACCGCACTTTTTGTTACCTGTGCTGAGAGATGTCCCATCTTTTGGATCAGTTCAAGATAGGGACGTACAAAGTCTGGTAGTTCATTCTCTTTAATAGGCAGATTGAGCGCATTGGGATAGGATATTCCTTTTGCTGCTGCAATCGCATTCTCTGCTGCCTGTGTAGCGATATTTCTTTGGGACTCTACAGTATTTGCACCCAAATGCGGGGTAACGGTAACATTATTCAAATCAAGCAGCGGATGTTCAGTTGCAGGTTCTTTATTAAATACATCAATTCCTGCCATCGCAATCTTGCCGGACTTCAAACCTTCAAGCAATGCCTCTTCATTATACAGTCCGCCACGTGCACAGTTAATGAGGATCACATCGTCTTTCATTTTGGCGATCTCCTCTTTACCGATCATACCGATGGTCTCTTCTGTTTTGGGTGTATGGATCGTAATAATGTCACACGCTAGAATATCGTCAAAATTTTTTGTATAAGTGATATCAAGATCTGTCGCTTTGCTTGGATCGATATAGGGGTCATACGCAACGACATCCATTTCAAATGCTTTGGCACGCTTTCCAACACGTGAACCGATGTTGCCAAAACCAATGATCCCAAGTTTTTTGTCTTTTAGCTCTGTACCATACCAATCCTGTCTTCTCCAGACCCTGTCAAGCTTTAGGTTGTTATGGGCATACGGAAACTGACGCACACATGAGAGCATATGAGCCATTGTAAGCTCTACTGCAGCGATCGTATTAGCAGTAGGCACATTCATGACAACAATTCCCTGCTTGCTTGCGCCTGGGATATCAACATTGTCAACCCCGACACCTGCACGCACAACTGCTGTCAGTCTTTTTGCAGCAGCCAAAAATACCGCATCTACATCTGTTGAAGATCGTGTAATGGCAACATCTGCCAGTGGAATAATTTCTGCTACCAGTTTATCTTTGGGCTCATCTGCCGCATTGATAAGTTCTATTTCACTGTCACTCGCAAGAATGTCCAGTCCGCTTTGGTGAATATGGTCACAAACAACAACTGTTTTTTTTGACATCTGATACCTTTGTTTTATTAGTTTCTTACCCAGTCAGGTTTCTGCTTGAACCCAAGAGAAGGGCTCATCTGCTTGCAGTTTATTGAGTTTTGCTTAAAAAGTGTTTGTCTGAGGAGAATTATTTTTTAAGAAGATCACCGAATGCATCACCCAGTGTCATACTGTCATCCTGATCCATATTTAGCTTTTCAAGCGCTTCTCTCTCTTCCTGACGCTCAAGTCTCTTAACAGAGACTCTGATTCGGTCAGAGTTTGGATCAATAAAGCTGATCACACCCTTAATCTCTTGTCCTTTTTCAATCTCATCAAATTTAAGCGGATAAAGATCCTCAGTTCTGATCAGTGCATCAACATTGTCATCCAGTGCAATGAATACACCAAAATCTTTTTTATCTTTAACAGTTCCTGTTACGATAGAACCGTTTTTATGGTTTTGGGCAAAGGCCGCTACTGGAGAGTCCTCAAGCGCTTTTTTACTCAGAGAGATTTTACCGGCATCTCTGTCGATCTTGATGATCTTCACTTCAATCTCATCACCGACATTGAGTTCAGATTTTGCATTCTTAGATTTATCCCAAGAAATTTCCTGATTATGTAATAGTCCCTCTACTGGGCCAACTTTTATAAATGCACCAAAATCAGTAATAGAGGTCACTGTACCTTTGACAACATCACCTACTCTATGTTCAGCTGTAAATGCATCCATTGGTTTCGGAAGCAGATTTTTAAGGCTTACTCTCAGTCTTCTACCCTCTTTGTCGATCTCGATCACTTCAACATTGATCTCTTCACCGTTGCTCAGGTAATCTTTAGGGTGCTTAACATTTTTATCCCATGATATCTCAGAAACATGCAGGAACGCTTCAAGATCTTCACCTAGATCAACAAAGACACCATACGGTTCAATATTAGATACGGTTGCAGTTACAGTATCACCGACGCCGATAATAGAGTCAATATCTTCCCAAGGATCAGGGTTTGCATCTTTAATAGAAAGGGAGAGATGTCTCTTCTTTTTGTCATACTCAAGTGCCACGACATTTACTTCATCACCTTCTTCAAAATATTTGGATGGATTTACAGGCCCTTTGTGTGAGATCTGTGAGTAGTGTACCAGACCGTCAATACCGCCTACATCAACAAACATACCGTAGCTTGTAATCTTTTTGATCGTTCCTACAACCGGCTCTTTGTTTTCAAGAAGTTCTGAAACAATCTCATCCGTTCTTGCTTTGTCTCTTTCGATCAGCTCTTTTCTTGAGATAACAACAGAACCTTTCTCCTTGTCTACTTTAACGATCACTGCCTTGACTTTTTTGCCGATAGGATCGATCTTGGATGAAAGATAAGAGAGTGTACGAGGCATGAAGAATTCAAGTCCGTCAACCTCTACGACATATCCACCTTTGTTTTTCTTGGTAACCACACCTTCGATAATGTATTCCTGCTCTTCGTCATACTCCGAAATAAACTCATTGAGTGCGGCACGGCTGAGAGCAGCTTTATATGAAATACGCCCTCTTCCCTGATTGACAACTGTGATCTCATCACCGACGTTGAAAAGGATATTTCCCTCTTCGTCTTTGATCTCATCGAGGTTTAGATTTGCATCTCTTCCACCACCGATATCTACCACTGCAAGGTTGTCTTTCTCATCGATCTTAACGACCGTACCTGTTACCAAATCACTCTTTGACTCTGATTTTTTGAACGATTCCTCAAGCATCGCCTCAAAATCTACTTCTTCTATTTCGATATCTTCGAACTTCATACCTATCCTTATGTGTACACAAATTTTGCGTTATTATATCCAAATATATTATAAAGATGCTTATGTAAAACAGAATGCCAACAGCAGTGCAGGAGAGAAGAGAAGATGTAGCACACCGGATCAATAGTGCGAAACGGCTTGCAATACCTCAAAGTAGTTGGGAAATGTCTTTGCTGTACATTCAGGATCATTAATGGTTACAGAAACCGGATCGAGTGCAAGCAGAGAAAAGCACATCGCTATACGGTGATCATCATAGGTATCGATCACAGCATGGTTAAGCTTCGTGGGAGGTGTGATCTTGAGATAGTCCTCACCCTCTTCTACCTCTGCACCCACTTTTCGCAGTTCTGTCGCCATAGCATGCAGCCTGTCTGTCTCTTTGACACGCCAGTTGTAAATATTGCGAAGGGTTGTTGTGCCTTTGGCAAAGAGGGCTGTGGTAGCAATGGTCATTGCTGCATCGGGAATATGGTTAAAGTCCATATCGATTCCGTGCAGATCTCCACGGCTTACTGCCACAAAATCATCTCCCCACTCCACCTTCGCACCCATCTTTTCAAGTACCTCGGCAAACTTTATATCCCCTTGTACAGAGTTTTTGCCTATACCGGTTACTTTAACCCGTCCACCCTTGATCGCAGCAGCAGCAAGAAAATAGGAAGCGGAAGAGGCATCTCCCTCTACCATGAAGTGATCAAGCGCTTTGTAGCGCTGCCCTGCTTTGACTATAAATCTTTGGTATCCCTCATTCACAACCTCCACCCCGAAACGCTGCATGATATCAAGGGTGATATCAATATAGGGTTTGGAGACAAGCTCGCCAACAATCGTGATAGTCATATCTTCTTGCGCCATAGGTGCAGCCATCAACAGTGCTGTCAAAAACTGGCTGGAGATCGATCCGTCTATCTCTACCGCTCCACACTGAAGCCCGTTTGCATGGATCAGCAGTGGCGGATAGCCCTCATTTTCAAGATAGTCAATAGTAGCACCTGCCCAACAAAGCGCATCCACCAGATGTCCGATGGGACGCTCTTTCATACGTGGTTCACCTGTCAGCAGGTACTCCCCCCTGCCAAGTGTCAATGCTGCTGTAAGCGGACGCATGGCAGTGCCCGCATTGCCAAGAAAAAGTTCTACGGGCTCACTGCTCTCAAAGGGACCACCGTTTCCAATGATAGTACACTCGGTTCTATCATCAGAAAGCGTATATTGTACTCCCAGTTTTTGCAATGCATTGAGCATATGGCGCGTATCGTCACTCTCTAAAAGGTTAGTGATAGTTGTTGTTCCTTCTGCCAAAGCGGCAATCAGCAAGGCACGGTTGGAGAGACTTTTTGATCCGGGAAGGTTCACCTCTCCATCTATTTTGGCTATCGGTTTAAGCGTCAGGCTATTCACTTTTTTCTACCCTGTCAACTTTAACAAGTTCCTGAATACGGTCGATCACGTTCTGAACGATCCAGTCCGGCGTAGAGGCCCCTGCGGAGATGCCGCACAACGCCTTACCTTCGAACCACGATGCTTCCAGTTCAGATTCATTTTCAACCAGATAACTCTCTTCACAGTAGGTTTTACAGATAGAATGCAGTTGTTTGGTGTTGGAAGAGTGCTTCCCCCCTATAACAATCATCACATCTGCATCTTTGGCAAGTTCTGCCGCTGCATCCTGGTTTTCAAAGGTTGCGTTACAAATGGTGTTAAAAACACGTACCTCTTTGTGCTCCAAAATCAGCTTGTTCACAACTTTAAGGTAATCTTCCGGTTTACGTGTTGTCTGCGCCACAACTGCCACTTTCGAAAGCAGCGGCAACCCTTCAAGCTCCTCTTCATCAATCACCACAAATGCGTTGCGTGGATCTTTAGCATAGCTTACCACTCCTTTTATCTCTGGGTGGTTCTTATCACCAAATACGACAATGCTGTATCCCTGCTCACTCATATCTGCAACAATATGCTGCGGTGTAGTCACATACGGACAGGTTGCATCGATAATCTCATTGTTCTGACTCTTAAGCTGTGCCAGTTCATTTTTGGGGATACCGTGTGTACGGATCACAACAGCATCATCCTGTCTAATCTCATCGAACTTTTCGGCAAGTCCGATAGCATACCCCTCTTTAAGGCGGTTGATCTCATCCTTATTATGGATCAGTGGCCCGTATGTCTTGCTGCCGCGATGTTCTTCAGCGATCTTGATGGCACGTTTGACACCAAAACAGAAACCGTAACTGGATGCAAGCTGTATCTTCATCTATCGAAGCTCCGCATCGAAATTCTCTTGAAGTGCACGCATGATCTCTGCCATCACATGCTCGATATCAGATTCTTCAAGTGTCTTTTCCATGGATTGAATGAAAAAGCGGATCGTAAGTGATTTTTTCTCTCCAAGTTTTTCATCGGTATAAATGTCAACCGGATAGCTCTGTTTTAGCAATGGCAGATCCAGAGCGTTCAATACCTTTGCAACCTCATAGTAACGGATATGCTTGTCGATCACAATACTTAGATCTTTATAGACCCCCTGAAACTTTGAGATAGGTTTAGCATTGATATGCTTTGGCATCAGTATATCAAAATCCAACTCCGCAATAAAAGTAACCGGAATATCATAGCTCTCCTGCACTGTTGGATGCAGCTTACTTACAAATCCGCATACTTTTCCGTCTATACCAATATCTGCAGACTGGTACGGATGGATCAAACCGTTCTCAAATGTACACGGTACAAGATCAAAATGTCCGATCACACCACCCAGTTTACTGACAAATGATGCAAAATCGATCAGCGGCGGTTTACCGGCGTTGGTAACACTTTCGCGCTCTGCCTGTCCTGCAAAAACAAACCCGATCTTCTCATGCTGTCTGCGTGTACGGTCAAACACCGCACCGATCTCAAAGAGCGGTATCGATTTTTTACTGTAGCTGACGTTACGTTTGATTGCCTGAAGCATATTCACAAGCAGTGTACTTCGGAGTGTGTTCAGCTCTTCGGCAATCGGGTTTGCGAGCGCAAGTGCTTCATCGGTTGTTTCAAATCCGTAACGTTCCAACACCTCTTTCTCACTGAAAACATAGGAGATATTTTCATAGAATCCAACACCAATAGCCCGGTTTCTAAGACGTTTTTTCGCATCATATCTGCTGCTTGTCTCATTGAGCCGCTTCTTTTCTGCAAATACCAGCGGTTTTGAGGGGATATTATTGATCCCGACAATCCGTACGATCTCTTCGGCAATATCCTGAATATTTTTAATGTCATGTCTAAACAACGGTACTTTTGTTGCAAGCTGGTGATCATTCATCGCAGTAATTTCAAAGCCGAGCTTCTGCAACACAACCGCGATCTTGCTCAGCTCGATCTCCATACCGACAATATCCGATATCTCACCAGCATCGACAAGTACTTTCTCATGTTCTCTCTCAATCTCAACATCCATCGAGCCTTCATAGTATTCTATTTCGCTATTATGTTCCATTAGATAGGCAAGATACCCCAGCCCAAAATCAAGGTCACTGTTGGAACCCCGCGAGGTTTTATAGTAGAGATCATCTGTTTCTATTTTTTCATTGGCAACCGCTTCAGCAAGTAGATCAGGGTGAATGTAGCTTGCTTCTATCAGCACTTCGCTGCTCTTGGCTGTCGGTTTGCTCTCTTCAGTTTGGCTCACGCCGACAATACTTATATGTTTGCCGTTGGCATGGACATGGATAATCCCTTTTGCGTGTGCCTCGACACTCACAACAACCTTCTCTTCTTCAGGAGAGCAGAAACTTGCGCAGTCATACATACCCAGGATCACACCGGTCGTATGGGTTGCATACGCCAATATCTCTGCCAGTGGATTATCCGCTTCTGCTTTGACCATTGCCAGACGCAGCTTTATCAGGAAGTTACTGTGTACATTTTGCAGTGTCGCAAGTTTGTAACGCAGGTCTGCATCCATTTCACCGGAGGTATGCAGATCCATCTTGCGTGCAATGCCAAGCTTCATACGCTCTTCCTGCTTGTACTCAAACGGTTTCATCTCGATATTCAGTGCCGCACTCAGATCACGTGCAACACCATAGATACTCAGACAGTCACCACGGTTAGCGGTCAGTTCCAGTTCTATGATTATATCTGCAATACACGGATAATCGCCAAACGGCTTTCCTACCTCAAGCGTACCGATACTCTCATCAAGTATCATGATCCCTTTACCTGTTTCGGGAAGCCCAAGCTCGGAAGAGGCACACACCATCCCCTCGCTTTCAACACCGCGAAGCTTGGCATGTTTAATCTCAAAATCACCTGGAAGCACTGCACCGATGGTAGCCACCGCAACATATTCGGCATCCACGACATTGGCAGCACCGCAGACAATCTGTCGCACACCGCTACCGACATCGATCTTGCAGACATTCAGCTTATCCGCATCGGGATGTTTTTCACAGGAGAGAATCTTTCCGACAACGACTTTCGGATCGATCTTAATCTTCTCCATACTGTCGACCTCAAGACCGATGGCATTGAAGGTCTCATACAGTTTCTCATCCGAAACCCCGCTTAGGTCTATAAATTCATTTAACCACGATCTTGTCACTATCATCTAAACTGCTCCAACAAACGAATATCTCCCTCAAACAGGCTTCTCAGATCCGGAATCTGATGCATCAGCATTGCAATACGCTCTACACCAAGACCAAAGGCATACCCGCTGACATCCTCATAGTCAACCGCTTTAAATACATTAGGATCGACAATCCCGCATCCGAGTATCTCAATCCATCCGGTATGAGAACAGACACGGCACCCTTCACCGCTACAGAAGATACAGCTAATATCCACTTCTGCAGAAGGCTCGGTAAACGGGAAGAAGCTTGGTCGGAAACGCACATCGACATCCCCGAACATATACTGCAGAAAATCGGTCAGGATCGCTTTGAGATTGGCAAAGGAGACTTTCCCCTTCTCATCAACCACAAGCCCTTCAACCTGATGAAACATTGGTGTATGGGTGACATCATAGTCACGTCTGAAAACCGTTCCGGGTGCAATCATACGGATAGGCGGTTTCTCCTTAAGCATGGTACGTATCTGTACCGGAGAGGTATGGGTACGCAGCAATCCTCCGTCTTTAAAGTAAAAGGTATCCTGCATATCACGTGCGGGATGGTACTTGGGAAGATTAAGCGCTTCAAAGTTATGGAAATCATCCTCTATCATACCTCCGGTCTCAACGGAGAAATTCAATGCCACAAAATAGTCGATAATCTTGTCCATCGTCTCCATCACCGGATGGAGTGCCCCTTTCTGTGCCAATGTACCATAGAGTGAGACATCGATCTCTTCAGCTTTGAGCATCGCCTCTACCGCTTCTGCCTTAAGCACTTCATATCGGGCGTCAAACGCCTGCTGAAGTGCTGCTTTTTTCTCATTTAAGCCCTGGGCAAACGCTTTCTTCTCGGGCCCAGGGATATCTTTCATTTTGGCAAACTCAGCGGCAAGCAATCCCTTTTTCCCAAAAAGTTCGATACGTACCTTCTCCAGTGCTTCAAGCGAATCCGCCTGAATGATCTTTGCTTCCAAATTTTCCATAATGCTCCATTTATCGCATAATAATTACCGAGATTTTATCCTAAAGTTACTAATAGTGCGGTTTAGTGTGCTATAATTGCTAAAAAGAGTTAAAGGATAGCGACTATGTGTATTTTCTGTAAAATCGTCAAGGGAGAGATCCCCAACAATACTGTCCATGATAATGAGGACTTCCTTGCCTTTCATGACCTCTACCCCAAAGCACCCATCCATGTGCTTATTATTCCAAAACAGCATGTGGAGAACTTTCAAAGTATCGATGGTGAGATGATGGCAAAGATGACCCCTTTCATTCAGGAAGTCGCCCAAAAAGTTGGTGTTGACCAAAGCGGATACCGGCTCGTTACAAACAACGGGAGTGACGGAGGACAGGAGATCTTTCACCTGCATTTCCACCTGCTCGGAGGTGGAAAGCTAAAGTGGGATCACAGCCACGAAGATCCGCATAAAGCGCTTTAATGCTCTTTTTAGGAGCAGCATGCTCCGCCAAAACCATCTTCAATCTCGACATTGCCACCGCTTCCAGAGGCAATCGATTCTTTATCTGCAATTGTTTCACCATTGTAAATAACCGTGTAACTGATCTTCACCGAATCACGGATTGAGTTAACAGTGGTACAATAACTTTCCAATGAAGCAAGAATATAACGCTTGGCTTTCACCAGGTCAAAAGAGCCTTCAAAATCATAGACAATATGTAATGAGGCAAACTTCATCGGTACTTCCATCTGCCGCTCTATTTCTGCACTGACCTTGTAGTTACTGACAGCATACCCGTCCTTCTCTGCCATCACTACAAGATCAATACCGGTACATCCAATGATCCCTGTAGCAAAATACTCTACAGGGGTGATCTCTTTGCAGTCAAGAAAATAACTTGACTTGGTTGTATTGGCTTTGAACTTCTTTTCTCCCAAATATTCAAGTGACACGTTCATCCATCATCCTTTTTTTACTATTGACCACTTTCAATAGACTTTAATACTCTACCATCTTCAGTTACCCATTCTGTTAATCCATTTGCACTTCTTCCCATTACTATTGCTGCGGCAGCAGAAGGACTACTAAATAAATAATCTTTTTTAAATTTATGATCAACAATAACACCATCTAAAATCAATTTATCTCTTAACTTTTTAAATCCTTGAGGGAAAGACTTAGTAATAGATGTCGCAACCTTTGACCCTTTTAAGACTACAAACCCATCTGACGTTTGCTCTCCTATTGCATTAGCACCCCGTGCAGCTTCTATTTTAAGCTTTATAATATTATTCTCGTTACTTTGTTCACGAATATCTTCAAAAGCTTTGAAACCTAAAATATTTACTATCATTTTTACATTTTGAAGGAACTCTTCCATCTCTGCTTTATCTGGTTCTGAAATAGAAGGCAATGTTGGTGTATTGGCATTTTTAACCTTATATCGATTAACTTCAATTGCCGACTGATGTAAACGATTTTCCAAATATTTAATATGAGCCTTATTTAAGTTATCATCTTTACTTATAAAAGTAACTGCCTCATTCCAATAATCTTTTTCGCTTAAATGCTGCAATAATCTTTTATAAATATTTTCTACTTCCCCAATATAGACAACCTTTTTATTTTCATCATCTGACTTACCAAACAATAAATATACACCCGTTCCTTCAAGTTCACTTCTATCTGAAGAGTTTTTAATTTTATTTCGAGGAATTTTATATGCTTTTCCTGTCCAATTTGATAGTTCACATGTCATTCTACCATTAGGAATACCATCTAACAAAAACAATTTAATAGTTTTACCAAATTTTTTCCCATACACTGTTTTATACCCTCTATTTTTGTTTTTTAAGCCAATTATTTAAATATATAATCTGCTCCAATGTACGTTCTGTAGCTGTACCGCCCTCTGAACATCTGGCATTCATAGAGGCACGGTTATCAAGCATCTCAACCACATCATTGCCGATACGTTCATCAATACTTTGAAGCTCTTCGAGTGTCAGTTCGGAAATATCTTTGCCCTTCTCTTCGGCAAGATTGACGACATTACCGGTTATATGATACGCATCACGGAACGGGATACCCGCTTCTTTGACCAGATAGTCCGCCAGATCCGTTGCGGTAAGGTGTCCGACCATACAGGCGGCCTCCATCGCCTCCTTGTTCACTGTCATATCAGAAATCATCTCATTAAGTACCTGCAAACTGAGAAGTGCAGTCTTGACTGAGTCAAAGACCCCTTCCTTGTCCTCCTGCATATCCTTGTTATACGCCAGCGGCAGTCCCTTCATCACTGTCAGCAGTGCCACAAGATTACCGTTGACACGTCCTGTTTTACCACGTAACAGTTCAGGAATATCGGGATTTTTCTTTTGCGGCATGATGGAGCTGCCGGTAGCATGTCTATCAGAGAGTGTTACCCACTTGAATTCAGCCGCACTCCAAAGAATCAACTCTTCACTCAAACGGCTGATATGCATCATCATTGTTGCAATATTGAAAAGAATCTCCAGCGCAAAATCACGGTCACTGACAGTATCAAGACAGTTAAGCGTCGGTGCATTAAACCCCAGTTTGTCTGAAGTGGTCTGACGGTTGATAGGATGCGGTGTACCGGCAAGTGCCGCACAGCCGATAGGTGAATAGTTGTTACGCTCGTACGAGCTCATAAAACGTTCATAGTCACGTTTAAACATACTTGCGTATGCCATCATATGATATCCAAAATTAATAGGCTGGGCATGCTGAAGGTGCGTCATACCCGGAAGCATCGTATCGGCATGTTTTTGGGCAACATCGATAAGGGTCTGAATATTCTCCAGCAGAAGATTCGCAATTGCTCTGCTGTTCTTCTGTACATAGAGTCTAAAATCAAGTGCCACCTGATCATTTCTGCTTCGTGCCGTATGAAGACGTTTTCCTGCATCCCCTATACGCCGGGTCAATTCACCCTCAATTGCCATATGGATATCTTCATCATCACCGTCAAGCTTCAAAATACCTGCCTCAATATCACCGAGTATTTCAACCAGTCCTGCATCTATCTTGGCATGATCCTCTTCTGAAATGATCCCCTGCTCTTTGAGCATATAGGCATGTGCACGCGATCCTTGTATGTCTTCCTTATAAAGTACATTGTCAAACGGAAGCGAATTGTTCAACTCCTGTAACAGCTTCGAACTCTCTTCGGTAAT
>FPIB01000002.1_pt1 | contig 58307 bp, 65 predicted proteins | sample 1057271 | NCBI WGS metagenome assembly FPIB01 (sample SAMEA4473313, study PRJEB15554) | hydrothermal vent metagenome | biome: marine basaltic hydrothermal vent biome; feature: marine hydrothermal vent; material: water | place: Pacific Ocean | collected 2011-06-14/2011-07-23 | depth 1199 m
GCCCTGTCCTTGTCAACAAATTCCCGGTTGGAGTCGATATTGAGATCACGATCATAAAAGACTTTCGAAATCTTATAGACCAACCCCTTTGCATCATAACAATCGATCAGCACACGCGCTTTAGTTTCCATACACACCCATTTCTAATTTCTAATTGTATCACTTGCTCGCGTAATCGGCGATAATATCACCCATCTCGGCACAGCTTACGATCTCTTTGGCATCATAGTCACCGATATCTCCGGTACGGTACCCTTCTGCAAGGGCTTTCTTGATCGCTTCATCAATCCTGTCTGCCGCTTCAAGTTCATTGAGCGCATAGCGCAGCATCATACTCGCACTTGAGATGGTCGCCAGCGGGTTGGCGATCCCCTGTCCGGCAATATCGGGCGCAGAACCGTGGATCGGTTCAAAGAGCCCCACCCCTTTGCCGGTACTTGCACTTGGCAGCAACCCGATAGAACCGCTGAGCATACTTGCTGCATCGGAGAGAATGTCTCCAAAAATGTTCCCTGTCAAAATCACATCAAACTGTTTAGGGTCGCGGATCAGCTGCATCGCAGCATTGTCTACGTACATATGGCTGAGTTCCACTTCAGGGTAGTCTTTGGCGACCTCTTCGACGATCTCTCTCCAGAACTGGCTGACCTCAAGGACATTGGCCTTGTCGACAGAACAGATACGCTTGCTGCGCTTCATGGCAATATCGAATGCCACTACCGCAATACGTCTGACCTCTTCTTTGGTGTATACCATTGTATTGAACGCTTTGTCTTCATGCAGTTCTCTTGGCTGACCAAAGTAGATACCGCCGGTTAGTTCACGTACCACCATAATATCTACCCCTTTAACCACTTCAGGCTTGAGGCTTGAGGCGTTGACCAACTCATCATACACCGTTGCAGGTCTAAGGTTGGCGAAGGTACCCATCTCTTTACGCAGTCCAAGCAGTCCTGTCTCTGGTCTAAGGTGCCGTTCAAGATCGTCCCATTTTGGTCCGCCTATGGCACCAAAGAGTACTGCATCACACTTCTTTACCCCTTGAATAGTCTCTTCAGGAAGCGGTACGCCTGTCTCATCAATAGCAGCTCCGCCAAGCAGCATCTCCTCATACTTAATGTTGAAGCCCTGCGCTACAGAGACTGCATCAAGAACCTTGATCGCTTCATCCACGATCTCAGGACCGATACCATCCCCTTTGATTACGCCTATCTTATAACTTTTTGTACTCATTGGTGTGCTCCTTTGGCAATTTCCTGTTTGGCAAAATTGATCAGTCCGCCCGCATTGACAAGCTCCTGCATAAACTCGGGGATTGGCGTGAACTTGTAGGTTTTCGCCTGCGTTACGTTGATGATCTCACCACTATCCATATCGATACGCACGGTATCACCTTCATTGATCTCGTTTGCCTCTTTAAGTTCAAAAATAGGCAGTCCCATATTAAATGCGTTTCTATAAAAAATACGCGCAAAAGTCGGTGCAATGACGGCGCTAATCCCCGCTGCCTTGAGTGCGATAGGTGCATGCTCACGACTTGAACCGCATCCGAAATTCTCACCTGCAACAATAATATCTCCCTCCTGCATTTTGGAGGTGAACTCCGGATCTGCATCTTCCATGACGTGCTTTGCCAACTCGCTAGGCTCACTTGTATTCAAATAGCGTGCCGCAATGATCAGATCGGTATCGATATTATCACCGAATTTCCAGACTTTTCCTTGCAAAGTATATCCTTTATACTCCGGACCATGCCGGTAAAAATTTTCGCGATTATAGCCAAAAAATCGGAATTTGCCAAATTTGCCCTGCAAAACAAAGAAAATTTCGGTATAATCCACCTTAATTATATCTGAAAATTTTCTCTCATCAATCAAAGGGTTTCAATGGCAACAAAAGACACTATGAAAAATATCGAAGCACTATTCAAATCGAAGAAAAAAGGTGATGTCGTCACCTTTGAGAATATTGCCAAAGAATTTACCAAAGCCCCTACCGCGGCACAGGCAAAAAAGATCCACAAACTCTCTGAAGATACCAAGGTCAACATTGTTTCTGCATCAGAGTATGCAAAACAGCTTACAGATAAAGAGAGCAAGCGCCGTGAAGATGCCAGAAAACGCGCTGCAGACGGAGAGATCGAGGATGAGTTCGATCTGCACAAAGAAAAGGAACTGCTTGAGTGGAGCCGTTCGGACTCGCCGGTAAGAATGTATTTAAGAGAGATGGGAAAGATCCCGCTGCTGACCAAAGAGGAGGAGGTAGAACTTTCCAAACAGATCGAAGAGGGTGAAGAGATCATCATCGATGCGATCTGCTCCGTTCCTTACCTCATTGACTACATTCTTAACTACAAAGAACCTCTGCTTAACCGTGAAAGACGTGTAAAAGAGCTCTTCAAGAGTTTTGAAGATGACAAAAATGACAGTGACGAAAAAGAAAATATTGATGAGACAGAAGGCACTGAAGAGGCAAGTAAAACACCAAAAAATGATAAACGTGTCAAACAGGTTGTAGAGAGTTTCAAGCGTCTTGAGAAGGCAAAAAAAGAGTGGATGAAAGCCCGTGAGGGTCTTGATGAACTGCTTGCAAACGAGACCGATCCGGTCAAGGTGATCCATGAGCGTTTAAAAATTGCCTTCAAAAAAGAGCAACTAAAAGCAGCGCTCCTTGATCTTGGACCGACATCCAAACTGATCAATGAACTGGTCAAAGCGATGGAGACAGCCCTTAAAAGTGATGACAGTTTCGAAAAAGAGCTTAAACGACTTGAATACAAACTGCCGCTCTTTAACGACACACTGCGTGCCAATCACCAAAAGATCCTTGACAACATTATCAATATGGATAAAGAGGATATTATTGATGCGGTGCCGGAAACCACGATGGTTAGCACCTATGTAGAGATCAAAAAGCTCTTTGAGACCAGAGAGGCGAGTAAAGGCGGCTTTGATCTAAGCGAAGAGAAGCTTCAGGAGATCCTCAACCAAATCCGTCAGGGTAAAGCCAAAAGTGAAAAGGCCAAAACACGTATGGCAAAATCTAACCTCCGTTTGGTCGTCTCTATCGCTAAGCGTTACACCAACCGCGGTCTGCCGTTTTTGGACCTCATCCAAGAAGGCAACATCGGTCTAATGAAAGCGGTGGACAAGTTTGAGTATGAAAAGGGCTACAAGTTCTCCACCTACGCGACATGGTGGATCCGTCAGGCCATCAGCCGTGCCATCGCCGATCAGGCACGTACGATCCGTATTCCAATACACATGATCGAAACGATCAACCGTATCAACAAGATCATACGTAAGCACCTGCAAGAGACCGGTAAAGAGCCTGATCTTGAAACCATCGCCAAAGAGGTAGGACTCTCCGTTGACAAGGTCAAAAATGTCATCAAAATCACCAAAGAGCCGGTATCACTTGAAACCCCTGTAGGGGATGAGGATGATGGAAGATTTGGTGACTTCATTGAGGACAAAACCACACTTAGCCCGACAGAAGTGGTGCTCAAGGATGACCTTAACAACCAGATAGACGAAGTACTTGACCAACTTAACGAGAGAGAAAAAGCAGTCATCCGTATGCGCTTCGGGCTGCTTGAAGATGAGAGTGACCGCACCCTCGAAGAGATCGGTAAAGAGCTTAATGTCACCCGTGAGCGTGTAAGACAAATAGAGTCATCTGCTATTAAAAAACTTAAACACCCAAAAGTAGGGAGAAAGCTGAAGAACTACATTGAAGAGTAGGCTTCAACCTACTCTTTTCACTACAACATATCCCCTTTTATGGTCATCAAGCCCTTCTGTATCAGGCGTGATACAAACGAAGTAGTATCATCCCCCTCTGTTGGAGCAATGGTACTCAACAGTGCAAACTCGTCTGCAAACTTGTCAAGAAAGGCTGTGGTGAACCTTCCTTCTTTGAAATCATTATCCTCCACAATGGCACGGTGTAGAGGAAGATTGGTTTTGATGCCTTCTATGTAATACTCATCAAGCGCCCTCTGTGCCTTATGAATGACACCCTCCCAATCAAGTGCCCAGACAATCAACTTCGCTATCATAGAATCGTAGTGTGGTGGGATCGTGTATCCGCTGTATATACCGCTGTCAAGTCTCACACCCGGACCTCCGGGCGTCAGATACTCACCGATGGTGCCAAAGGAGGGCATAAACTCCTTTTGCGGATCTTCCGCATTGATACGGAACTCGATAGCATACCCTCTAAACTGTATCTCCTCCTGCAAAAAGTGAAGTTTGTCACCCTCGGCAATCTGTATCATACGCTGAATAAGGTCTACCCCGGTAGTGATCTCAGTAACGGGATGCTCCACCTGAATGCGCGTATTCATCTCAATAAAATAGATGTTATCCTCTTCATCGACGAGAAATTCCAGTGTCCCCACACTTTCATATCCCAAACGATAGATCGCCTTTTGCGCGATACGATAGAGCTCTTTTCGTGTTGCGGCATTGAGCAGAGGTGACGGAGAAATCTCTATGACCTTCTGATGGCGTCTCTGAATAGAACAGTCACGTTCTCCAAGGTGAACAACATTTCCGTATTTATCTGCAATGATCTGTACTTCGATGTGACGCGGATTCTTGATAAACTTTTCAACAAACAGATCACCATTTCCAAAATACTTCTGGGCTTCAGAGCGTGCTGCATCAAAAGCAGAGGCAAAGGCTTTGGCTTCCTCGACGATACGCATACCGCGTCCACCACCGCCAAATGCCGCTTTGATAATGACCGGATAGCCAATCTCTTCGGCAACCTCCTGCGCTTCTTGCACATTTTGCACAGGAGTGGTCGTTCCTTCAATGACCGGTACGCCGATCTCCTTCATCTTCTCTTTGGAAGCGATCTTATCCCCAAAGAGGGAGATATGGTCTGGACTGGGTCCTACAAAAACAATGCCTCTTTTCTCACATGCTTTGGCAAACTCGGCACTTTCTGAAAGGAAACCGTATCCAGGGTGGATCGCATCACAACGGTTTGCCTTTGCCAGATTGATAATATTTTCATAGTCAAGATAGACCTGAACCGGATGCCCCTTCATCTCTATGGTCTGATCTGCCTTTTTTACCCATACCCCCTCTTTATCCGCTTCTGAGTACACCACTACACTCGTGATGCCAAGCTCTTTACAGGCACGTATAATACGTAGTGCAATCTCTCCTCGATTGGCTATAAGCAGTTTGTTTATCTTTCTTTTTGCAGTTTTTATCATCGGTTATCCTTTTTTTGTGCCATTATAGCCTTTGGCTACTCTCCTGTTCTACACATCTTTTAAATCAAAAATTATCTTTTTTTGTCATAAATATATACTTTGGCTGTTATAATTATTCCATGAAAAGAGAAACATATTGGAAGAATATACGTGTGGCAAACGATCTGATGTTTTACATCTACACCAATATCGATACAGATATCAATATAGATGAAGCGGCACAAACACTTGGTATGGATCGTTTCTACCTCCATAAAGTATTCAAAAATGTTTTTGGCAGGAATATCTATGAAAGTATCAAATCGATACGTCTCCAGAAGGCATCCAACCTACTGATAACCAACCGCTACTCCACCATCAGCAAAATTGCCACTGCGTGCGGATACAGTTCACAAACCTCCTTCATCCGCGCTTTCAAGGTACGCTTTGGTATGACGCCCAAGACATGGAGAAACGGCGGCTATCTCCAATACTCCAACAAGCTGCTTGAAGAGATACAAAACAGAGCATTTTATGTCACAGAACCTCAGATCGTCAAACGATCTCCCATTGAGGCGTTCTATCTCCGAGATAACGGCTATGGTCCGCATATCAAACAGTCGTGGCAAAAACTTCAAACCATCATCTATACACTTGAGCCGAAAAACTACACGCTTATCTCCCTCTTTCATGACAACCCTGCCATTACCAGCCTTGATGCCTGCCAGCATGTCTCTGCCATCAGTCTGGATGCGAAAAATTCGGAAGTCAACCTGCCAAAATTCAAAATTGCCGGCGGTGTCTATGCCAGATTCGAAGTCAAAGGAGAACGCGAAGACCTGCTGCACTTCATACGTTGGGTCTATCATACATGGCTACCCCAGAGCGGGTATGAAACAACAACCAAGCCACCCTATGCCATCTACCGTACCAATCACCATCTCAGTGAGGATGGACATTTCGATATGGACTTCTATCTTTCGATAACATTGTAAATGCTATAATACCCCCATGAAAACACCTACCTTCTTCGCTCTCATCATCGGTACGGAGATCCTCAACCGCAGACGCAAAGACGCACATTTTGATTTTATCACCGAATCCCTTGCCAAAAAGGGGCACAAACTCTCCGCTTCATTCATTATCGAAGATGATCCTGCGCTTATTGTCCAGACACTCAAATTCATCGCTTCACAGCCTAACCCGGTGCTTTTTAGTTTTGGCGGTATCGGCTCTACACCAGATGACCATACGCGCAAATGTGCCGCTATCGCGCTGCGTGATGGCAAACTCTACGAACATCCCAAAGCCAAAGAGATCATTGTAAACAAACTTGGCAAAGACGCCTACCCTCACCCCATCAAGATGGCACAGCTTCCAAAGGGTTCAAAGCTCCTGCACAATCCTGTCAACAAAATGCCTGCTTTCTATCTGGATGATCGTTACTTTTTTATGCCTGGATTTCCCGAAATGAGCCACCCGATGGTAGAGTACATACTTGAAAACATCATTCCACAAGGTACTTCTACACACCGTTTTACACTGACTGCCGCTTGTAAGGAGAACCTTTTTATTGAACTGATGGAAAAGGCACCGAGTGAAGTAGAGATCTCTTCACTGCCAAAGCTCTATGACAATGGCTGGCATGTTACTCTCTCGGTTGCATCCAAAGATAAAGCTTTGACAGAAGAGACCTTTAAAAAATTCATATCATTACTCAAAACCCAAAATATCACCTATACACTTGGTGATGACAGATAATTGTACCCACAAAACACCTTCCTGTTTATACTAAAATCAAAGTAAGAAAAACTTGCTTTTTCTTGCTACTAAATCATAACATTATTATCGATTTTATGCTACCATTAGCGCAAATTTAACCTATGGAGATATCACGATGGATATTACAAAAATCGGACACGGTGAATGCCCAGACAATGTCAAAGTCATCATTGAGGTACCCCTCAACTCAAACATCAAATATGAAATAGACAAAGACTCCGGTGCGGTCGAAGTAGACAGAGTACTCTTCTCTGCTGTACACTACCCTGCCAACTACGGTTTTGTCGCAAATACACTCTCAGATGATGGTGACCCAGCAGATGTTTTGGTACTCTGTGACTACCAGCTGCAGGCAGGATCTTACATCAAGTGCCGTTTAGTAGGTGTACTGCTGACAGAAGATGAAAAAGGCGGTGATGAAAAACTGCTTGCTGTACCAACAGAAAAGATCGACCCAACCTATGCCAATATCCAGGATCTTTCAGACATTCCAGAAGCAACACTCAACCGTATCAAAAACTTCTTTGAAACCTACAAAATGCTTGAGCCTGGCAAATGGGTCAAAGTCTCTGGATTCAAAGATAAAGCAGCTGCTACAGAGATTCTTGAAAAAGCGATCAAGAACTACAAGTAGATTACAAAAATACAAAAAAGCATGGAGTTTTTCTCCTGCTCCCCTCCAAAATTAAATCTCCAACTCTTTCTGCCTGTTGTCAAGATAACGGTCAACCCCATCAACAATCCCTTTTGCAATGCGCTCCTGGTAATCTGGGCTGAAAAGCCTTTCTCGCTCTTTGGTGTTGGTAATGTAGCCTACTTCTACCAGAATAGATGGTCTGCTCGCTCCGACAAGTACATAAAAGGGTGCCGGTTTGGCACCGCCGTTTTTTACATCGGCATATCTGCCGTGCAGATGCTTCATGATGTTGTTTTGTACATCTATGGCAAGCTTGTGCGATTCAACCACCTTGGGACCTGCAAGTACAGAATCGACAATCACATCTCTGCTAAGCATATCCGTACCTTTCAGTACTGCCTCATTCTCACGCTGCGCAATCTGTTGTGAACGTCCGTCACGTGTCTTTTGCAGATAGTAGGTCTCTACCCCTTCAACCTCTTCAAAACGGCTTTTGTCGGCTATAGCATTGGCATGGATGGAGATAAACACATCGGCATCTTTCCTATCGGCAATACGGGTACGCTCCCCAAGTGTCAGAAAACGATTGTTCCCACGTGTCAGGTAAACCTGATACCCCTCACGTTTAAATGCCTGTTGAAGCTTTTTAACCACCTGCAGCACCAATGCCTTCTCCTGCTTTCCGCCACACTGTGCACCGCAGTCGTGACCGCCATGTCCCGCATCAATCACTACCAGCCTGTTGGAGCGGTCTGGTCCGACACAGCCCTGCAAAGAGAAAAATCCCAAAATAAATATACACGATATGGCAACATATGATTTGACTCTCATCAGCACTCCTATAGTTCTATCTCACGTTCTCTGTTGGCAAGATAGCGTTGTATTCCTTCAGCGATCCCTTTGGCGATCAGTTCCTGATAGGCAGGGGTAAAAAGACGTTTACGCTCTTTTGGATGGGAGATGTACCCTACTTCTACCAAAATGGACGGACGGCTGGCACCCACAAGCACCCAGAAAGGCGCATGCCGTACACCGCCGTCACGCACCCCTTTGTAGTGTACTCTGAGATTTGCCAAAATTCTGCGCTGCACATCGATAGCAAGTTTGTTAGACTCAACGATCTTCGGCCCTGCCAGTACCGAGTCTATAATCACTTTTTTGCTCAAAGAGCTGCTTGCACCTTTTAAAACAGCAGCATTCTCTCTTGCGGCTATACGCTGTGATTTGGCATCACGTGTCTTTTGCAGATAGAATGTCTCTACCCCCTGTGCTTTGTAGCGTTTGCTTTTGGGTACAGAGTTGGCATGGATCGATACAAATACCCTTGCACCCTTTTTGTCGGCAATATGGGTACGCTGCGGCAGCTTTAAAAACCTGTCTGTCCGGCGTGTCATGTAAACCCTGAAGCCGCGCTTTTTAAGTTGACGCTCCACACGCTTGGCAATCTGAAGAACAAGGTCTTTTTCACGTTTGCCGCCACCTATGGCACCGGTATCATGTCCACCGTGTCCTGCATCGATCACGATCAGCTCTCCCTTGCCACGGGGATAGGCTTTGCTATGTTTCATAATATGAGGCTTTACAGCATATTTTTTATAAGATTTGACAATATGCTTCGTATTGCTTTTTTTGATGTATACCTTATGATCTTTCCTAACCTTGAAAGGAGGTAGAGGAATATGGTAGGATTTATAAGAGAGTATCGGTCTGTAGGGCGTACATCTATATCTCTTTCCTGTTTCAAGTACTACACGTACAGTTGTTGATTTATACTGCGAAATCCGTATCGCATAGCAAGTGGAAGAGTGTAGCCCCTTCCCTACTGCACTATTTTTAAGTTTCGCATTGGGGATATCAAATACTTCACGATAGGGATGATTTAGCGTAAAGTGGCGTATTCTACTTTTATTGTAGGCTTTGTTAAAATATAATCGCAGTTCACCCTTTTTGATCTCTGCTTTTTCCAATACAGAGGCATGCAGCAGTGTCATACCTAAAAGGATAAGCAGCCAAATCTTCACGTTACTTCTCTTCTCCACTCATCAATCTATCCATCAACTCTTTGACGGTAATGATCTCATTGAGACGGTACCCGTTGGCTCCGGTAAAAAAGAGCCCTGTTTCTGCAATACCGTCATAGGCATCAGAGAGTCTATCCGCGATACAGTAGCCTACCACTTTTGCCTCTTCACCGCGGTTACACGGTGCAACACAGTTGGAGATGCAGGCGACTTTTGGGGCAGTCCCCTCCTCTATACGCTTGTGAAGCTCTGTCTTGACACCCCGTGCAGGGTATCCAACCGGAGATTTGAAGAGTTTGATATCCTCCTCTTTGGCATTGATGATGGTCTGCTTCATCACATTGCTGGCATCACACTCAACCGTACCAATAAATCGGGTACCAAGCTGGACACCGCTTGCACCAAGCTCCATCATACGTACAATATCCTCATGATCCCAGACACCGCCTGCTGCGATTACCGGAATATCTCCCCAGTTTTTTGCCTCCTCAACTACCGGTGGCAAGATCTGTTCCAACTGGTTTTCAGGTAAGAAGCACTCTTCATACTTAAATCCCTGATGTCCGCCGCTAAGCGGTCCTTCGACGATCACAGCATCCGGTAATTTGTTGTGTGTCTTTTTCCAGCGTCTACAGAGAATACGCAGTGCCTTAGCCGTAGAGACAATGGGAACGAGTGCAACATCGGGGTAGTCTTTGGCAGCTTCAGGCATGGTAAGCGGCAATCCCGCGCCGGTAATGATAATGTTCGCACCCGCCTCACAGGCATCTTTTACCACTCTGTCATACTCGCTCTGCGCATAGAGGATATTGGCCGCCAAGGGCTTGTCACCGCAAATCTTGCGTGCATTTTCAAAAATCTTTTTTAGCGCATTGAAAGAGTAGAAGTTGATCGCATCAAGTGGTCGGTGCTCTTTGCCTATCATCTCCTTGTCATCAAGATAGCTTCTGTTTTTATACACACCTGTTCCAACTGCCGATATCACTCCAAGACCACCCTCTTTGGAGACCGTACCTGCAAGCTGATCCCATGAGATACCAACACCCATACCTCCCTGTATGATCGGTTTTTCGATCGTGTATTTTCCTATCTTTAACGGCTCAAATTTCATACGCCCACCTTTACTTTCGCAAATTTTCGTTTCCCTACCTGCAGGGTATACTCCCCTTTTTCAAGGTTCGTCTTCTCATCTGTTACCTTCTGTTGATCGACACGCACGGCTCCCTGCTTGATGTCTCGCCGTGCCTGTGATGTGGATGGTTCAATACCCGCATCCACCAGTGCCTTGCATATCCAGATCCCCTCTTCTACAGAGACTTCCGGCATATCTTCCGGAAGCTTATTGGCTTTAAAGACATTGTCAAATGCCGCTTTTGCCGCTTTTGCCGCTTCTTCATCGTAGAAACGTGCCACCAGTTCCATGGCAAGATTCTCTTTTGCTGTTTTTGGGTGCAGCTTCCCTGCCTCTGCATCGGCTTTCATCTGTACGATCTCTTCAAGACTCTTGTTACTGAGCAGTTCATAATATCGCCACATCAGCTCATCGGAGATAGAGAGTGTCTTGGCGTAGATATCGTTCGGGGCTTCAGTAATACCGATATAGTTGTTCAGGGATTTACTCATCTTCTGCACACCGTCAAGTCCCTCAAGGATTGGCATCATCAGTACCGCCTGCTCTTTGCCAACATTATAGGTACGCTGCAAATGGCGCCCCATCAACAGGTTGAACTTCTGATCCGTTCCGCCGATCTCGATATCGGACTTAAGTTCTACCGAGTCGTACCCCTGAAGCAGCGGATAGATGAACTCGGAGATAGAGATACTCTGTCCTGCCTTGTAGCGTTTCTCAAAATCATCCCTCTCGAGCATACGCGCGACATTGAATGTTGTGGTGAGTGCCACCATACCTGCCGCACCAAGTTTCTCCAGCCATGTTGAATTGAAGACCACATCGGTCTTGCTCTCATCAAGTATGTTGAAAACCTGTTCGGTGTAAGTCTTGGCATTGGCAACGATCGTATCACGATCAAGTACTTTTCGTGTTTCACTCTTGCCTGTAGGATCGCCGATCATTGCGGTAAAGTCACCGATAAGCAGCTGTATGCGCCCGCCATGGTTTTGAAATATACGCAGTTTCTGAAGCAGTACGGTATGTCCAAGATGCAAATCAGCACCGGTGGGGTCAAATCCCGCTTTGACCGTATAGGTCTTACCTGTTTCATAAAACTGCTTCACAAGGGTTTCGATACGCTCCATATCGATGATCTCGGCAGTTCCCCTGCGAATCTCTTCTAACGCTTGAGTGAGTGACATACTTTTTCTATCCTTTTTCTATTTGTTGTAGGCATCATTGAGACTAATCATCTCAATCAGTTTGAACTTCTGCGCGATCTTCTCTTCAAGAAGCTGTTTTCGAGACTCAGAACTCTCTACCTCTATCTGACAGTACTCCGCACTTTCGGAGTTTCTGATCCCCAGTTCGATACTGATGACATTCATATCGAGTTCTGTCAGCTTCGCAAGCAGATCGGCCAGTACACCCTTCTGGTTCTGAAGGCTGATGATCAACCGGTAACGGGAAAGTTTCGTTGTACTCCAGCTTACAAAAAGCATCGGTTCGCCATTGAGTATCTTGACGTATGCCTTCTTGCACAATTTATGATGTATAATAGCCTTACTGTCCTTATAAAAAGCAACAATCTGGTCACCAACTTTCGGGTGACAGCAATAATCAAACTCCACACCCTCCAGCGGCTTGTTCGTAAAGAAACGGAAGTGTTCTATCTCTTTGGATTGCGGCTTTTTGTAACCCCGTTTGAGCAGTTCCCAGAATCGAACCTCTTTTGTGCCCATATAGGTTGCAAGTTTGTGGATCACCTCTTTGAAAAAATCAAGCTGTGTAGGCAGTTTATGGATCGACTCTTCAAGTCCCATATCTTCAATACGTTTTCTGATCGCATCGCTGCCTTGATTGAAAAGTGCCGCCAGAATATTGTATGCGGTAAAGGTATCGGTCTCTCTCAGCCGTGCACGGCACTGGCTTCGTATGCCCTCTTTGGCTTTGGAGGTTTTCACTGCATCAAGCCACGAACAGTGCAGGTGCGGTCTCTCATCCTTGATGATCCGTACAATATCCCCGTTTTTCAAAACGGTTAGCAAAGAGGCTTTGTGTTTATTCACCAGCGCCCCTGTAGCATTGGCACCCACTTCTGAGTGGATCGCATAGGCAAAATCAAGCGCAACGGAGCCTTTTGGCAGAGTATAGTAATCTCCTTTAGGGGAGAAGACAGTAATGTCCTCAGAGAAGAGGTCACTTTTTGCCAGTTCATAGAACTCTTCAACCGACTCATTCTGATACGAAAGGCTCTCCAGCCACTGGAGATTAACACTGTTGCCGCCGTCTTTATACTTCCAGTGTGCCGCAACCCCATACTCCGCAAGCCTGTGCATTTGCCTTGTTCTTATTTGCGCCTCGACAATACCCTCTTCATTGAAAAGGGTCGTATGGATAGTACGGTATCCATTCTCTTTGGGTACAGCAATGTAGTCTTTGAAGCGGGAGATCAGCGGCGTAAAGTTAAGATGCATCAGACCAAGTACATTGTAACACTCAAGCGGCTCGTTGACAATTACTCGGATGGCAAGCAGATCGAGCACCTCTTCAATACTCACCCCCTTGCGGTGCATTTTCAAATAGATAGAATAGTAGTGCTTGACCCTGCCGATGATCTCAAAACCCTCCGGATCAAAACCGTTGCTCTCCATCATCGTTTTGACTTTCTGGATAAACGCATTGAGCTTGAACTGAAGATTTTGTGCATTCTCCTGAATATAGCTGTCAATTTTCGCATAGTCTTCAGGATAGATATAGTAAAAACTCAAATCTTCCAGATGGTTCTTAAGGCGTGAAATTCCAAGACGGTGTGCAATAGGTGCATACACCACAAGCGTCTCTTCTGCGATACGCTTCTGCTTCTCCGGTCTAAGTGCATCAAGCGTAAGCATATTGTGCAGCCTGTCACACAGCTTGATCACGAGCACACGGATATCTTTAATCGATGCAAGCAGCATCTTCCTGAATGTCAGTGCAGAAGAGATAAGCCTGTCATCCGAACCTGACGGAACAAGCTCCTCGTCACGTATCTCGACAATTTTGGTCAATCCGGCGACCAGGTGGGTCACATCTTCACCAAACACGTGTTCAAGGTCTTCCAGATCAAAGTCAGTATCTTCCACTACATCATGCAGTAGTGCCGCCTGTACCATTATCTCATCATTAGAAATAGAAGCGGTAATGACTGCAACAAGAATAGGATGAACGATGTAGGGTTCGCCGCTTTTTCTCATCTGACCGTCATGTGCGGTCATCGCAAGATCAAGCGCCTTTTTGGTAGAAGGTAAAGGGGAAGGTATCTGCTCCCAGAGCAGAGCAGTAGCCTCCTCTATGGTATGTGTCTCTTTTACTTTCTCAAGAAACGCATCCAAAGGGAACTATCCCTCAAGGCTTACAACAAGTTTGCCTTCTGCAATCTCTTGCAGTGCAATGTCTGTATGTTTTGTTGTTTTCGGATCTGCATCTACAAGCGGCTGGGCCCCTTTTGCAATCTCTTCTGCACGTTTTCCGACAGCGTTTGCCAGAAGGTATTTGTCAAAGTCGACTCTTTCCAGTGCTTTTGCAGTGAGTTGTTCTGTTCTCATAAACTATCCTTTTTATTTTCTTTACTAATGCTACTTGACGATGGAGCAGAGGCTCATATCGCCCTGAATGATCTTGAGGAGGTTGCCCTTTTCAAACATGTTGCACACCACGATCGGAAGATTGTTCTCTTTTGCCAGTGCAATAGAGGTATCATCCATTACTTTGATATGGTCATTAAGTGCCTGATCGTACGAAAGCTCATTCATCTTGACAGCATCATCGAACTTGTTCGGGTCTTTGTCATAAACACCATCCACCTTGGTCGCCTTGATCAGAAGATCGGCCTCAATTTCAGATGCTCTGAGTGTCGCAGCCGTATCTGTCGTAAAGTACGGGTTTCCTGTACCTCCGGCAAAAACGACCACACGCCCTTTTTCAAGATGTCTTCGTGCACGTCTGACAATAAACGCTTCACCGATCTCCTGCATATCAATCGCAGATTGCAATCTTGCGGCAAGCCCTTTGTGTTCCAGTGCCTCCTGGATCGCCACACCGTTGATAACGGTAGCGAGCATTCCCATATAGTCACCGGACGTTCTTTTGATGATCCCGTCCGCTGCAGCGGTAACACCACGAATAATATTGCCGCCGCCAACAACGATACCAATCTCGATATCGTTATCGACCAGTTCTTTGATCTCGCTTGCAATATAGTTCAGGATCTTTGTATCGATCCCGTATCCTTCGCTGCCGGCAAGCGCTTCACCGGAAAACTTCACCAATACTCTTTTTACCACGGATACACCCCTCTATATGATTTCGCGATTATATCCAAAGCTTAATTAGAGGGGGGTTAAAGCCGTATCAGCCTAAGAGGATTGATATGTTTGGAGTTTTTGGTCGCCTGAAAAACCAGTTTACGGCGTACCTTTCCAACCACATATCCTTTTTTGATCTTTTTGCCTACACGTATTGTCGGTGCAATCTTGGAGAGTCCCGCATAGACAGTATGCATCTTGCCGCTGTGCGCAACAACAACCACTTTCCCAAGCATACTCGATTTTCCAGCAAAAACAACTTTACCGTTGAGTACATTCTTCACACGCGCATCTTCACGCGGTGCCTGAAGGGTAATGGATTCGTTAAATATCTTGATCTTGTAGATCGGATCAACATAGGTGCCAAACTTCTTGACAAGTTTCGCCCCGGCGATGGGTGAAATGGTCTTTCCACCGCGATATTTGTAAACTGCCTCTTTTTTATAGGAGGAGTTGATATTGCGAACTTTCTGGCTCTCCTTGGCAATTGCCTTGGACTCTTCGGCCGCCTCTTTTGCCGCAAGCTGTGCCTGTTTTCTTGCCTCTTCTGTCTTGGCGCGTTTGAGTGCCTCTTTAGCCTTTCTTGCCTTTTCGCGCGCCTTTGCCTTGGCAATCCTCAGCTTTCGTTTGCGCTCTTTTTCAAGCTGCATCGCCCTCTTTCTCGCAGCGGCACGTTTGCGTGCCTCTTCCACTTCCTGTTTACGCAGAATATTCAACTTCGCAAGTGTCGCACGCAGCGCATTCTGCCGGTCTACGATCTTTTGGAGTTTGGCGGTATACTTCTCCTCATCGGCTGCTAAACGTTTAAGCAGTTTCTGCTTCTGCTTTTTCTTCTGCGCGTAAGATTCCCGCCGTTTTACAATACGTGCAAGCTGATTCTTGGTTCTGTTGCGTTGGTACTTTTTGTCCTCTTTCTTCTTTTTTAGCAGTTTGATCTCTTTTTTCAACCGTGCAAGCATACGGGTATTTTGTGCCTTATATGCCCTGTAAACCTCCTGATCGATAATGGAGCGTCGTGTTGGATCGTGTGCCTTCTCCATGGCAAAAAGAACGGAGAAGCGTTCAGAGAGCAGCGAGATGAACTGTTTGCGTTTTTGCTCCAGCTCAGCAGCGGTCTGTTCAAACTCCTTTTCAGAATGTTTAAGTTCTTCTTTCAGCTGTACATAGGCTGCTTCTGTCTCATTTTGGTCTTTGCCAAGCTCCTCAATTTTTCGGTCAAGATAGGCAATCTCCTTCTCCGTAGTCTTGATATCTTTGGCAATCTTGTCAAGACGGCGGCTTGCACGCTTTTGCTCCCGTTCTACCTTGGTAAGGTGCTTTTTGGATGTGCTGATCTTCTTGACTGTACTGCTTGCACCAAGCAACAGTGAACATGCAAGAAAACAGTAGAGTATAAATGCTCTCACTCACGCACTCCCTTGCTGCTTACCACCACCGTATAGACTGCGATAACAACCAGCAGCAGTGCTACACCAAGCAAGAGTCCCATATCTGCTGTCTGAAACAACTCTTCTTGTTTCTGCATTATCAGATCAATACCGCTCTTGGGTGCCCAAATGTACTTGACGTAGAAGAATACACCACTTGTCAGCAGTGTCGCGATAAAGGCATCCACGATCGCTATACGGAAAAGCACTCCCGAACGCAGCATCAGCGGCGCACCAAAAATCTCCATCACCTGCATGCGCTCCTGATGGGCGTACTTCCATATCTCCATCTGTTTGATCACCAGCAGTAGACTGACAATCCCCATAAAGCCAATGAATACCTTCAGCAAAAACTTGATGAATGAGAAGAGTTTGTAGGCAGAACTGTAGCTGCTGCCAAATGTCTCTACACGTTTGATATCGGGGTCTTTCTCCAAATCCTGTTTGATCCGTTCAAGTTCCTTTGTCCCAAGATAGCTGTCTATTCCTACATTGTAAAAGTAAGGTAAAGCAGCGAGAATCTCTTTTTTGCTCTCTTTGCCCACCCCTTTTGCAACCTCTGAAACAATAGGATCACGCTTGATCGCTTCGGCACTGGCAATATGGGGATTGCGTTTTTTCATCTGCGCAAGGGTGAGTGGCTTTTTTGCCACAACCAGCATCGTATAGCCCTCTTTGAGCCCTTTTTCATACGAATCTGTCGTACGGTCAAAGACAAGATAGAACTCGATCCCAAGCAGTATCGCCATCAGCGGCAAAATGAACATCAGATGGTTTTTAATGAACTTCATAGACACCCTTGCTTTCAATGATAAAGTGACGGTACGGTAAGGAGAAGACTGTCGGTATCTTGTGTGTAACGACCAGTACTGTCGTCTCAAGCTGCTGACAGGCGTTTTCCATCAGATCCCAGATGACATTGGAAGAGTAGTCATCGAGGTTCCCCGTCGGCTCATCTGCTAAAATGACCACAGGGTTTTTTGAGAGTGCGCGAGCCACCCCGACACGCTGCTGCTCACCGCCCGAGAGCTCCATGGGATACTTGTCGGCATGTTCGGAGAGTTTGACATGTTTAAGCAGACGGTGTGCCTGTGTATTCTGCACATCCATGGAATATCCCGCGATCATCAGCGGCAATACAACATTTTTTGCTACAGTCCACTCGTTGATAAGCTTGTAATCCTGAAAGATGATCCCAAGGTGTGTACGCAGTTCCTGAAGCTTTTTGGGTTTGACATGGGCAAGGTCTATCCCTCCTATGACAAGGTTCCCCGATTTTGGCTTTAACTGCCCGTAGAGTGCCTTAAGCAGTGTTGACTTGCCTGAACCGCTCGGACCGGTAATAAAGACAAAATCCCCTTTACGGATGTCAAAACTGGCGTTCTGGATGATCTCTTTACGTCCGTTGTCATAGGCAAGGGTCAGGTTTTTGGCACTAATTACGTTCGACATCGCTTAGCAACTCCATAATTTTTTGATGGGCTTTGTGATTGACACTGGTTCTAACCGGACGGGAGGCAAAATATCGGCACCCCTCCTCTTCAAGCAAAATGTACTTGTGTTCAGGGCGGTCGAAACTGCCGAATGAACACTTGATAAGCAGTTTGTTCTCTGCAATGGTGTAGAGACGCTCAATATGGACAAAGTACTCTTTTTCTACCAACGCTTTTTTAGGCAAGTTCGCTTCTATACCTTTTCTATATTTTACAATATTAAAATTAAAATCACCCACTTCCTGCTTTGGTTCCGACTCTTCCAGTACCGTCACATAGAGATCGTAGATATCTTTTTGCATCCGTTTCCAGCGTGCTTCATACTTGCTTGTCACCTCAAGGTCTGCATTTTTGCGTACATGCACCTCTGTTTTGGGTACACCAAAAAAGGTCTCCAGTGCATAGGCAAAGTAGTTGTCACTGTCGGTTCTAAGCTCCAGTACACCGCCTTTTTCAAGGACACGCATCGATTCGGTAAGAAACTGAGGGCTGATCACACGGCGGTGCGGTTTCTTGTCCCATGGCACAGGAAAATGCACATAGATTCGCTTTAGAAGATTGGAAGGCAGCATCTCCAGAAAGAGTCTCGCATCATAGTTGACCACCCAGATGTTTTTTAGCCCCTGCAGGTCGATCTGCTTGAGTACCTGCTGTGCAGATGGGGTGTGTATCTCCAGTCCGATGTAGAGTGTGTCAGGATGTTTGTTCGCCTGATAGAGCAGGTGCCGTCCAGAACCAAATCCTACCTCCACACACACCTTCTCAAACGGAAAATCAATCACTTCAAAGTCCTCTATCTGTTTTTCATACTCCGAAGCGAAGCGTGTCTCTTTATGCTGGGTAATGTTGGAGGCGATCACCTCAAGCTCAAGTGCTTTGGCAACGCGCCCAAGCGCCTCTTTGAGAAGATTGACCTTGAGTGGACGGGTCACTTTGTCGTACTTTATAAGCACCTCATCATCATAATACTTTACCTGAAGCAGAAACTCTCTTCCCTCAAGCACAACTCCCCACAGTTCATCACCGCGGTTGAGGGCTTTGGCACGGAATGTGAGCAGATCGCTCTTTGTAATGGCTTCATCGACAATGGAGGGTTCAAACGGTTTGACTTTTATATGGGGCATGGCATCCTGCTTGTAACAATGTGGGGATTGTACCCCAACACTATATGTAAATTATCACGCCTTTAGGGCACCTTTACTGCAAAACGCGCTTTTAGTCTGGTAGGATCGAGGGCATCTTCGATGCTCTCAGACGTAAAATACTTTGTCAGATAGTCTCGCATATCTTCAAAAAGCGGTGCGATAAATTCCATCTTCTCTCCGGTGACCGGATGGATCAGATAGAGCAGATAGGCGTGCAGATAAACTCTTGGGATTTTATCTCTTTTGCTCTTAAACCCGTATAAATCATCTCCCAAAATATGCCGCCCAAGTGTATTTAGATGTACCCGTATCTGATGGGTGCGTCCGGTAAAGAGTTTTGCAGCGATCAGCTCCGTGTCATGCGGAGAGACTGCCAGCTTTGCAAAGGCTGTTTTTGCCGTTTTGCCATGCGGTACCACATCCATTTTCAAACGGTTTTTTGGGTTGCGCCCTATGGGCTTGTCAACGACGGTATCCTCTTTGAGCGGATGGTCTATGAGTGCCAGATAGTAGCGCCCCATACTTTTATCCTGCAACTGTGCACTAAGCTTCTCATGCGCCTCATTGGTTTTTGCCACCACCAGTGCCCCGGTGGTCTCTTTGTCTATGCGATGCACGATGCCGTGCCGCTCCTCACCGCTGATGGTAGAGAGCGAAATGCCCTTTTGCACCAGCCAGTCCACCAGTGTTGCCTCTTTCACCGATGGAGCCGGATGCACCACCAGCCCGCTTGGCTTATTGACCACAAGCAGATACTCATCCTCATAGAGCACTTCCACATCAAAGTCCACCTCTACAGGCTCTCTCTTCTCCGCCTCTTTGAACGCATAGGCTATTTCATCACCTTCTGCGACCTTGAAGCTTGGTTTGACTATAACCTTGCTATTGACTGATACCAACCCATCTTTAATGAGTTTTTCAATCTGATTGCGACTAACACCAAGCGCTTGGGTTAAGATCTTGTCGAGACGCCCTACTGCATCTGTATTAAATGTATTCACTCTATTTTATTCCCATCTATAATGCGTATTCACACACTTTTTTATGTTATTTTCTGAAGGTCAAAATCAAGATCTTACCTAATCTTTCATTCTGTTCACCTCATCCTTTCTCATATATTGAAGATCTAATCTTTGCAATACAATCTTCTCGATTTGAACCATTCTTTCCTTGCTAACTCCCAAAGCCATTCCTATCTCCTCAAGACTTAAATCCGATTTTAAAATTTCATCGATACTCTCACTTGATAGGTGCATCTCTTTAATTGCCGGCGTAATATATATTTCATCAACCAATACTTTTGTCTCTTTAGGCATGCAGCAGATCCTTTTCGATATACGTTTCGTTTATTGTGTTATCACTATTCTATCTCATTCATACTATCCGTATTATAACCAATCTCACCCTCCACAGAGAGAAAAGCACAGCAGTTTTTAGCTTTAATGCCTTTGAATATCGTCTCAAAAAACGAATGGAGTGCTTTGTTGTTTTCTATAGAAAGTATGAGATGGGAGGGGATACATTGGTTTTCATATACATAGTAATTTCCCTCTTCCCTCTTATTATGCCATCAACGATAACCAATTTTTTACAAATCATCCCTATCCCACCGCTTAGGGTCAAGAAACGTATCGTCATGGATATGTTTAAAAGAGGCTTTGAGCATTTTAAAGAGTTCTCTGTTCTCTTTCTCCATACCTGCAAGCCACTCCTTTGTTGAAGCTCTGGCATGGGGCATTTTGACATTTTTAAGCATGGCAGGGCAGGCTTCGTCACCGATGACCTGCAGGTTGTTCTCTGTAGCAAAGTCTCTCAGTTGACGTTCACGTACCTGAATGAGCGGGCGGATAAGGTGAAAGCCTTTGCCGGTTTTGTAGATAGGTGCAAGCGTACGCAGTGAGCCGTTGTAGAACATATTCATAAAAAAGCTCTCTACCATATCGTCAAAATGGTGCCCAAGGGCTACTTTGGTAAAACCGCCCTGCTCGGCAAAAGAGTAGAGCGCACCACGCCGCATACGGGAGAAGTAGGAGCAAAAGGAGGAGTTTTCACGGATGGTGTCGTTGGAGATGGCGTAAATGTTCGTATCGTATACTGTGTGTTTGATGCCGTACTCTTTGCAGTGTGCCACAAGATAGTCGTAGTGCTCGTCGGGCATGCCGTACTTGACCGTACAGGCTTCAAACTCGAAATTGAACGGAGCATGTCTCTGAATGTGCTTGAGCGCATGTACCAGTGCCAGCGAATCTTTACCGCCGCTAAGTCCCACCAGTACCTTGTCCCCTTCCCCGATAAGACGGAACTCCACATTGGTTTTTCCAATCACTTTGAGGAGCTTACGGCTCATGGGGATGGATTTTGTCTCTTCTTGTCTGTGTCTCATACGCTTACTTTACCATGCCTAAAACCATTACGCTTCAATCGCTTCTACCATAGAAAGGATGAAGTCTGCTGAGGTTTTGGCTGAACTCTCAAGAAATGCATCAAAATTAAAACTTGCATCCATGTCTGCCGCATCGGAGATGGCACGAAGGATAAAGAACGGTACATTCAGGACGTTACAGACTACAGCCACACTCGCCCCCTCCATCTCAATCGCATGGGCTTTGAATACCTCACCGATCCACTCTTTTTTTTCCGGATTGGCGATAAACTGATCTCCTGTTGCGATTACACCCTCTTTAAGTGTAATTCCCTTGGCAGAGGCAACCTCTTTGGCGATATTTCTCAATCCGACATCGGTAGGGATACACACTTCCCCCTCCGGCACATACCCAAACGGATGCCCAAATGCCGTAATGTCCAGATCATGCTGACACAGCCCGTCTGCGATGATCAGATCACCGATCTTCAGTTCATCACTGATCGCACCTGCAACCCCAGAAAAGAGCAAAATGTCACACCCGAACTTCTCAATGAGCATGGTTGCAGTTAAAGTCGCAAAAACCTTTCCGATCTTTGAGTAGGCAACCACAATCTCTTTGCCTTTGTAGGTACCTTCATAATACTTGTTCGCAGCATAGATAGTTGTTGTGACGTTGTCCAGTTTTTCTATGAGTGGTTCTATCTCTTCGGGCATAGCACCCATAATCGCTATTTTCATTGTTTATCCAAGTTTGCTGATCTCATTGATGGCATTTGCCAAAGACTGCATATCTGAAACCACAAAATGCGGCTTTTTGGTCGCTTTTCTGTTAAGTCCCTTGAGTACCCCGCCATGTCCGAACTCGACATAGCAGTCCACTTCATCATCAAACTTTGCTATGGACTGTTTGTAAAGTACAGGTGAAACAAGCTGTTTTGGCAGCAGTTCGAGTGCTTCTGCTTTGGTACTGTATTTCTCGGCTGTGACGTTGGAGACAACCGGTGCTGTAAATTCATCTCTGAGCACCTCTTCAAGCTTCTGTGCCAATGGTGCCGTTGCAGACTCCAGCAGCGGACAGTGGGAAGCAACAGACATATTGAGCAGCATCGCACGTCTTGCCTTGTTCTCTTTGAGTACCGGCTCAAGCTCCTGGAGGTCGCTTTTGATACCGGCAATGACGATCTGCCCCTGCGCATTGTAGTTGACCGGCCACACTTTTTTGCCTGCCTCCCTAAAGTCTGCGCAGATCTTCTCCACCGTCTCATCATCCAGTCCCAAAGAGACCAACATCCCGACATCCTGTCCCTCACATGCCTGAGCCATCAGCTTGCCGCGTAGATTGACCAGTTCGACCGCATCGATGGCATCGAGCGCACCTACTGCTGTCAGTGCCGAAAACTCACCCAGTGAATGCCCCAGTGCATAGACCGGTTTCATAGGAAGTTCATTTTCAAAAAGCTTGTGCGCGATCGCAGAGACAAGCAAGATCGCAGGCTGTGTAAACTCCGTTTTTTCCAGATTGTCATTTTCTGTAAAAAGCAATGATTTAAAGTCGATACCGGTACGTTCGGAGGCAGCATCAAGCATCTGCTTTGCAATATCTGAGTTGTTGTAGAAATCCTCTCCCATACCTACTGCCTGAGACCCCTGTCCCGGAAATAAAAATGCACATTTGACTGACATTATCATCCTTTGTTTTAAAAATATAGTATGGCATATTTTACCACTTTAACCCAAAATCTTTAACCTACAACCTTTTGAATCATATCAACCAATGCCTTGCCGTCTATAAGCTCCATCTGTTTCTCTTGCACAAAATGCTCGCACTCTTTAGTAAAAGAGCTGGTTGTAATCACGATAGCCTTATCAACCTCATACTCATACATCAATCCGTACATTTCACGAATTACTTTAATCGTTACTTTTGAATCTTCATACTTTTTACACTGAACAATGGCAGTAGTACCCCTTTTTTTCATCCATAAATCTACCCCGCCGTCTGCACCTTTTTGTTCATTTCCTCGTACTTTCCATCCCTGTTCTTTGTAAAGTAGCAAACAAAGATGTTCAAACTCTAACCACGTAAGTTTCTTTAGTCTCTTTAAAGAACGGTATCGCTTTAGATAGCGTTTTGTTTTTGAGCGCAATATAAAACGCAAAAAAACCCAAAAAAGTCCCAATCCAAAAAAAAGAAGAATTGCAACAGAGTAGATCTGTATATCCGTATATATTTGCATAGAATAATAGAAAAATTATCATCAAGTCAAAATAGTGTCAATTTGATACTATTTTGACTTCTGTTTTTTTAAGTAATTCTTAATTTGCAGCAAAAGTTTATTGAGTTCAAGATGATATTTCCCCGGATAAACAGGAAGCATCTCAAGGTTATTATAAACAAACAATAATCCAATCTTTTCGGCAAGTCTGGCAACACGTTCTGCACCGATTTCTCTTGCCTCTTTTTCAAGATCTATAGCAAACTCTTTAATCTGCCATACCGCTTTACTTTTTGCAATATCACGAAAATAGCGATCGGATCCTTCAAATTTCTCCGTAAAGTGTTGTAGTGCATCAACATACTCTACTCCCTTCTTTTTTGCCCGCATTTTTCCCTCTTCAAGGTTGAGTATGATAGAATGATCGTTCTCGTCTTCTCGCTCAATCTCTTTAAGCATAGGAGCGATCTTACTCTTTGGCGTAATTTTAGATCGAATTCTTGACATCTCTACATATGCCTCTTCACTTCGTTTAAAAGCATCCAAAATATATTTTTCCATATTAATAATAGGTTTTCCTGCCTCTTTTTTAATCTTTCTCTCTTTAATATCTGCTTCAAAAAGGGCAATAATCAATTCAAAAATACTCTCTTGCATCACCGGCTTTATTAAGTAGGCAGAGATATGCTTTTTCTGTTCTGTATAGGAGTTTTTTGCATCTTTTAAAAGTACAAACTTAAGATCTTGTGTCTGCTGTACTTTTATTACCAATGCTTCAATACCATCTGTTAGCAAACTCTCATCCAGCACAAAAATATCATAATGGGCAAGATTGCTACCCCGCTTTTTGTATGCTTCTGCTCCGACATCTACCTCATATAGAAAATATTTAAACATTTTACAAAGACTATCTGCAACAATTTTACTTTTACAAATAAGCAATACTTTTTTTCCTAGCATACCAATATCAGGAAGCCTGTAGTAGCGTCTATTTCCCAAATCTTTCAATTTAAACGGTATCAATAGGGCAATCTTTCTCTTTTGGGCATCAAATGAGATAATCCCCTCTAATCTTTTAAGAATAGGGTTAAGCCTTACATCTAAAAAACTCTCTACCTTTTCTTTGCTTATATCTATATTTTCAATTTCAAAGGTAATTGCCTCCTCATACAAAAAATCATCCGGTGCATGCAGCGCAAGAGTCACCTCTTTATTTTCTGTATTTTGAAAAATAAAAACCAAAAGTTGTGTTAGCAAATGAGTAACAGATTCAGAATCACCTTTTAGCTCTTTTGGAATAGTAGAGTCAATATCGTAAACCAGCTCTATTCCTTTCTCTTCTCGTATTGATTCAAGTGCGGAATATATCGTCATTAAGACCATATTAATATCAAAATAACGCTCTATTTTCTTCATAGCTTCCCCTTCTTTTGCATACCGTTGTAGTATATATTAACACAAAATAGATAATAGTTGTCGTTTATTAAAGAAAAATAATTATAGAAAGTATAGTGAGGAAAATTAAGAAAAAAGACTTCCGTAGAAGTCTTTTATATTTAAAAAGAAATTACAGCTTAATGACAGCCACATCCTGAACTACAGCTCTCGCCACCACCGACTTGACCGGTTGCTGCTTCTTCGTCTGTTGCATCTCTTTCAGACATCACTGTTACAGAGAACATCAAATCTTTTCCAGCCAGAGGATGGTTAAAGTCGATAGTCACCTCTTTATCGTTGAATGATTTGACAACAACCTGTACAGTCTGTCCATCTTCGCCCTGACCGTATAGTGTCATACCCTCTTTCAGATCAACACCTTCAAACTGCTCAATAGGAAGCGTCTGTACCGCTTCAGGATTGACTTCACCGTATGCATCTTGGGCTTTGACAAGGATATCTGCACTCTCGCCCTCACTCATACCTTCAAGCGCTTTTTCAAGACCAGGGATGATCTGCCCTTTACCTGTTACAAACTCAAGCGGCTGTGCCCCTTTGTTGCTGTCTACGATCTCACTGCTTCCCGCTTCTTTTACTTCGTATTCAATACCGACTACGCTATTTTCAGCTTTAACTGCCATAATAGTTCCTAATGTTAAATTTGGTGCTATTCTATCTAAGCAAACTTTACCGATGCTTAACATCTGTATGTTTTTTCTATGTTCCCTTTAGCTATAATGCCTTATACAACGCTTGTGTGAAATGAGGATAAAACAGTGACAAGAGATGAGAAGCAGAAACTAAAAGAGAGTATTGAAAAAGAGATAGAAATACTCAGTAAAGAGATTGCCAGTATCCAAAAGGCACTCTATCCGGAAAAAGGGCAGGGACCTTCCGACAAAGTTGCACATCTGAACTTCAAACTTGATCAAAGTATTCACATACAGCGTTACGAAGAGGCAACCAAGCGCCTCAACCGTCTCAAACATGCCTATCTGAAAATTGACACACCGCAATACGGTATCTGTCAGGAGTGCGAAGAGCCCATTCCCATGGAGCGGCTCAAATTAATGCCCGAATCGATCTACTGTGTTAGCTGTATGGAAGAGTTGGGACTCTAAGCACGCATCTCTCCGTTACCGTAGATCTTGTACTTGTAGGTTGTCAGCTCATTAAGCCCCATTGGCCCTCTTGCATGCAGCTTGTTGGTACTGATACCCACTTCCGCACCAAAACCAAACTCCCCACCGTCTGTAAACTGGGTAGAGGCATTCAGATAGACACAGGAAGCATCCACCTCATTGAGAAACTTCTCCGCAGTCGTGTAGTTCTCGGTAATGATCGCTTCGGAGTGCTGTGAGCCGTACTGAGCAATGTGGGCAATCGCCGCATCAACCCCCTCTACCACACAGATGGTCAAAATGTTATCAAGATACTCTGTCGCGTAGTCCTCTTCGGTTGCCGTTACAGCATCAATGATCTGCCGTGTTCGCTCACATCCGCGTATCTCTGTCCCCTGTGCAGCATACGCCTTGGCAATACGCGGCAGGATATCCTCTGCGATCGCTTCATCAACCAGCAGTGTCTCCAGCGCGCCACAGATACCCGTACGGCGGCACTTGGCATTGACAATAACTCCCAACGCCTTCTCAAAGTCCGCATCCTCATCAATATAGGTATGACACAACCCTTTGTCATGTTTGACCACAGGCACGGTTGCGTTCTGGCTGACATAGCGGATGAGCGCCTCACCGCCGCGTGGTACGATCAGGTCAACATAGCGCTCCTGTTTAATAAGCTTCGCTACACCCTCACGGCTGCTGTCAGGCAGCAGAGCGATCGCCGCTTTTGGCAAGCCATTTTCTTCAAGTACCCCCTGAAGTATATCGGCAATAGCACGGTTGGAGTGTTCAGCCTCCTTGCCCCCTTTTAAAATGGCGACATTGCCGCTTTTAAAACAGAGTGCGCCTACATCGGCAGTCACATTGGGACGTGACTCATAGATCACCCCGATTACCCCAATAGGCACTGTTACCTTCTCTATCTTAAAGCCAGCATCGGCATACCATCCCTCAAGCACACGCCCTACAGGCTCTTTGAGCGCTGCGATCTGCTCAATGGCGGTCGCTATTGCTTCTATGCGTTTCTCATCAAGAAAGAGTCTGTCTTTAAGCGCTGCACTGAGATTGTTGGTTTCGGCATTACGCATATCCTCGGCATTGGCTTCCAGAATGGCAGATGCCTCTTCTCGCAGTTTGGCTGCCATGGCATGCAGTATACGGTTCTTTTCACTGCCGCTGAGTGTAGAGAGCACCCTGCTTGATGCTTTGGCTTCTTCTAAAAATACTTCCATATCAATTGTACCTCGTTTACAAAAAGTTGACTGATTTTAACAAATAAAACCTAATAATGCTATAATCTCCATTATTGAACAAAAGTGAGGCTAAAATGCAGACCATCACCTTTATCGGAAACGGCAATATGGCATTGAGTATCGCGCAAGGACTCAAAGACAAATACAACATCGAAGTGGTCGGACGCAACAGCGATCATCTCGATACCTTTGAAAAATCACTTGGTAAAAAGGTACAGAAGCAGCTCCTTGAGGAGTTTGATATTACGGACAAAACACTCCTTTTCTGTGTTAAACCAGGCAATCTTGAGGAGGTTGCAAAACAGCTCAAGGGCAAAGCGAAACTGCTCATCTCCATTCTCGCCGGCGTACCTGTAGAGAAGCTGAAAAAGAAGCTAAAAAGTAAAGCCTACATCCGCGCCATGCCCAACCTTGCCGCATCTGTAGGGGCATCCATGACCACACTGACCGGCGATGCAGATCACCGTGAAGAAGCAGAAGTACTGCTGCGCGGTGCAGGTGAAGTGTTGTGGCTGGAGAGTGAGAAAGCACTCGATATTGCCACGGCACTGGCAGGATCAGGGCCCGCATACCTCGCGCTTATCGCCGAGGCACTCGCTGACGGAGCGGTCAAAGAGGGACTTGGCAGAGAGGATGCCATGGCTGTCATGCGCGGACTCTTTGGAGGCTTTGGCAAGCTTATTCAAGATGTGCACCCTGCTCTGCTTAAAGACGGTGTCATGAGTGCCGGAGGCACTACTGCTGCGGGTTACAATGCATTGGAAAAAGGTAATGTACGTGCCGCATGTATGGAGGCGGTTGAAAGCGCCTACCAAAAGGCCGTTATCCTCTCGCACTAATAAATACGGATTAAATCCTCTTTGGCAAAAGACATATAACTATGGCGGGTAATTACAATAGGCATACCCAACCGTACCCAACGATAGAGTATCTTTATTTGTACAGGAGCAATATGGATACATCCGTGCGACATCCAGTCAACACTTCCTTGGTGTAATGCATGCCCTTGAGGTGTAAACTGCATCATATACTCCATATTGTTCATACCGCTCTCATCAGGATAGAGGCTAGACATATGATGTTTCTTTTTTCTTAAAATACGGAAAACTCCCGAAGGACTGCGAAATGCTGCTGCCCCAGAAGAGACTGAACCGCTTAACCACACCGTTCCATCCTTATCCACAGCATAGAAACGTCCGTCGCTTCCGGGTTCACGTACGGAAACAAGCACAAAATCTTTCCCTTTTAAATGCACGTTATATCTCTTTTTCGTTTTAAAATTCACTACTTCAAAAAGTGTTTTTCCTAATGGAACAACCTCTTGTTTAAGAGTGGATATTAGCGCATTGGGCACATACCCCTCTTGCGCATTTAAAAAGAAAGGGATAATACATGATAAAAAAAATTTCCAAAAAGACATTAATGTAACTTCTTTAATCTTTTTTTGGCAATTACAGCTGCCCTTTTACCCGGATAGCTCTCTACTACATTCTCATAAAAGGCTTTTGCCTGAGCTTTTTTCCCTATCCGTTCAAGCGATATCGCCGTATGTAACATAAGCACATCCATATAGCCTGCTTTGTCATACAGTCCGGCACTCTTCTTATAATAGAAGATCGCATCATCATAGGCTTTTGTGTAATAGGCTATCTCACCAAGATAGTAGTTTGATGCTGCCGGTTTGTACCCCTTCATTGCACTGATGGCAAAACGTTTTGCTGCTTCATCATACTGCTTTTTGACAAACATCCGTACTCCTTCACTGTAGAGCTTGGAAGGTGTTTTTGCCTTAAGTGAAGCATCTTCAGAAGTATATTTTGTTTGGGATACACTTTTCTTTTTTACACTACTCTGTGTTGAGGGTACATACCTCTGCTTGCTGTCCATTTCAAGTTTGGCAAGTTTGGATTCAAGCAGACGAACTCTCTGTTCAAGCTGGGTCTCTTTAGAAGTCCTGTCCTGTATCTGTGCAAGAGCAGCACTCATCCCTTCTATCAAAGAGGTCAGTCCATCTATCCGTTCATTCTGCTGTGCAATCTTTTGCTGCAAAAGCAAAATACGGTTTCGATTTGCCTGTGCGAGATCATCTCCGAATGCTTGAGCGCTGACAGTTGCTATTAGTATTGGGAAAAGGACTCTTTTAAGCATGCTCGTTTCCGTTATTTTATCAGACGAAGGTCAACACGTCTGTTCTGTGCATAACAGGCATCTGTCTGATCGCTACATGCGGGGTTGCTCTCTCCATAGCTGACCATTACCATACGTGATGCCGGTACACCTTGCATCGCAAGGGCATCTTTAACCGCTTTGGCACGTTTGAGTCCAAGCGCATAGTTGTACTCATCACTTCCAAACTCGTCACAGTTTCCTTCGATCTTTATCTTACTTCCGCTGCTGCCGGCTACCGAGGCATTCTTAGCCATATAGCTTTCCATATCGGCAGGGATCGTATACTGGTCAAAGCCAAAATAGATACTTTGGAATCCATCACTGCTGCTATTAGCATTTGCCAGTGCACTGCCGCCATATCTATTCTCATCTATACTTACTGTATCAGCCTCATAGGCATTTCCGCTTTTACTTCCAGCATCAAGACCACCCGGTGCCGGCTGTCCACAACCTGTCAAAAACAATACTGAACCTGTCACTACCGCTAAAAATATCTTTTTTATCATATTAATCCTTTTAATTTATCTCTTTTATTTTAATTACCAGTCTATAGACTGAATTTTCTTACCATCCATCGGGAAAAGTACACTCTGCTTACTATCAATATTGATATATCCGATGGAGGAACCACCCCCTACATGCTTAATATATTGAACTACCGATCCGTCTGACGAAAAGCGGGGGAAGAGATTGCTTCCCGTTGTCGTAAGAGGACGTGTCGAAGTACTGTCCGTTGCTGTCAGATAAAGGTTAAATGTGTTATTTCCAAAGGCACTACTGCTCTCTCTGCTTACATAGACGATGTGTTTGCCGTAGGCATCGACAGCATTATTATTCCGTCCATGGTATACCACCTGGGAGACAGCTGATCCCAAAATCGATTTTTTAAAGATATTTGCGTATCCAAGTCTATTGGAAACAAAAACAATACGACTCTCGTCATCCACATATTTTCCACCCACATCGATACCATTGAATGTAGTAACTCTTCTCTTTACACCTGTAGCAAGATTGAGTTCATAAATGTCCGGCTGACCAAAAGGTGCCATGGTAAGCAGCAGCTTCGATCCATTTTTGCTGACATCAGAACAGACCATCATTCCTTCAGATGCAATGATCTTTGTACGCGCACCAGTATAAATGTTGAGTTTGTAGAGTGTCGGCACCAATCCTCTGTAGGAGGTGTAGTAGAAGGCTCGCTGGTGTGTATCTGCCCAAATCGGGAAAAGGTTGAGCCCACCGCGGATAATTGTCTTTTGATAGGTAAACGAATAGTCTGCTAATACGATCTCACTTCGTCTCGGAGAGGTATAACGGGCAAATACAACATATCTGTTGATCCATCCGATACTTGGAAATCGTAGAAGATCGTTAATATCTGACACCGCTTTGTGAACAAGAAAAGGCATTTTACGCAAAGAGGCGATTGCATAGCTTTTTTGAAATATCTCTTTACCTTCAGAAGTTTTAATCAGTCTTATTGTTAATTTGGCTCCGGAACTTTGAGTAAAGCTATATTTAAGTACATACTCTCCTCTTTTAAGTACAGGATCTATAATTGCTCCATTAAACTTACCTTGATGATAAGCAGGATCAACAAGAAAATGCCCCGATATTTTCAAATCGGAAACAAATAGATGAAAAATCTTTTCATGAGGTACAAGAGAGCCCTCTTCCAATACAATACGCGCACGCTGCTCTACATCTTTTTCTATAGTCAGCGTCGCATCAACAGCAAACAAGTTTAGTGTCAGCAACACAAGTAACAGGTATCGCACAAAACATCCTTTTAATTATAAACCTAAATTATTTTTAGTATAGATTGTATCAAGGAGGAGTTAAAATCTTCATTAAGAAATATAAATTCATTTTTTCTCCCGTTTCTACATTGTATGTGGGAATCCATACTTCAATACATTACACATAATAACAGTTAAGACTTATAAATCAAGTCTTATATGCGTTCCCACGTCAAATATGGGAACAAATCAAGACTCACTCTTTGGCAATAAACTCTGCCTCAAAAAGATAGGTTCTGCTGCCTTTGTGCGGACCAAAGCCAAACTCCTGAAGCTGTTCAAGATAGTCGGTTAAGGCTCTGTTGAACTCTGGGTTGCGTGATCTTCGTTTGATCTCAAATTCAAAATGACCTGTAGGGTCGATTTTGAGATAGACTTTAACCTTTTCACCCGCAAAATCGCTTTGTGCAGGCCACCCTTCAAGCATCTCCTGTACTTTGGCAAGGTAGTCATCCTCCACACCGCTGTCAAGCTGCTTCTGCTGCTTAAGAGAGCGGGACGGCTTTTTGGTTTTTGAGGGTTTGGCATCCACCATTTCAAAAAGCTTCTTTTTTGGCACCGTGTGGATGGGCTTCTGAGTCACTTTTATCAACGGTTTTTTCTTTTCTGTTTTAACCCCGGCAAAAAGATCATTTACCCGTTTTTTAGGCTTTTTGGTACGCTCTTTTTTTCTTTTTGGCGCTTTTTTGACAATCTTCTCTTTGATCACCTTCTGTCTCTTGGCAGGTTCCGGTTTTTTCTGTGCTTTTGGTTTCAATTTTGTTTTGGGTTTGGGTTTTCGAATCGGCTCTTTTTTGGGCTTGGATACTTTTTTTGCTTGCACAGGGGGGATCAGAGTGCCATTGGCAGAAGTTGCAATTGCTACCTGGATGCGGTGATCATCTTTTTTGACATAGTGTTTCTTCTTCTCATCCGTGCGGTGATTAAAATAGAAAATCAGCAGTCCTATAATAAAAAGATAGATACCTGCTGCAACGATCCCCCAGACAATACGCAGTATATTTTGACTCATAGCGTTATAAGGGAGACCTTTTGAAAACCTGCGGCTTTGATGCTTTTGAGCAGATACATCACATCTTTGTACCGCAAGCGCTCATCGGCACGAATATAGACCTCCCTGCTTTTATCAAGTGCAGCGGCTTTGTTGACAAAATCGTCTGCAAATGTCGCTAGTGTGTAGATATCTTTGTTAAGATATATCTTCTGATCCTTATCCATGCGGATGGTTAATGTTTTGGGTTTGGTAACTTTAACGGTTTTTGAGCCTTGCGGCAGATTGATCTGCTCTTGAAATGTGATCGTGGGAGCGGTGATCATCAAAATCGCCATAAGCACAAGCATCACATCCACCAGAGGGGTAATGTTCAGATCCGGATTGTCATCCCAGGAGAACATTGCTATCCTTCTTGAGAGAGTATGACTTTAGACTGTGAAGTCAGCAACGAGGAGAGCTCATACGCCTTGCGCTTAAGTATCAGATGGAAACTGTAGGCGAAAATGGCAACAACTATCCCCGCTGCTGTGGCGATCAGAGCTTCTGATATTGCAGGAGCTACAACAGCTAGAGATGCCGAAGACTGTGCACCAAGCTTTGAAAAGGTTTCAAGGATGCCGATAACTGTACCAAACAACCCAATAAAAGGCGAAGTGGATGCGATAATAGAGAGCCACGTCAGCCCTTTGGTTGAAACCCTTATGGCATCAGAGGTTGCCGCTTCAAGTATGGCTTTGTTTGGTCTGCTTACTCTGGAGAGATAAGTAAAAATAAGTGAACTGCTTGACACTGATTTTGACTGACCTGTATAGAGTGCTTTTAGAGAACGGGCTTCAGAGCTTATACGTCTTTTAAGAATGTAAAATCTGTCGAGAAATATCCAGAAAGTGGCGATAAAGTAAAGAGAGAGCACAAGCAGTACGAAGATCGTAATCGCACTGCTGCCCATGAAATAATCAAGAAGAGAGCCCAATTTAGAGAGATTTCCCTATATTCTCGACTTTGCTTACTGCTGCAGCAATTACCGTGTTCGAAGACTCCGCTTTTTTCAAAAGCTCTTTTGCTTCGTTCAGGGCTTTTGCCAGATCAGTATCATCACCTGAGAGTGCAACTGCACCGTCAACGATACATGTTGTCTTCTCCTCATCTACTTTGACATAGCCGGAATTGATAGCAACAGCCACTGTTTTCCCGTCAGCTTTGATGATCTCGATGACACCTGTCTCAAGCAGTGAAACAAGCGTAGCATGCTTTGGAAGTACACCAAACTCCCCTTCCGATCCCGGAAGCGTTACCTGACGTACTTCATCATCGAAGATCACACCGTTTGGTGTGACGATTTCAAGCTTCATTAGTTCCATAAATATCCTTTACTAAAGAGAAGAACTAAGCTTACTTAGCATTGATCTTATCGTTTTTCGCAACAGCCTCAGCCATATTTCCTACCATGTAGAACGCTGCTTCGTTCATATGGTCATATTTACCTTCAAGCAGTCCTTTGAAACCTTCGATCGTATCTTCAAGTGTTACATACACACCCGGGCTTCCTGTAAACACTTCTGCAACGTGGAACGGCTGAGAGAGGAACTTCTCGATCTTTCTTGCTCTCTCGACAACCAGTTTATCATCTTCTGAAAGCTCGTCCATACCAAGGATCGCAATGATGTCCTGCAGATCTTTGTACTTCTGAAGTGTCTGCTGAACACCACGTGCTACATTGTAGTGCTCCTCACCAATGATCTGCGGATCGAGCATTCTTGAAGTAGAATCAAGTGGATCAACCGCAGGGTAGATACCTTTCTCAGCAATAGAACGGTTCAGTACCGTTGTCGCATCAAGGTGGGCAAATACAGAAGCCGGTGCCGGGTCAGTCAGATCATCCGCAGGTACGTAAACTGCCTGAACAGAAGTAATAGAACCTTTAGTCGTAGAGGTAATACGCTCTTGTAGCGCACCCATCTCACGGCTCAATGTCGGCTGATAACCAACCGCTGAAGGAATACGTCCAAGGAGTGCTGACATTTCAGAACCAGACTGTGCAAAACGGAAGATGTTATCGATGAACATAAGTACATCAAGACCCATCTCGTCACGGAAATATTCAGCCATAGTAAGACCTGTCAGAGCAATACGGTTACGTGCTCCCGGAGGTTCACTCATCTGTCCGTAGCAGAGTGCAACTTTGTCAAGAACGTTAGATTCTTTCATTTCGTGATAAAGGTCGTTACCTTCACGTGTTCTTTCACCAACACCTGCAAATACTGAATATCCACTGTGTTTCATAGCAACATTGTTGATCAACTCCATAATAATGACAGTTTTACCAACACCCGCACCACCGAAGAGTCCAACTTTACCACCCTTAGCGTATGGTGCAAGAAGATCAACAACTTTAATACCTGTTTCAAATACTTCTGTTTTTGTACTCTGCTCTTCAAATGCCGGTGGATCTCTGTGGATAGACCAATACTCTTTTGCCTCACATGGACCATTATCATCAACGGTATCTCCTATAACGTTGAAGATACGTCCAAGAACTTCTTCACCAACCGGTACTTTGATCGGTGCGCCTGTCGCTTTGACTTCCTGTCCTCTGACAACACCTTCACTCATATCCATTGCAATGGTTCTAACTCTGTTGTCACCAAGCTGTGCAGCAACCTCAAGTACGAGTTTTTGCTCTTTACCGTCAAACGTATATACCGTCTCCAGTGCCTCATTGATCTCCGGTAGATAGTCTGTGAAGTCCACATCGATTACCGGACCCAAGACTTGTACTATTTTACCTGTCATTACTTCTCCTCTAATTATTTCATTGATTCCATACCACTGATGATCTCTATGAGCTCAGTCGTAATCGCTTCTTGTCGTGCTTTGTTGTACTGTACAGTCAGTGACTTTACCATCTCTTTTGCATTGTTCGTTGCAGCATCCATTGCCTGCATACGTGCAGAGTGCTCTGCAGCAAGAGAGTCGATCAGTGAGTAGTACATCGTGTACTCAATATACCGTTTTACAAGTGCATCCAGCAGGGTATCATCATCATCCGGTTCAACCTCAAGTTCGGAAGTCGAAGCGGAGTTTAGTTCTAGCTTGGAAGGGTCAATAGGCAGCAGTTGATCTTGCTTGATCTCCTGTGTGATCATATTGACATATCCGTTGTGTACTAAAACGATTCTGTCCGTTTCGCCATTCACATATGAAGTTGCGACCTCATTGATAAACTCAGCTGCCTGTGCATAGTCTGGTGCAGCGGAAAGACCGACAATCTCGTCATTGAGTTCAATATTGTTGAACTTGAAATAGTCGATCCCTTTCCTACCTACCGCTCTAAGACGTACTTTGACATTCTGTGCTTTGTACTCGGCAATCAACTGGCTTACCCGCTTAATAGTCTGTGCATTGAAACCACCGCAAAGACCTTTGTCGGCTGTGATGAATACGATATCTACACTCTGCGGTTTTTCAACCTCTCTGAAATAGACATTGTCAAGACCGTCAGCATTTGCCTGCTGCATCTTCTGTGCTATCTCGTTGAGCAGCTCAGTCAGCTTTGCAGCGTAAACGCGTGATCTTTTTGCAAGCTCTTCCGTTCTTCTCAGCTTAGCGGAAGAGACAAGCTTCATCGCATTGGTAGTCTTGGCAGTGTTCTTGACACTTCCAATCTTACGCTTGATCTCTTTTAAATTAGCCATGTTCAGCCTTTCTTATGCTGCAAAAGAAGCTTTAAAATCTTCGATCGCTTTTCTCAACTCAGCTTCCGTCTCGTCTGTGATCTTCTTGTCATTTCTGATCGCATCGAGTACATTCATATACTTCGCTTCCATAAACGGCATCAGTTCCGCTTCAAATTTTACAACTGAAGATGCCGGAATATCATCAAGGTATCCGTTGGCACCTGCAAAGATGATCACAACCTGCTTCTCAATAGGTACCGGGGAGTATGGCCCCTGCTTCAGTACCTCAACCATTCTCTGCCCACGCTCAAGCTGTGCTCTTGTATGATCGTCAAGATCAGATGCAAACTGTGCGAATGCCTGTAGTTCACGGAACGATGCAAGGTCAAGTCTCAGTGTACCCGAAACCTGCTTAGTCGCTTTGATCTGTGCAGCACCACCAACACGTGATACAGAAAGACCAACGTTGATTGCAGGTCTGATACCGGAGTTGAAGAGGTCTGTCTCAAGGAAGATCTGACCATCAGTAATTGAGATAACGTTAGTTGGGATATATGCCGCAACATCACCTGCTTGTGTCTCAATGATCGGGAAAGCAGTAATAGAACCTGCACCAAGATCATCATTGAGTTTTGCTGCACGCTCAAGCAGTCTTGAGTGTAGATAGAAAACATCACCTGGATACGCTTCACGACCCGGAGGGCGTCTGAGGATCAGTGACATTTCACGGTAGGCAACCGCATGTTTGGAAAGGTCATCATAGAAGATAACTGCATGTCTTCCGTTGTCTCTAAAGTACTCAGCCATAGTTACACCTGCATAAGGAGCAAGGAACTGAAGTGCAGAAGAGTCAGCAGCACCGGCATTCACAACGATAGTGTAGTCCATTGCACCGTGCTCTTCAAGTTTTTTCACTGTTGCAGCAACGGTAGATTGCTTCTGACCGATAGCAACATAGATACAGACAACATCTTGACCTTTTTGGTTGATGATAGTATCGATTGCCAATGTGGTTTTACCGGTCTGTCTGTCACCAATGATAAGCTCTCTCTGACCACGTCCAACCGGAACCAGTGCATCGATCGCTTTGATCCCTGTTTGAAGCGGCTCATGAACAGATTTACGTGCCATGATCCCTGGTGCTTTCTCTTCGATAAATCTATGTTCAGTTGCTTCTACTGCACCTTTTCCGTCAAGCGGTTCACCAAGAGGGTTGACAACTCTTCCCATAAGACCGTCACCTACCGGTGTTTTAAGGAGTTCACCAAGTCTCTTGACACTCATTCCCTCTTTGATTCCGGCACTGCTTCCAAGTACAACAACACCAACATTTGCCTCTTCAAGGTTCAGTACAAGCCCTCTTGCACCGTTTTCAAACTCAACAACCTCTCCGGCCATAACATTGTTTAGTCCATAGACAGTTGAAATACCGTCTGCAATACCTACTACTTTACCTACCTCATTGATGTCAACATCAATCTCAAAGTTCTCGATTCTCTCTTTGATGATCGAACTTATCTCATCTGCTTGCAATTTTACTGCCACTGATACTCCTTTACTGTTAGATAACTACAAAGACTTCTTGATGAAATCAATGAGCTGTTCCTTAACTCTCTGCTTGGAGAAGTTAACCTCTATTCCTAAATCATCCACTGAAACACGCAGTCCGTCAAGATCGCTCTTCTCCTGCTTAAGGGTGATCGATGCACCTGTATATTTCCCAAGTGTATCCTCAAGCTTTTTCAACTCATTTTTATCGAGCTTCTTGCTACTTTTGAGAATCCCTTCATACTTATTTGAAGCTTTCTGAAGCTCCGCATTAAGTACTTTAGAGATTGCCGGAATTAGATCCAGACGTTTATTTTCACCTAGTATCTTAATAAAATTAATAAGACTGCTATCTAATGTATTGCCTAATGCTGTAAGAATCATCTCTGTTTTCTTCTCAGCAGAAATAATTGGAGATGTCAACACTGTTGCGATCTTCTCTGAAGCAATGGCCTCTGTCAGGACATTCAGTACTGATGCTGCCGAAGCAATATCTTTGCTGGCAGAAGAGAGGGCCGTTGCATAACGTTTAGCGATTAGCTCTTCCATGCTTATGCCACCTTTCTGGAGATAATATCAACAATTTTACTCTCTTCAAGCATGATATCATCTACCGTAATATTTTCACTCAGCACTTCATCAATTGCTTCTCTTGATGCTCTACGCTCTTCAAATGCAACCTTTTCATCAAACTGTTTCTGCATTGCTTCAAGTTCTTGAGTATTTGCTTCTGCAATTTTTTGTGCAAGAACTACAGCCTCTTTTCTTGCATCTTCAATAATCTGCTCTGCTTTCTTTACACTTTCGTCAAGACGTACCTGAGCCTCTTTTTTTTCATCTTTTGCTGCCTGAAGCTTCTCTTCAATCTCTTTGAGTTGAGAAGCAATTTGAGAAGATCTTCCATTAAAAAAGTCTTTAATAGGGTTTGCTAACAAATACCAAAGCAATGCAGCAAAAATTGTAAAGTTAATCACTCTCGGCCAGTAGTCACTCTCTCTACCGGTCTGGGCGAAATAGCGGCTTGCTTCCTCTCCATGTCCACTGCTTGCCAAAAGCACAGCAGGCAGAACTATGAGAGACAGTAGTATTACTTTTTTCATACCTTTCCTTCCTATAGCTTGCTGAATTTAGCTTTGAGGCTCTCTTTAAAAAGAGGCATCTGAGAGATAAGCTCGTTTTTAAGACTCTCTTTTTCCTCTCCAAGTCTCTCTACAAACTCGGCATAAGCTTTATCCAGCTCACTCTGTTTTGTCTCAATCTTGCTTGCTGCCAGTGCCTTCTCTTCTTCAATGGCTTTCTGTCTGATCGCAGCGGCTTCAGCTTTTGCTCGGCTGATATTCTCATCCGCTTTTGCGTTAAGCTCATCACTATTGCCACTAAGCCCTTTTGCCGCTTCAAGATCTTTTGCTATGGTGCGCTCACGAGCATCCATGAATTTCAACAGTGGTTGAAACAGCATTCGATTCAAAACGACAAGAAGGGTCAGAAACAATACCAAGACAAACAACATTAACGGTAAATGTATGTCAAGCATTAAAACTCCTCGTGTAATTTCGCATTATATTACCATCTTATAAATGAGATAACGGTTAATTTTTAGCGATTTTTGAGGAATGAAAGAAAGTTTTCAAACTCCTGTGTATTTTCGAAGAAAATCTCTATACTTTTAGATTTAGTTTTATGTTTAAAAGGAAGATGTGTTTTAAGAAATTTGGTTGCATTTTCAGGTATTAAAGATATTTTTTGGGCAGGTACGGACTTGCTGATCTCTTTTCTGTTTTTAACCATTTTCTCAACATCACGAACACTCAATTTCTGCCCAATAATAGAGTCGATGATAATCTTTTGACGCTTATCGTCGAGTCCTACTAGTACTTTTGCATGCCCTTGTGTAATTTTCCCGGCAACTAGCTGTTTCTTTGCATAATCACTCAAACTCAGCAGACGCATCGTATTGGTAATTTGCGATCGACTTTTATGGACAATGCGTGAGAGCTCTTCATGGGTGATCTTATGCACTTCTATTAGTTCAGCATAAGAGTTTGCCAATTCGACCGCATTGAGATTCTCTCTTTGAATGTTCTCTATAAGCGCTAGTTCACGCAGTCTGAACTCATCAATGGACACATTGGCGATAATCGCTTTTACCGTATTGAGTTTGGCAAGTTTATGCGCGCGAAGACGGCGTTCCCCTGCGACAAGAAGATACCCTTCATCTTTTTCAATGACAACGATTGGCTGTAGCAGTCCGTGTTTGCGGATAGACTCACTCAACTCCTTAAGTGCTGTCTCATCGAAATGCTTTCGTGGCTGATAGGGGTTTGGGCTAATCTGATCTACCGGAAGTTCTTCAACCCGTGCTCCCTGTGCTTTGAGTTCAAAGTTGTCGATACTGCTTAAGTCTTTCTCGTATGCCTCTTCTACTTCTGAGAGGATATCTCCCAATCCACGTCCAAGTGCCATATTAGCCTCTTGCTATAACAGTAGCGAGGTCTCTGTAGGCAAGCGAACCTTTGGAACCTGCTGCATAATTGATAACCGGTTTTCCAAAGCTCGGACTCTCAGCGATCTTTACATTTCTCGGTACCACAATACACTCTTTGGAGTTCTTCTTCACATGAAAAAGCTTATCTTTGAAGTGATGCGAAAGATCTGCAAGTACTTGTTTGGAAAGGTTATTCTGCTTAGAATACATGGTTGGCAAGAAACCCTTGATCTTCAATTTTGGGTTAATAGTCTTTTTCAGCAGACTAACCGTATTGAGAAGCTGCGCAAGCCCTTCAAGCGCAAAAAATTCACACTGGATAGGAATAATAACAGAGTCTGAAGCGCTAAGCGCATTTATTGTGATAGGACCAAGCGCCGGAGGCGAGTCAATAATAATGAAATCATACTTTTTGGAGACCTCTTTAATCTTCTCTTTAAGCACAAGTTCACGGTTTTTCTTTTTGGGATTGTAAAACTCCTTCTCAATCCCGACAAGACCGATATTGGATGGGGCAAGATAAAGCTTTTTAATCTGTGTTTTAAGTATAACTTCAGAGAGTTTTTTACTGCCAATAAGTACATGGTAAATATTGTACTCATAGTCGTTTCTGCTAAATCCTAAGCTTGTAGTGGCATTGGACTGTGGATCGATATCCATCAATAGTACTTTTTTACCCTTTTCCGCCAGTGAGGCAGCAAGGTTGACCGCTGTTGTTGTTTTACCTACGCCACCTTTTTGATTGGCAATACTGATCACTTCACTCATCGTAAACTATATATCCTCTTCCCGTCAATCATGAGTGAACCGTCCTCGCACAGCTGTGCATTTTGCAGGCTCACTTTTCTCTTTTCAATATGTACTGAAAATCTTCTGCTTAACTCAAATTCTACCCGATACTCACTAAAAACCTGCTTCCAGTCAGGAAATTTCTCAAGTACCTCAAGATACTGTTTCAAAAGTACTTCAGGCGGGATTTCAACACCGATTCCACGGTATGTTCCACTGCGCTTTTTCAGGTTGATGCCAATCCCGCAGACCAGTACATCTCCTGTCGCTTTTGTGATAGTGCCGCCGACTTTGTCATCATCTATATAAAAGTCGTTAGGCCATTTTAGCCAGATTTTCTCGGTAAAGCCCAACAATACTTTTTTCATGAGAAAAGAGAAGTAGATTGAAGCAGAAGAGAGAGGAAGATCTTTGGGCAAATCATTCAAAGCAACAGCAACAGAAGCGAAAAAGTTACCCTTCTCTCCCTGCCAGCTGTTCTCTCTGCTGCCTATCCCGGCATATTGCTCCTCGGCGATGACGGCTACCGGCGCTCTCACTCTCCTCTCTCCGATCGCATCGGTAAGGTACTGCTGGGTCGAGGCAAGGCTATGAAACGATTGTATCTCCAACCTTTAGTCCCCTTCCGACACAGTAAGCCTTAGCCGACATCGCTTTTTTTGATGGCGGCTGCAGGGTGCCGATCTTTAAACTCCCTCTTGCACAGCCTACAACTACATCATCCCCCTCTATAGAGAGAATCTCAAAGGGGGTATGCTCCGATGCACGTTCAACAAGTGAGACATTATCAAACTTCGTACCGTTTTGGGCGAATATCCCCGGCCATCCTTCAAATGCTCGGTACTTGTTGTAGACAACCGTCGCGTCTAAAAAATCCACCTCTCCGTCACTCTTTTTGATCTTTTTACACACACTTGCCATGCTCTCATCCTGTGGCTGCGGTGTCAGGGTATCAAAATGGCGGAGTGTTGAAAGTGTCAGGGTACAGGCATCTTTTGTCAATTGTGCCATCAATGAATACAGACGCATATCTTCCGGGATTTCAAACGTTATCTTTTCAAGAACAGATCCTGTATCAAGCCCTTCCTCCATCAACATAGAGGTCACACCCGTTACTTTGTCACCATTGAGCAATGACTGTTGTACCGGAGAAGCGCCACGATACTGCGGCAACAGTGATGCGTGCAGATTGATACATGGGGCAATATCGAGGATCGATTTTGGCAATAACTGTCCAAATGCCGCCACAACAATAAAGTCAGGCATCTCGTGCGCTATCTTTTCACTAATCCCCTCTTCACTCAAACGGTTTGGCTGCAATACCGGTATGTCATGCGCCTTGGCAAGTACTTTGACCGGCGGCGGTGTCAACACCTTTTTTCTCCCCACAGGACGATCAGGCTGTGTCAACACCAACACAACCTCCATATCATCAGCCTCTATCAGTGTTTTAAGAATCGCTTCCGCATAGTGCGGTGTCCCCATATAGACAATTTTTTTCATCTCTCTTCACCTTCAGAACAAAAAAGTGTCCCACCCTCATGCCTCTTTTCAAGCAAAAATCTCTCCACATCATGCAGATCAAACCCACTAGCAAGGAACATCTCTCTGCCATGTTGCATCAAAAAGTCAGCCGCCTGTAGTTTGGTCACAATGCCACCGGTTGCAAATTCGTTGTTGGGCGTGTGCTCCGCACAAAGTTCGGCATCACTAATGTGAGTCACTACTTTTCTCGGCTTTGCATCCGTATAGCAGTTGGGATCTTTGTCGTAGAAGGCATCGATATCCGAAAGGATCACCAAAAGTGATGCGTCAAAATAGTGTGTTACATGTGCCGAAAGTCTGTCATTGTCACCAAAGACAAGCTCATCGATACTGACCGTATCATTTTCATTGATAATAGGCACAACACCGTTTGCAAGCAGGGTCTCGACCGCCTCTTTGGCATGTGTTGTTGCCCTTCTGGAGTCGAACACATCTGCACTCAGCAGTATCTGTGAACAGAGTAGCCCGTAACGTGCAAACTTCTCCTGATACATCTTCAGTAGCAGCGGCTGTCCGATCGCCGCAAGTGCCTGACGGTTAGCGACAGAACTTCTGTCAAGTTTCAACTGGCTGTACCCTGCCGCAACTGCACCAGAACTGACAAGAATAACATCATGCTTAGCCTCTCTGAGTTTGGAAACGAGTGAAACCAATGCCAGCATACGCTCTTTGGCAACACTGCCATTCTCAGTCAGAACATGAGAACCTACTTTGATCACCAAACGCATTTACGCCTCCTCGTCTGCCGCTTTCTGCAGTGTCTGGACCATTTTGACAAAATCGCCCAGTGCATAGCGAAGCGCTTCTGTATTGAGGTGTGCGACCGATGAGATCGGTAGGACAAAAAGCGGCTCTTTCTGAGGCAGTTGCACACCAAAGTCTGTTTTAAATCCATAACTGCTATACCGCACGTCAGCCTTATATTTGCCAAGGGTATCATTTTTTTCCAGACCGATATCAGAAAGAAACTGTTCTGTCAAGCCATTCACCTCATCTACAGAGAGGGAATCAATCTTGGTGATGGCAATGGCATGTCTTCGTGTTGCAAGTGTCTGAGAGTAACGCTGCAGTTCTATAAGCAGGGTTTCATACTGGTATTTCATCTCTCTGTAATTGGCAGCATCGATCAGTAAAAGCAAGGTTTTAGTACGCTCAATATGTTTGAGAAACTCCAGTCCAAGCCCTCTTCCATCACTTGCTCCTTCAATGATGCCAGGAATATCCGCCATCATAAAAGAGTCATAATCGCCAAGATGCACCACCCCAAGTTTTGGCGTGAGTGTCGTAAACTCATAGTTGGCAACCTGCGGTCTGGCATTGGAGAGAGTAGATATCAACGTCGACTTCCCGACATTGGGATAGCCGACCAGTCCCACATCGGCAATGAGCTTCATCTCAAGTCTGACCCGTTTGGTAATCCCGGGAAGTCCCGGTTGTGCATAGGTGGGACGCTGATTGGTAGAACTTTTGAAGTGCATATTGCCAAGTCCTCCTTTGCCCCCTTCGAGAAACTTGACCACTTCACCTTCATTAACCAGATCAAGCAGCTCTTCGCCAGTTTCAAGATCGATCACTGTCGTTCCAGGAGGGACGGTAATCGTAACATCCTCACCCTTTCGTCCATAGCGTTTTCGCCCTTCTCCCGGACGTCCATTCTCTGCTTTGATGTGGTTTCTTCCGCGAAGTGCGGATAGAGTATCGGTATTGTTGTCCACTTTGAAAAAGACTGATCCTCCTCGACCTCCGTCACCTCCGTCAGGACCGCCATTAACTACAAATTTTTCCGTCCAGAAAGAGATCGCACCTGCGCCTCCTTTACCTGAACTGATCGTCAGTTCTACACTGTCTACAAACATCTTTTACCTTTTGTTTACGAAAAGATCCATTTGACATGAATCTCTTTTATGAATGATGCAATTATACCCAAATCTCTTCGGATTTTTCTCTAAAGTGCTGGTCATCAGAGTTGTGGTATTTACATAGTGCTATCATGAAAAAAACCATCCAAATAATACGCTGCATTAAAAAAGCGTTTTTGGAAGAATAATAAATTTTTGGAAGAATAAAGAAAAGTCGGTATACCTGAAACGGTATACCTGAAAATATATTTTGAGTATTATGCAGGGATAACAGAAACTCTCTTCTGGCTTCTGCTGTGGTTCTCAAATTTTACAACACCCTCAACAAGTGCGAAGATAGTATGATCTTTTCCCATACCTACACCGTTTCCGGGCTTCACTTTTGTACCTCTTTGTCTGATAATAATGTTACCAGGAATTACTTTTTCTCCGCCAAATTTCTTAACACCGAGGCGGCGTCCGATGGAATCACGGTTGTTCTGGGTAGACCCTTGACCTTTCTTGTGTGCCATTTTATCTCCTTAGCTTATGCGATTTTTGTAATTCTAACTCTAGTGTAGTCTCTTCTGAAACCTCTTTTGAGCTTTGAATCTTTTCTTCTTCTTTTTTTGTAGATGATCACTTTTTTGTCTCTGCCTTCGTTGATCACCTCACCTTTGACAACAGCACCCTCTACGAATGGTGTTCCTACTGTCAATTCTCCATTGTCTACAGCAAGAACCTCTTTGAACTCTACTGCTGCTTTTGGCTCAAGCCCCATGTTGTCAAAACAGATGATATCACCCTCTTGCACTTTGAATTGCTGGCCACTTGCTTTAATGATTGCGTACATTGCAAACCCTTTACTATCTATGTATTTTAAAAAAGTTCGTGATTATATCGAAACAATGTTTAATATTTTTTTAAAGTATAACGGTTTAACCAAAATCGACGGTCTGATCTGCAAATGCAATACACTCTATCTCTACAAGTGCATTCTTCGGCAGTGTCTTGACAGCGATCGTACTTCTTGCAGGACGATGGTCACCGAAATGATGCTCATAGATCTCATTGACCTTTTCAAAATCGTTCATGTCCGCAAGGTAGATGGTCGTTTTGATCACATGTTCAAACCCTGAACCTGCTTCTCTGAGTACATAGAAAAGGTTTTTCATCACCTGCTTGGTCTGATATTCGATACCTCTTGTCTCCATTGTACCGTCAGGCATCAGTGCGATCTGCCCCGAAGTATAGACAAGTCCGTTCGCTATGACTGCCTGTGAGTAGGGTCCTATTGCCGCCGGTGCTTCCTTGGTGCTTACAAATCTCATATGTGTCCTTTATTTCGTATTTCTTTCGTAAAATATATAAGAGGTAGAGTAATCTGAGAACTCAAAATAGACCTTCTTCTCTCCTGGGTCTTTTTTCATGTTGAAATTCACATCATCATACCCGTATCCGTAACGATAAGGTCTCAGCTTTCCGTCATTGCTTCCAAATGCTGTGGATAGCTTGTCAATGTTGATAAAACGGTGTACCAGTTTGTCTCCTGCATAGACATCGAGTACCCCGTTGGTACCTGTCCAGTTTTGCAGTGATCTGCTGAGACTGTTCTGTGTCTCCTGAGTACATCCCGTTACAAGCAGTACCGCTACTGCCGTAGCCATCATAATCTTCAGCTTCATGCTCTTCTCCTTATATGAGGCATAAGTTTAACACATTTCATATTATAGTGCAGCCTCTCTTATTTCTTTTCTTTCGGCATTCCGAATTTTTGGGTAATCAGCTCACCTTCATCATCAAAATAGAGATAATAGAGCTTGTCTTTTGCTATCGGCAATCCGGCAAGATAGCGCAGTGCCAGATTTGCCTGAAGCGATCCTATATACATAACAACCGGTGCGGTAATACCGCCTGGTTTGTGATCAGAGATGTTAAAGACCTGAAAGTTTGCCTCATCAAAGAAACAGACCTGTCCATTATACTCCTCCACAGATGCATAGACCCATGGTATACCTATCGCTTTGGCATACTTGTCTATCTCTGCACGTACCGGTAGGTTATCTGTTGCATCGAGGATAAGATCATAGCTGTTTCCCATCTCCTTGAAATCCTCAAACGCCATATCGAAAGCGACTGCTTTAACAAAGGGGTTTTTCTTTTCAAGAAGTGCAGTCACTGCTTTGGCTTTGTTCTTTCCTTCATCATCGAGCGTAAAGGCGATCTGGCGGTGAATGTTGTGTCCGGAAATCCGGTCAAAGTCTACCATATGAATCTCCCCGATACCCGATGTCCCCAGTGCCATAGCAAGGGTACACCCAAGCCCTCCTGAACCAATAATAGCAATCTTCTTTTTTAGCAGGCTCTTCTGTGTCGCTTCACCCCACAGCTGTATCTGTCTGCTAAAATAGGCTTCCAGTGTCATACCTCATGTTCCTTCAGTGCTTTCTCAAACCCCCACATTTTCCGGTGATCCGTTACCTCTTTTTTGTCAATCACTTCTACAAGCATCGACTCTTTGTCCTCAAGCATCATCTCTACCTCTCCTTCAGGAGAAACAAGCATAGTATCACCATAGAATTTCCATTGGATATCATGATCGCTGTACTCTCCAAGACGGTTGGCACGCAGGATGAAACATCCGTGAAGGAAAGCTTTGGTTTTGATGATCTCACGCCAGCGGTTGTGTGATCCAAATGTTGAAGCGGTCGGAAGCAACACAAGATCAACTTTCTTCTCCATCACCTTCTGCCAAAAAGGGTCAAAATGCATCTCATACCCTGCCATGACCATGATCTTGAAACCTTTGAGTTTAAACACCATCGGGTCTTTAAGCGGTTTGATTTTATTGGAGAAAAAGGCTTTTTCATTCCAGTGCTCATAAGCAATCAGTATCTGCTGTTCATAGTAACGGGTATTTTTGGGAGTGATCTTGACGATCGTTTTGTAGTAACCGTCTTTCTTTACCAATATGATCGGGGCGATAAAGACAATATCGTACCGAACCGAAAGGGTCTTAAGCAGTTCAAGATGTTTTTTGGTCTGTGCCTTGACCATACTTTTGGACATGGTTGCCAACTCTTTGAAAAAGTGGTTGAGCACATACTCACCCAGAAGCATCACCTCTGCCCCCCGTTCGGTCGCCTTTTTAAGGTAAAACTCCAGACGGGTAGCGTTCATCCCCAGTGTCGGCAGTTGCAGTGCGGCGACCACCAGTGTTTTTGCCATTATGCTTCATCCACCGTCTGGTTCTGCTGGTTGATCACAGAGACCTTTACCTTCGCCTCTTCAATCATCTTTTGTGCCTCTTTAATGGTCTTAAGCCCCTCTTCATAGAGCTTTACAGACTCCTCCAGCGTAATCTCAGGATCCATCAGCTTTTCAAGCAATCTCTTAGAGTACACCAGTTTCTCTTCAAATGTCTCTGTTTTCATACCACCCTCTCATCAAATACAAGCTTTCTGCAAGAAAGCATACCACAATTTTTAATTTTTAATGTTTAATGTTTCACTCAACACATCTCTGATGTGATAGTCAAACTTCTCCAACTCCACCAAGAACGCATCATGCCCATAACTGCTGTCCACCTCAAGATAGGTATATGTCTGTCCGTTGCGTTCAAGCATTTTAGCAATATGCTCCATCTCAGAGGGAAAGAAAAGATAGTCTGATGAGAAACTGATCAGGTGTAGCCGTGCTTTGATACGGCTGATAGCATCATGCAGAGAGTCGTACCCCCTTGAGAGGTTGAACGTATTGATCGCTTTGACGATATAGAGATAACTGAGCGGATCGAAAATACGGGCGAAGTTGTTAGTGTTGTACTCCATATAGCGCTCAACCTCATAGCGACCAAATAGCTCAAAAAGCCCGTCATTGCTGACATAGTTACGCCCGAACTTCTCATCCATTGAATCAGGAGAAAGATAGGAGATATGTCCGGCAATACGCCCAATGGCAAGCCCGTCAAGCCCTTTCTCTTTAAAATCATCTTTATCGTAATTGCCATGTTTGAAACGGGGATCACGGCGGATCGCCTCGACAGCGACTTTGTTAAACGCGATCGTCCATGGACGTGTCGCGTAGGTAGCTGCCAATGAGATGATATCATCTGCAAAGTTGGGATAATCCACTGCAAACTGCAATGCCTGCATACCTCCCATAGAACCGCCAACGATCGCCCGCACATGATAGATGCCAAGATCAGAGAGCAGGTGCATCTGTGCACGGATCATATCTTTTATGGTGACAACAGGGAACTTCAACCTGTAAGGCTCCAGTGACGGGTAGCTCTCACTCATAGGCCCTGTACTGCCAAAGCACGAACCGATGACATTGGTACAGACAACAAAATACTTTTGCGTATCGATTGCTTTGCCATCTCCGATAAGCCCATCCCACCAGCCAGGCTTTCTGTCTCCCTCATACAGCCCTGCAGCATGGTGTGAACCGCTCAACGCATGACAGACCAGCACTACATTGGACTTATCCTTATTGAGTTCACCATACGTCTCATAAGCGATTTCATACGGCTCAATAATACGTCCACTCTCCAGATAGAGTGGTGAGCTGAAATGTGCGGTTTTGGTTTCGATTTTCATAGACTGCTTTGATATCCAAATTATTATTGCTGTATTCTATCTAATTTGGACTGAAGCATAGTAGGTAGTAGGTAGTAGGTAGTAGGTAGTAGGTAGTAGGTAGTAGGTAGTAGGTAGTAATTTTTCATAGGTTAGGTTATACTAACCTTAATTACTCCTTGCTCCCTACTCTTTACTCCCTAATTCAAAGCTTTTTTTAAATCATCAATGAGATCCTGTGTATCTTCCAGTCCTACACTGAGCCTAATAAGCCCTCCCGGTACACCCGCATCGATGAGCTCCTGCGCAGAGAGTTGCTGATGGGTGGTGCTGGCAGGGTGGGTGATGATCGATTTGCTGTCACCAATATTGACCACTACAGAGAATATCTCGGTCGCATCGGCGATTTTTTGTGCCGTCTCTTTGCTCTCTACTTCAAAAGAGAGCAGCCCGCTTGCCATCCCCTCTTTAAAATACTTTTGTGCCAGAGCATGGTGTGGGGAAGAGACAAGTCCCGGATAATTGACCTTTTTTACTTTTGGATGCGCTTCAAGGAACTCAGCGATCGCCAGTGCGGAAGCAGAGTGCTGTCGCATACGCAGCGGCAAAGTCTCAAGCCCCTGAATATGCAACCATGAGTTGAATGGGCTTGGTGCACCGCCAAGGTCTCGCAGGAGTGCCAGACGTACACGCAGTGTAAAGAGTGGCAACGGAAGGTCACTGTAAACCAGACCGTGATAGCTCGGATCAGGTTCATTGAAGTGGTAGTAGCGCTCATTACTTTTGATCTTCTCAACCAGTTTTTCACGTTCTACGATAATCCCGCCAAGCGCAAGCCCCTGACCGGTGGTATATTTGCTTGTGGAGTGTACCGCCAGATCGACTCCGAAAGATAAAGGCTTGCAGAGTACCGGTGTTGCCACTGTATTGTCCACACAGGTCAGCACTCCGTTTGCATCTGCGATCTTAACGATCGCTTCAATGTCGGCAACATCGATGCTCGGATTGGTCAAGCTTTCAAAAATAATCAGTTTTGTCTTCCTGTCAATCAAAGGTATGATCTCTTCGGGATTGGTCACATTAAAATAGCGTGTCTCTATGCCAAAACGCTTGATGGTATGTCCTGTAAGTGTCGTTGTACCACCATACACCTGCTTGGCAACAATCACATTATCCCCAGCTTCGGCAACATTCGCAATAGCATAAAAGATCGCCGCCATCCCAGAGGCTGTCCCAATGGCTGCAGCACCGCCCTCCATCGCCGCAAAACGCTTCTCAAATACATCGGTGGTCGGGTTCATCAAACGGGTATAGATATTACCAAGTTCCTTCAGAGCAAAAAGATCTGCTGCATGTTCAGTGTCACGGAACTCATACGCCGTACTCTGATAGATAGGTACCGCCATGGTACTTTGGGCATCTTTTTCATACCCGGCATGGATCGCCAGCGTCTGTTCGTGCATTATTTTTCCTTTGTTTTTACGATCTCTTTAAGCGCGGTTGCCTGTTCATTTTTTGCTATGGTAGATGGGGTCTCCGGTTTTTTCTCTACTTTGCGTACCGGATTGGTCGGCTCATAGGTAAGCATCGTACCCAGCATCAGACCGCCTTCGGAGACTTTAATCTTCTTCACCTGCATCTCCCCTTTGACACGTCCGTCCTGATTGATCTCAAGCAGTTCCGTTGCAATGACATTTCCTTCGATATTACCGTTTACAACAATGTGTTTCCCCATCATCTTGGGTGTTTGTACCTGACCATTTTTTGTAATGTGGATCGACTCACAGTTGGTGATACTCGCTTCGATCTTTCCGTCTGAAACGATCTTATGCGCATCGATCGTATCGGTAAGGTGTCCTGTCTGGGTTACCTCAAGCGTATCACACTTTGTCGTTCCGTTGATCTTTCCGCTGACAATGATATTTTTGGCTTTGACATCTCCGTTGACAACCCCGTCTTTGCCGACGATCACACTCTCATCAACACTCAAATCCCCATGGATCTTTCCGTCAACATGTACGGTACCGCACCCTTTGACATTGCCCAGTATCTCCATACATCCTGTAATGGTTGAAGCACCGCTTTTGGGTGCTGAGGGTACACTCGGCGCTTTTTTAACTTCAGGGGTTGTTTTTTCACTCTTGCTGCTTCCAAAAAATGCCATATGTGATCCTTTGTGTATGATTTAATTTATGGTTCTATTGTATCTCATTCGGATTTAAAGATAGAAATTTTTGATCTAATTTATTATTTTTGAAAGTTGTTGAAAGTGCGTAGAGAGATAAACATGAAATGATTAAGCTTGTTCCCATGCTGTGCGTGGGAACATATACAATACTTTTGAGTGTATAGCGTTTTTTGTCTTTAGGCTAAATATATGCATTACCACGTGCAACGTGGTAACGAGAAATATCTATAATGTTATCCGTGGTAGTTCGGAGACTCTTTGGTGATGGTTACATCATGCACATGGCTCTCTTTGAGCCCTGCAGAGGTGATCTCGACAAACTCCGCTTTCTCCCAGAACATTTTGATGCTCTCTGATCCGCAGTACCCCATGGAGGAGCGCAGACCACCGATCATTTGGTGGATCACATCGGCAATCTTTCCGCGGTACGGTACACGTCCTTCGATCCCTTCAGGAACCAGTTTGTCCGCAGCCGTACCTTCTTGGAAATAACGGTCTGTACTTCCCTTGGTCATCGCCCCAATACTTCCCATACCACGGTACTCTTTGAACTGTCTACCGTTGTAGATGATCATCTCTCCGGGTGCCTCATAGGTTCCTGCAAGCGCTGAACCGAGCATCACACAGCTTGCTCCCACAGCAAGCGCTTTTGCCACATCACCAGAATATTTGATACCACCGTCGGCAATGACAGGCACCCCCAGTTTGTTCGCTACTTCAGCCACCTCATCGATAGCGGAGATTTGCGGTACACCGACCCCCGCAACAATACGTGTCGTACAGATAGACCCCGGTCCGATACCTACTTTGACACCGTCCGCACCCGCATCGATAAGGTCTTTTGCCGCCGCACCTGTTGCGATATTTCCGGCGATCACATCTACATCAAGCTCTTTTTTGATCAGCTTAACCGTATCGATGATACCCTGAGAGTGTCCGTGTGCGGAGTCAAGTACCAGTACATCTACCCCTGCCTCTACAAGCGCTTTGGCACGGTCAAGCTGACCGACACCGATAGCTGCTGCAACCCTGAGGCGTCCGAACTCATCTTTGTTGGCATTAGGGTACTGCTCTTTCTTTTCAATGTCTTTAATAGTGATCAGTCCGGTCAATTTACCGTTGTCATCGACGATAGGCAGCTTTTCGATCTTGTGTTTTTGCAGCACCTGTGCCGCCTCTTCAAGGGTTGTACCTTTCTTTGCTGTTACCAGCGGTGCAGGGGTCATAACATCTTTGACAGGCAGCGACATATCGGTGATAAAACGCATGTCACGGTTGGTAATGATACCGATAAGCGTCTGGTCACTATCGACCACCGGTACACCGGAGATGCGGTACTCACCCATCAGTGCATCCGCTTCTGCCACACTCGCATCTGGACCTATGAAAATTGGGTCGATGATAATGCCGCTCTCACTCTTTTTAACCTTCTTGACTTGAAGTACCTGCGTAGCGACATCCATATTTTTGTGAATGACACCAATCCCTCCAAGGCGTGCCATGGCGATCGCCGCTTTAAATTCGGTAACAGTATCCATCGCTGCCGAGACAATAGGAATATTCAGAGTTACTCTGCGTGTAAGCTGTGTCTTGACGCTCACCTCTTTTGGCAAAACGGTGGAGTGCTGCGGTACCAACAGTACATCTTCAAATGTCAATGCTCTTTTTTTAATTCTCATCATAATTCCTTTGTGTTATTTACTATAATTTACTGCTTTTTCCATACTTGCAGCACCGTTAAAGAGTGTTTTTTCATCAAACGCTTTAGCAATCAATTGCAGCCCGATAGGTAATCCCTCACCATTTTTGGCAACCGGCAGTGAAATACCCGGAAGCCCTGCAAGGTTGACACCCAGTGTGTACATGTCCGACTTGTACATCTCCAGCGGATCGTGAATTGAGCCCAGTTTAGGTGCCACGCTTGGTGCTACCGGAGATAGAATCAGATCTGCCTCTTCAAAAATCTTGTTGTACTCATCACGGATAAGGTGTCTGACCTTTTGTGCTTTGACATAGTAGGCATCGTAGTAACCGCTTGAGAGTACAAAGTTGCCAAGCAAAATACGCCGTTTAACCTCTTCGCCAAACCCTTCGCTTCGTGCATGAAAGAAAAGTTCCTCAGTGGTTTTGGCTTCGGCACGTCTACCATAACGCACACCGTCATAGCGTGCAAGGTTAGTTGCTGCTTCTGCTGTTGCAACAATGTAATAGGTAGCGATATCATACTTGGTATTGCTCATGGCTTTGTGAACAATGGTATGTCCTGCCGCTTCGAGTTTGGCAACGGTATCGGCAAAGGCTTTTTGTATCTCTTCATCCGCCTGTGCAACATGGTTGTCAATCACAGCAATGGTCAGCTTGACATCAGGGTCAAGATTGTTGGCGATATTCTCGATCTGGAAATCAGCAGAGGTAGAGTCTTTGTCATCATGCCCTTTAATGGCATCGTACAAGATCGCCGCATCTTCGACATTCTGTGCAATAGGGCCGATTTGGTCAAGGCTGGAAGCGTAGGCTGCCAGACCGTAACGGCTGACACGTCCGTAGGTAGGCTTCATACCCACGACACCACAATAGGCAGCAGGCTGGCGGATAGAACCGCCCGTGTCAGAGCCCAGTGCCGCTATAGCAATACCTCCAGCAACCGCAGCAGCCGATCCGCCCGAACTTCCACCGGGAACCCGTGTAAGATCATGTGGGTTTTTGGTTGGACCGTAATAGGAGCTCTCTGTGGTTGATCCCATCGCAAACTCATCCATATTGGCACGCCCAAATGCCATCATCCCTTTGGCTTTGAGATTTTGTACGGCTGTCGCTTCATAAGGCGCGATATAGCCTTGCAATATCTTTGAAGCGGAAGTAACACTCCACCCTTTTACCTGAATGTTGTCTTTGATGAGAATAGGTACCCCTTCACCGGAACGCTCAAAGCCTACATAGGCGTTCAAGCCACTTGCCTTGGCTTTGGCTTCCAACTCATCCGTGAGGACTGCCAATTCCTCTTTGCTTTTTGTCAATGCTTCTTTTAATGTTATCACACGCTGTCCTTACTTGATATCGAACTTCTTTTTATAGTATGACACAACCGCCAGCCCAACACCTACCGCTGCAAAAATAAACAGTATAGACCCGACAACAATTTCAGAAGAAACGGGCTGACTCATGTCAAACATTATGCCACTACCTCACTACAGCGCTGACACAGTGTCTCTTCTGCAGTTGCAGTATATCGCCAGCATCTTGGACACTTGTGTGCCGTGGCTTTGTGTACGCTAAAGCGTTTTCCTTCTACTTCAAAGGATGCCAGCTCCTCACCCTCACTACTTGCTTTCACTGCTGAAACCACAAACCAGTCTTCAAGGTCTTTGTCATCTTCTATAGGGAAGAGTGAACGCTCTGTGGCAATTTCAAGCTCCAGTGTCGCCTTAATGACTTTCTCTTTTTTAAGTGCATCTATCGCTTCGGAGAACTTCTCTCTTGCTTCCAGAAGTACCGTATCGTCAAAACTCTCTGCCACTTCAGGCACCGGTGTGTAGAGCAGATCGAACACACTCTCCATCTCTTCTTTAAATACTGCCGGTGCATAGGCAAGTATCTCATCGGCAGTGTATGTCAATACCGGAGCAACCAACCCCAGCATCGCTTTGGCAATATGCAGCATTGCCGACTGCGTAGCACGGCGTACATCCGCATCTTTGGCTTCACAGTAGAGCCTGTCTTTGGTAATGTCCATATAGATACCGCTGAGCTCATTGGTAATAAAGTGGTTGAGCGTCGCAAAGCCTTTAAGGAAGTCATTGGCATCGAAACTCGCTTTCACCGATGCAAAAACATCCGCTGCCTTGCGCAAGATCCATCTATCCAACGCACCATAGGCTTCAGGACTGACCACTGTTTCAAGGTCATTGACATTTGCCAGCAGGAAACGGAAGGTATTGCGTATCTTTCGGTACTGCTCAGCCGTCTGCTTCAAAATACCGTCGCTGATCTTGAGGTCACTCTGGTAGTCACTCAGAGCCACCCACAGACGGAGGATCTCCGAACCGTACTGTTTGATGACCTTATCCGGAGCCACAACGTTCCCCTTGGACTTGGACATCTTTTCACCCTTCTCATCGACAGTAAAGCCGTGGGTGATAAGTGTCTCATACGGAGAGATATGGTTGATCGCACTGCTAAGCAGCAGTGAAGACTGGAACCATCCTCTGTGCTGATCACTTCCCTCAAGGTAGAGTGATGCCGGGTAGTTGCCCGCATCGTAGTTGCCAGAACGCAGTACCGAATTCCAAGTCGATCCGCTGTCAAACCAGACATCGAGGATATCTTCGATCTTCTCAAGATCATCAGGATCATACTTGCTGTTTGCAGGCAACAGCTGCGCTATACTCATCTCATACCACGCATCCGCACCGTGCTCGTCAAAGAGTGCCGCGATATGCTCAAGTACTTCATCATCAAGAATGACCGCTTTGGTGCTCTTGCTTCTAAAGAAAGCGATAGGTACTCCCCAGCTTCGCTGACGGGAGATACACCAATCAGGTCTGCCCTCGATCATAGGCTTAAGACGGTTTTTTGCCGTTTCAGGGTAGAACTTGACCGTCTCTATCGCCTTAAGGGCACTCTCTCTGAGCGTATCGCCAGAGCTTTCAGGTTTATCGTCGATCGAGATGAACCACTGGTTGGTCGCCCGGTAGATCAGCGGTTTTTTCGTTCGCCAACAGTGGGGGTAGGAGTGGGTGAACTTGCTTACTTTAAGCAGGCTCTCACCCAGCAGTTCCAAGATCGGCTCATTGGCTTTGAAGATGTGCATACCTACGAACTTTTCAGCTTCCGGCAGCAGATTCAGCCCTATTACCGACTCATCATAAAGCCCTTTCTCATTGACCGGCATGATCACTTCAAGCCCGTACTTGAGCCCTACTTTGTAGTCATCTTCACCATGACCCGGTGCGGTATGGACACAGCCTGTACCGCCGTCCATCAAAACATGCTCACCAAGTACTACTTTGGAGGGGCGACCGTTAAGCGGATTGATCGCCAACAGTCCTTCAAGCTCCGTTGCAGCTATCTTGCGTGAAGCGTGTCCGCTTACAACACCTTCCTCGATCATCGCATCATAACGTGCCTCGGCAACAATGTACCCGTCATCTGTTAATACATACATTTCATCAGGATTGATGGAGATACCGCTGTTGGCAGGCAGCGTCCACGGTGTCGTTGTCCAAATGACAAGTCCGGCTTTGCCATGAATGTCAAGCTTCTCTTTTGCCGCATCGGAGAGTTCAAAATGTACGTAGATAGAGTAGTCCTCTTTGTCCTCATACTCCACTTCCGCATCTGCCAGTGCCGTCTGTGCCGCCCATGACCAGAAGATAGGTTTGTGACGCTCAACCAGCAGTCCGCGTTTTGCTACTTCACAGAGTGTGCGGTAGATGTTCGCTTCAAACTTGAAATCCATCGTTACATAGGGATTGTCCCAGTCGGCAATCACACCAAGTGACTTGAACCCTTCACGCTGAATATCGATGAACTTTGCCGCATGCTCACGGCACAGCGCTCTAAACTGCGCCGTAGGCATCGCCTCTTTTTTTGCTTTTCCAAGTTTCTCTTCTACCTTCTGCTCAATCGGCAGACCATGACAGTCCCAGCCCGGTGTCATGCGTACCGCTTTGCCCTGAAAATAGTTGTACTTTAGGATAATATCTTTTAGGATCTTGTTGAGGGCATGCCCGATATGAATATCGCCGTTGGCATACGGGGGACCGTCATGCAGCGTAAAAAGTTCGGCACCTTTACGCTTGGCTTTCATCTGTTCATAAACACCGTTTTCAAACCATGCCTGATATTTTTTCGGTTCATTTTGAGGTAGATTTCCACGCATTGGGAAGTCTGTTTTGGGAAGAAGGAGGGTTTCTTTATAATCCATCTCGATAATACCTTAAGAGTTATATTATCGGGGGATTATATCCAAAAGTGGGTTAGAGGCTACTTTGGGTACAATTGTGATATGAAAAATCTTAATACAGTTACCGAAAAGATCATCCACACACTTGCGGCACAACAACAAACCATTACCTTTGCAGAGAGCTGTACGGGAGGACGTATTGCAGCACAGTTTACCGCCATTTCAGGAGCTTCTGCCATCCTAAACGGTGCATGTATCACCTACTCCAACGAGATCAAACATCGATGGCTCGGTGTCAGTCATGAAGTTCTAAAGCAATATGGTGCGGTCAGTGAAGCATGTGTAAGCCAAATGCTTGAAGGGGCTGCCAAAATAGCAGAAGCAGATGTTGCCATTGCAGTTTCCGGTATTGCCGGACCTACAGGCGGTACACCTGACAAACCTGTAGGCACAGTCTACATAGGTATCCTTACACCCAAGGTAAAAGAGATATACCACTGTCACTTTAAAGGAGACAGAGAGGTAATACAGCAGCAATCCGTCCAGTTTGCGATTGAGACACTGGGTAAAATACTAAAAATTTAAAATTTTTTCAGATTTTTAAAAAATCCCTTGACAATAAAGGCAGTCTTGGCTATAATTCCGTCCACTTATGCAGAACAAATCTGCATAAGAGTTATGTGACCCGTTAGCTCAGTTGGTAGAGCAACTCCCTTTTAAGGAGTGGGCCCTAGGTTCGAATCCTAGACGGGTCACCACTATTCGAAAGTATGTCATTGCGGCGGTAGTTCAGTTGGTTAGAATACCTGCCTGTCACGCAGGGGGTCGCGAGTTCGAGTCTCGTCCGCCGCGCCATGACACTCTTTTTGACCCGTTAGCTCAGTTGGTAGAGCAACTCCCTTTTAAGGAGTGGGCCCTAGGTTCGAATCCTAGACGGGTCACCACCAAGACAATCACAATTTTTGGTCGCTTAGCTCAGTTGGTAGAGCGCTACCCTTACAAGGTAGATGTCACAAGTTCGAGTCTTGTAGCGACCACCATTTTTGTGTGACTGTTTGGATCTAGATGACCCTTTCATCTAGTGGCCAAGGATGCTACGTTTTCATCGTAGTCACAGAGGTTCAAATCCTCTAGGGGTCGCCATTTTCGGTCGCTTAGCTCAGTTGGTAGAGCGCTACCCTTACAAGGTAGATGTCACAAGTTCGAGTCTTGTAGCGACCACCATAT
>FPIB01000023.1_pt1 | contig 52139 bp, 48 predicted proteins | sample 1057271 | NCBI WGS metagenome assembly FPIB01 (sample SAMEA4473313, study PRJEB15554) | hydrothermal vent metagenome | biome: marine basaltic hydrothermal vent biome; feature: marine hydrothermal vent; material: water | place: Pacific Ocean | collected 2011-06-14/2011-07-23 | depth 1199 m
TTATTACTCATAACATGCTCCTTTCTGATACTTTTTGTATTGTAGCATTTTATTTTTTGTCTTGCTTATTGGGGTATTATATATCATTGCAGAATGTAAGAGAATTTATGATTCTCAAATTGCTTCTCTTGGCGATGGATCACAAACCAATGTGATTGATGAACCGATTATCGATTATCTTCTCTCTATAGGTTTTATCGAATTAAATCCGGCATATGAGGAGTATCAAAAAGAACTAAATCATCGAGATACACTTAATCCTTATTTTGCATCAGTACTTAATACTGTTAAGCCTCTTAAAGCTCAACCAAAATATAAACCATCACTTTTTGTTATCGATGAAGCTCAAAACCATTTCTCTTCTGTTGATAAAACAACCGGTCGTGCTGCGTCTGCTGATCCTGTTCTGATTTGGTGGATTGCTTATCATCGCCATTTATGTATGGATGTTATTTTACTTACTCAACACTATGATAAGCTTCATTCTGCCTATCTTAAAGATATTGAGTACTTTCTTGAAGCAGTGCCGGCTTCTCGCATTGTCGGTCTCTCTTTCAAGTATAACAAATATATCAAGATACCCTACTATAAAACAAATCTTGCAGAAACAATAAAACTTAAAAAGAAAAAAGAGGTTTTTGAACTTTATGATTCAGGTGATCGGGTACGTTCAAAGAATGTTGTTCTACCGTGGATCTTTCTGAGTCTACTTGGTTTGGTTGTTGTTGTTTTGATTTTCTATTATGTTTCTCACTATATGTTTGGTGGCAATAAATCCAAAGTTTCTTCTAACATGCAAAAAAAGTTAGAGATAACAAAAAATCATGAGATTTTTTATCAAAAACATTCACCTGCCAAAAAAGTTAAAGTTAAATCTTTTTCTGCTTCAGGCTTGAAGTATCTTCGATTTGTCTGTATTGGTACCCGTTGCTCTAATAGCATGAATAACATTGTTTTTGATTTGACTGATCTTAAAAGTGTTATTGATTCTACTGGATCACGGTTTCTTCGTCAGAGGATTGTTAATAGTCGTTTGCAGATTACTGAGTTAACTGTTTTGGCAAGTTTTGACTTTATGGATCTGTTCAAGCAAGAAGAAAGGGGTATTAAAGATGAAGTTCTTAGTCTTACTAATTAGCTTTACTGTTTTTGTTTTTTCTCAAGTGATCGGTCTTGCTGATCTTGCTGTGTTAGTTTCCAAAGATATTGGTAAAAAAGTTGTTATTGCAGATAATCTTAATGCTTCTGATTATCAAATTGATTTAGATCTTTCGTCTGAATACAATTTAGGTGAGTTAACCGATATCTTTAAGACTTATCTTGTTCAGAACGATCTTTCTCTTATTGATCATGGGGATTCTTGGCTTGTGATTAAGAATAATTACACTTCAAAATCTGCTGTGCTTCCTAAACTTCCAGTTGCTCCTGATGCAGTCAAAAAGCATTATTATATGTATCGAATCCAGCATATTACAAACGAAGATGTAGCTAACGTACTCTCTATCTTTACTGATGAATTAGGTGAACCTATCAAGTATATCTACCTTAAGCAGTCTGATATGATTGCTTATGCTGCCACTCCCTCTATGCATACTAAGATAAAAAAGATGCTTTCTTCTTCTGATAACTCTGTATTGCAGCGAAAGATTAAGATCTCTTTTTTTACGCTTGATTCTTCTAAGCTTTCAGAGATTGGATCAGATATTGAAAAGCTTGCGTATAGTATGGATTTTTCTTTTACGGGTTTGGTTGATTCTTTGCTGCATAATAATAGAGTTACACTCAATAGTTCTGATACTGGTACCTTTAAATTTTTGCTTTATGCTCTTGAGTCTCGCGGAGTTGCGAAAATATATCATGAGCCTACTTTAGTGCTTACTAATGGTGTTAAAACTTCTTTATCTTATGTAAAAAATATTGGCTACAAAGTTAGTACAACTACTGTGAAAGAGAATATTGAGACTACTAAAGATAGCATTAAATACCGAGATGTTGGTTTTCAGATGACTATTTTACCCAAAATCTCAGATGATTGGATCTTTTTGGATCTTAATTTAATATCTGAAAATCTCATAGCAATGCAGGACAATGTACCTTTGACACAAAAGATCTCTTATCATAGTAAAGTCAAGGTGTATAACGATCGTCCTTTATTGCTTTCAGGCTTGAAAAAAAGTTCACAACGTACAGAAACAAATGCTATACCTTTGATTTCTTCAGTGCCGTTACTTGGATCTTTTTTTAAGTTTGATAAGAAAGATCATAGTTCTCAGACTATTTATATTTTGATTGAGGTGATTTAATCATGTTTTTGCGTGAGCAAAAACATGCAGCACTACCAGCCACATGCTGAGACGCGCAGCGGCTCAGCATGTGGCTTCTTGGCTACTTATAAAAAAGTTGACGACAATTTTCAAAAGGGGTTTAAATGTACGGATTGACAAAGAAAAACAGATCAGAGGTTTTAGACAAAATCGAAAAACAAAAAGATTTTCTCTATAGCCACTACATCGAGTTCAATGGAGAAAAAGTCCAACTGGCTTCATTCTTCAAAAACACATTTATCAACGCTGATCGCTACATAGCAGAACTGCAAAACCGTGTTTGGTCTCTTGTTGAGTTCGCGCAAGAAAGAGATCTTGTCAATGTGTTCATTACTTTGACCCTCCCCAGCGAATATCACAGGAAAAAGACACTTCGCAACGGTAAGTTAATCCGTAACCCAAAATTTGCACATCAAGATATAAGGCTTTTTGACATTTTCACTAAAAAGAGAGCATCTTTTTATAATCAACTCGTTTTTAAGTATTACAAAACTGTAGGTCGTGTCCGATGGACTGGTAAGACAAAAGAAGTATCTCTTAATCCAATTGATTACATGCCTCCTGCTGCATCCAAAAAACTTACTGATATGTGGACATCTATCAGAAAAGATCGTGCATGGAAAGATCTCTCTTCGAGTGATCGTGTTTATTTTCGTGTTACAGAACCTCATAAAGACGGCACACCGCACTTACATATTTCCGCTTTTGTACCAAAGCATGCAGTAGCAAGACTGGTTCAAGCCATTCATCGTCTCTACCCTGCACCGCTTGCAGATATCTCTACCTCATACATTCCTGACAATTACAAGCTGTACCCTAAAGTATATAAACGTGATGGCAGATGGCATGATGCATATAAACTTGATCCCAATAGTAAAAGCTATATTAAAGTGCATATCGATAACGCCGTGAGCTATCTGATGAAGTACATCTATAAAACACTCGATGATCTCCGTGAGGGCAAAGGCATTACAGAAATAACCATGTGGTACATCTATCATGGTATTTGCCGCTTCTACACAAGCAGAACGCTGATAAGTCTCAATGTCTATAGACCTCTTGCCGGTAGATTCAATTACACTTTATTGGAACTTACCCAGCAATACAAAGATGATATGGTTACAGTGTGGCTAGATCTTGAAACAAAGCAGCCAAAAATAATCCAGTACCAAGATGCAATTATGTGGCAAAAAAAAGAGTTTGAACTAAAACAATATGACAGAGATGATTGCAAACCCCAAGAGAAACCAATCAAACTTAGAACTATCGATGTCGAGATTGATGGTGAAGAGTTCTATATGTATCGATCAGGATCCAAGCTCTACCCAAAAACTTCCCAAACTGAGGACTTCACCAATCAAGATGAGTATATCCCACCGGTAACTCGCATGAAAATGGTGCAGTTATGGAACTATTACCATTCTCTTGATCCCAATGATCCAACACTTAATCTAAAGCATTTTGGGTTAGTTCAAAATACCATGATAGAGCGTGGATTACTTGAGGGTGAGATTGTTCCATTGGATGAATACAATACAGACATTTATTATGATGAGGAGGTAGCAATATGAAAATAACCGAACAGATCATAGATGAAATTATCCTAAAAAGTCCATATGGTGCAAAGGCGTGGACAGAATGCCAAAAGCGTAAATATGTAGCACAAAACAAAACTTTTCAAAATGAGGACATCAAAACAGATGATGATCAAATACAGGATCACTCCAAACAAACTTATTTCAATTTTGAGGATCATAGCAATGACTAATCCACTTTATCTAAAAACCAATGATATGGCAAAGCTTATAGGCTATAGCGGTGATTATCTTCTCAAAAATCGTGATGTTCTTTTTTTTGAGGGTATTCACTATTTTCCTAAGGATAAGCGTATCGATTGGAAAGTAGCCAAGATGATTGAATGGGTAGAAAATCAAACTATGTCCGATCAAGCAAAACAAATTCTTGATATGGTATCCTAATATGCCCGTTGTCTGCTGACTGAAAGGAATGACAATGGTAAAGATGTTCAAACGAGGTAACGGGAGACTTTACATCGAGTATAAACTTGATGGTAAAATGGTACAAAAGAGTACAGGTCTACCTGATACACCACAAAACAGAACATTGGTAAAAAAAGAGGTGATCCCTGCATTAGAAAGAAAACTTTTACTTGGTGAAGTAAATAGATCTAAGCCTAAAAAATTTCAACATTATGCAGATATATTTCTTGCTGATAAGCAGCATTTAAAGACATACGATCAAATGGAAAGTATCATTAAGGTACTTAATGAGAGGTTTGGGGATATGAATATTCACAAGATTACCCGTGGTGATGTAAAGGACTTTGTACGTGATCGTTTAAAAGTCAATACACCAAAAACACTGGGTAACTATCTTACACCGCTCCGAGGTGTTTTTGATCTTGCTATCGATGATGAGATCATTAAAGATAATCCTTGTAATAATATCAAACTACCCTCTCATAAAGCTAAAGAGATAGAACCATTTACTCCTAAAGAGGTTCAGATACTTTTGGACAATGCCGGTGATTGGATGCGTTTATTTTTGGCAATCAGTTTTTATACTGGTATGCGTACAGGGGAAGTGCTTGCATTAATGCATTCTGAAATTGATTTTCGTGCCAAGGTTATTCATATCAAAAGAAGTATCAATAAGGGCAAACTTACACTTCCAAAAACAGATGGAAGTATTAGAGATGTACCGATCCTAAATGATCTTGTGCCGTATTTGCCTAAAAAACCTAAATCTCTTTGGGTACTACCAAAATCTGACGGTACGCCTTATCCCTCTTTTGTAGGTTCAAAGCAAAGAGAGTGGAAACTTCTTTTAGAAAAATGTGATATACCTTATCGAAAAGTAAATGCGACACGTCATACTTTTATCGTTTCTATGTTGAAATACAGTGATCTTAGTATATTGGAGGTTGCACAACTTGCAGGACATACCAATACTAAAATGATTGTGAGCAATTATGGTAAATTCATTAAAGGTGAACATTTACAAATTGATAGAAATATTAGTATATTTACTGACAAATCTACTGACAGTATCGCTTGAAGCACGGTATTTAGGGGAATGGTGTCAAGAGAGGGACTTGAACCCTCGACCTCCGGCTTATGAGACCAGCGCTCTAACCAGCTGAGCTACCTTGACGATGTCTTTGGAGGTCAGGATTTTATTGTATTATTTCTTAAAAACAGGTTAAAAACATTTAACTAAGTGCTTTTTCTATCGCTTTTTGATCAAAACCGCAAATCCATCGACTACCTATAAGTACTACGGGAACTCCTCTGCACCCATGCCGCTCACAATCCTGTGCTGCTTTAGCATCTTTGGTAATATCGATCGTTTTAAACTTATATCCGTTCTTTTTAAAATACTCTTTGGCAACCGTACACCATTTACAGCTTGGTGAAGTAAAAAGAACGATCTTTTTGGGTTTCTTTTCTGCCATTGTGCCTCCTTCTTGCAATTTATTTTGCAATTATAGCATATGGAGACACTTCATTTCAAAATATTTGTATAAAAATTTGAAGATTTATTTAGTCATTTAGACTAAAGATTATTGACATTTTGTAAAAAATAGTGTAAAATCGCGATACAAAATTAAACAGACGGAGGATATAAGATGAACTTTAAACCACTTGGTGACAGACTTCTTGTAGAGAGAGTTGAAGAGGTGAACACTACAGCTAGTGGCATCATCATTCCGGACAATGCGAAGGAAAAACCTTCAAGAGGAAAAGTATTGGCAATCGGAAGCGATGTGGAAGATGTCAACGTAGATGATGTCGTTGTCTTTGGAAAATACTCTGGTACAGAACTGGTCTTGGAGGACAAAGAGTATCTTGTACTTGAAGTCTCCGATGTACTGGGTGTAATCGGTTAATTTAAATTTTCATGAACTATATATTAAGTAGCACGAAGGAGTAGAAAATGGCAAAAGAGATTCATTTTTCAGACAATGCAAGAAACGGACTGTTTGAAGGTGTAACCAAACTGGCAGATGCTGTCAAGGTTACTATGGGACCAAGAGGTCGTAATGTACTGATCCAAAAAAGTTTCGGGGCACCACACATTACAAAAGACGGTGTGTCTGTTGCAAGAGAGATCGAACTTAGCGATACACTTGAGAACATGGGTGCGCAGCTGGTAAAAGAGGTAGCGAGCAATACAGCAGATGAAGCGGGTGACGGTACAACCACGGCAACTGTGCTGGCACACTCTATCTTCAAAGAAGGTCTTAGAAACATTACAGCAGGGGCCAACCCTATCGAAGTAAAAAGAGGAATGGATAAGGCAAGTGCGGCTATCATCGAAGAGCTTAAAAAGATCGCTAAAGAGGTTAAAGACAAAAAAGAGATTGCACAGGTCGCGACTATCTCTGCAAACTCTGATAAGACGATCGGTAACCTAATCGCTGAAGCGATGGAAAAGGTTGGTAAAGACGGTGTAATTACTGTAGAAGAGGCAAAAGGGATCAATGATGATCTTGAAGTGGTAGAGGGTATGCAGTTTGACAGAGGATACCTCTCTCCATACTTTGTAACCAACTCTGAAAAAATGACATGTGAGCTTGAAAATCCACTCCTGCTCATTACCGACAGCAAGATTACATCACTTAAAGATCTGATCCCTGTGCTTGAGCAGATTCAGCAAAGCGGTAGACCATTACTAATCATTGCTGATGATGTTGAGGGTGAAGCACTTGCAACACTAGTACTCAACAGACTCAAAGGCGTACTCAACATTGCAGCGGTTAAAGCACCCGGATTTGGCGACAGAAAGAAAGAGATGCTCAAAGACATCGCTATTCTAACAGGCGGTAACGTAATTACCGAAGAACTTGGTCTCAGTCTTGACAAAGCAACACTTGCCGACCTTGGTCAAGCAGGTCGTGTCGTTATCGACAAGGACAATACCGTGGTTGTTGATGGAAAAGGAGATAAAGCAGCGGTAGAAGCAAGAGTCAAAGAGATTAAAATTCAAATTGAAAATACTACCAGCGAGTATGACAAAGAGAAACTCCAAGAACGTCTTGCAAAACTTAGCGGCGGTGTTGCAGTCATCAAAGTAGGAGCTGCCACAGAAACTGAAATGAAAGAGAAAAAAGACAGAGTTGATGATGCACTCTCTGCAACCAAAGCGGCAGTCGATGAAGGTATCGTTATAGGTGGTGGTGCTGCACTTATCAAAGCTGCTAAAGCGGTCAACCTCGAACTCTGCGGAGATGAACAGGTAGGTGCGGATATCATCCTCAGAGCTGTCTATGCACCAATGAAGCAGATTGCATCTAATGCAGGATTTGATGCAGGCGTTGTAGCTGATAAAGTAGCAAACTCCGATGAAGCGAACCTCGGATTCAACGCTGCTACAGGTGAGTATGTCGATATGCTTGAAGCAGGTATCATCGATCCGCTTAAAGTTGAACGTGTAGCATTACAAAATGCAACCTCGGTTGCCAGCCTGTTACTGACCACCGAAGCAACGGTTTCAGACGTCAAAGAGGATAAACCTGCAGCACCGGCAATGCCGGACATGGGCGGCATGGGAGGCATGGGAGGCATGATGTGAGAACCGTAAGCAAACGTGAATAGTTTCACGTTTGTAGGTTCGAAACCGAAGCCATTATGCTTCTCTTTATCTTCTAATTAACTCTTGAAACTCAAATGCAGGTTGCGGTTTTCCAAAGTAGTATCCTTGCATATAATCACATCCTAAAGAGGCTAACATCTCTACCATTTCAATATTTTCAATCCCCTCTACGACAATTTTCATACCAAGGCTATGTCCTAGCTCAATCATTGCCTTAACTATACGCTGATCCTCTTCTTTTGTCAAAATAAAATCAACCATACTTTTGTCTATTTTGAGTATCTCGGCAGGAAACTTTTTAAGATAGGCAAAAGAGGTATATCCCGTTCCAAAGTCATCAAGCGAAAGAGAGACACCCAATCCTAATAGCTCTTGAAGCTGCTCATCTGCCAATGTCTCATTTTGCATAGCAGCCCCTTCAGTAATTTCAAACTTGATTAAGCTTGGATCGATTTGATGTTCAATAAGCTGTTTAGATACATTTTCAACAAAACCTTCCGATTCAATCTCATGTAACGACATATTGATCGAAATCTGTATGGGTTTAAACTTAAATAGTTCCCACCGTTTTTGCTGTTTAAGCACCTCCGTTAACATAAACCGTCCAAGCTCGACAATAGAACCGGACTTCTCAAGAATAGGAATAAATACATCCGGAGGCACAAATCCGTACTCTTTATGTTTCCATCGTACAAGCGCTTCTGCTGCTACGACTTCCCTATCTTTGCTTCGGACAATCGGCTGATAATAGACTTCAAACTCTTTCTTTTCCATCGCTTCATGTACGGCATTAAAAAGCGTCAAATCATCATATTTTCTCTCCGCCTCACTCTTCTCATACACGCAAATATGTCCAAATCCAAGCTTATGCGCATCAAAAAGTGCTCTATAGGTGCTATCAAGCAACATGCGTGTCGAGCCACAATCAGGATAGATACCGATACCAATAGATGCCGTTAAATGAAAACGCATCTCATTGATATGATAAAATGATTTAAGCTCCTTTTCAATTTTTCGACAAAAATAAACCACCTCATCTGCACTCTCTACAACAGGCATACATACCATAAAACTGTTACTGTACATATGGTATGCTTGAAAAGAGGAGGCTTTTGCAATACGTTCAAGATAGCGTGCAAATTGAATAACAATCTTTTCACCCTGTTCATATCCTAAAATAGAATATATTTGCGAAAAATTATCAAGATCAATTAAAGCAATTGCCAACTTTTTATTGTGCAAATGTATTTTAGAAAAGAGTTTGTTAAGATCTTCTTTGGCTTGAAATTGGTTGGGAAGTTTTGTTAATCTATGATGATGAGCAAGTTCATGCTTCTCTTTTAATGCTCTTAAGTCATGAATGAGAATAATATTGCACCACTTTGTATCCGCTTCCAAAAAAGAAGAGTGATCAATATAAAGATTTACCGGTATATCAAAACTATCTTCTTCTATACGTATACTTGTCTGTAGCAACGGCTGCATTTTTCCATTACTACTCTTTTTATCTCCGGATAAAAGTGTTTCTAAAGAAACCCATTGCTGTTTTACTTTTACCATTGGCATAGAATCAAGTCTATTTTCTAAATCTTTCTCAGTAAGATGCAGCAGTTTTTGAAGCGCTCTGTTTGCATAGAGTATATGATTATCATTGGAGAGTACAAGCACAGCGTCTTCAGAGAAGTCAAATGCTTTTTTAAACATCTCCAATTTTATATCGCTCTGTTTTTTCTGCAAACGACTTTTTTTTAGAAGGGTAAATGCTATTGCTGTCGATACTGCCAACACCCCGCATCCGGCATACATCCCCACTGAAATTTCCAATTCATATCCTTCTTAAACTGTTTTACTTATAAATTTTATTTGATAATATCATATCTCTTTTTTACTTAAGCAAACGGCTTCAAGTCTTGTTTTAGCATCCTCAAGCACAAACAGCATCTTCGGTTCAATTTTAGACAAGGAGAGCGGTCTGTTTTGGTAAGAGACCTGTGCCCACCCCTCTTTACACTGAAGCCTCGGATCGCTCATTTTCATCTTCTCATACAGATAGCCTGTCTGCTGCTCTTTTTGGTGCAGTACCATTGCCATACTCTGTTCAAATCGGTCTCTCAACGGTTGAAGCTGCATCATGTATTGTTCAAGTTTGTAGCACAGTGTACGGGCATACTCTTGATGCAGCCTTTTAAAAGCCTGCTCTATCTCCTGTAGTTTTCGTGTTGGCGCCTGTTGTTTGAGTAACGCCTCCACATGTTTAAGCTGCTGTATTTTGCGTAAAAGCTGTCCATCCAATGCACATACAAAATGTTCTGCTGTCTCATCAAGCAGATAGAGCAGTTCGTTTTTATCCGGCAATACCATCTCTATTGCCGCACTCGGCGTTGGTGCACGCAAGTCTGCCACATAATCACTGATGAGCACATCTACTTCATGCCCCACCGCACTAACTACAGGCGTTTTCATGGCAAAAATAGCATCGGCAACCACCTCTTCGTTAAATGCCCAAAGATCCTCTGTCGATCCGCCTCCCCGTCCAACAATAACCACATCAGCATCAAGCATGTCCGCATACTTCAGTGCCAAAGCGATACTTCTGCCCGCATGCTCCCCCTGCACCAGTGTATCAACCACACTCACCTCTACCAATGGCCAGCGCTTTTCAATGATCTTTAACATATCATGCAAAGCTGCACTCTCTTTGGCTGTTACCAATACCAAACGGTGAATCTCTTTTGGTATTGGTTTTTTGCGATGCTTGTCAAAATAGCCCTGTGTTTTAAGCTTCTCTTTGAGCTGTTCAAAAGCAAGTGCCAACGCACCCTTTCCATAAGGTTCGATTTTAACTGTCTGAAACTGGTACTCCCCTCTTGGTGTATAGACACTTACAGAGCCCTCTACAACAATATGCATCCCCTTTGCGATCTGAAACTTCATACGCGCTACAGAAGAGCGCCACATCACACATTTGATCGCACTCTTGTCATCTTTGATGGTAAAGTAGAGATGTCCCGAAGTATGGTAGGTTGCCGAAGCGACTTCACCCTCTACAAGGATATGCATGAAGGTGGCTTCGAGGAGGGATTTTATTTTGGTATTGAGTGAGGAGACACTCATCATAGTTGACATAATAGATCCTGTAGGGTGTTGTACCCTTACAACACCGTTTATTGATTTTATTGATTTGGTGTTGTGAGGGCACAACACCCTACGCTACTTCTTCTGCGCCACCAAAAGCGTGCTGATCCCCATCGAGAAACTTTTGGTATATTTCATCTTAAAACCTGCTTCTTCAAGTTCTTGGCTAAGCATCTGGGTGGTCAAAAACTCTTCAATGGAGTCTGGCAGATATTTGTAGGCTTCATAGTTTTTTGAGATCAGTCCGCCGACACGCGGCAGTACCTGTTTCATTCCAAAGTCTACAACTTTGTCAAACACACCTTTGCGTTCCTGTTTTGTAAATTCAAGTATCACGACAATACCGCCCGGTTTCAAGGCACGGTGGAACTCCTGCAGTGCCTCTACCCTGTCAACCACGTTACGGATACCGTAACTGATCGAGATCACGTCACTGCTGGCATCTTCTATAGGAAGCTCCTGCGCCTTGCCTTCAATAAACTCGGCAAAATCAACCTTTTTCCGTGCTACTTCAAGCATCCCTCGTGAGGGGTCTATACCGACATATTTTTCGATCTGAACACCACTCTTTTTTGCCTGTTCTCGCCAGTAGATCAGCAGATCTCCTGTACCTGTCGCCACATCTGTTACCTGCGCAAGCTGCTTCTTGTTCAATATCTCGAAAGCTTTGTCACACCCTTTTTTTCGCCACTGAATATCGATACCCATACTCAGTACCCTGTTTGCCAGATCATAGGTATCGGCGATATTGTCGAACATCTCTACGATCTTTGCCTGTTTCTGCTCTTTGTCTGTGAGTTTTTCAATGCCCAATGTGTCTACTCCAAATCATAATGTCTGCACCTCTATTTGTCTGATGCAGGAATACCAAATTCATCTCGATATTATAGGATAAATCGTTGGTAGAGAGCTTAGGTGTCTGATAGATCAGCAGCCAGTCAATGTGATCTTTCAAAGCCCTGAGCATCCCCTCTCCTCCTTCGACCAATATAAATGAGGGCTGCTTTAGAAAATCGAGTCGATCACAGATATCCACCACTCTTCCAGATACGGCAAAAAGCGGTATTGTGTTGTCAAATCTTTTCTCTTGAGAGTAGATAGTAATATCAGGCGCATCCTCTCCTGTAAATCGGCAATCAAGTGTTGGCCGATCGGTACGTACCGTATTGCCCCCGATCAGTAGACGGTCACATACCCTGCGCAGCTGGTGGACATGTGTCAAAGACTCCTGAGAGCTCAAATATCCACCGCCAATGCGTCCATTGGTCGTCTGTGCTAGCTTGAAAAGCACAAAAGCACGCTTTTGCCAAATCAAAAAAGGCTCTATCAGGGCACTACAGGCATCTTCAAGTACCCCTGTTACCACTTTGCAACCCCGCTGTTCAATCACTGCTGCACCGCCACCATGCCCTTGGATGGGATCATTGATGCCTACAATCACTTTTTGGAGATTTAACTGCGATAAAAGCGATGCACAGGAGGGAGTCTTCCCACTATGAGCACACGGCTCAAGTGTTACATAAATAGTGCACTCAGAGAAAAACCCTTTGGGTAACCCCAGAAGAAACGTATGTGCCCTCTTGGCATCATATCTATCAAAATCAATAGTTGTTTGGGAGAGTCTTTCATAGGCAGCCAGTAGTACCAACACCTCAGCATGCGAGGTACCCGCTTTTTGATGGGCCTCTATAGCAAGGATGGCACCGTTTTGTACAACAACAGCACCTACTGCGGGATTGGGATAGGTTAAAAGCTGGTATTTCCACGCTTCATTGAGGGCAAGCTGCATATAGAATGCGTCATCCATACCCTCTCCTGATACCTAAAATTCGAAATAGGTCTTGACTGTACCCAGTTCGCTATATTTGAAGGCTTTGTCGCCCTCTTTGGTCTCTACAACGATCCCTTCATCATCTGCCTCTTTGAGCGTGCCTTTGAGTTTATCACCGCCAAGCACCTTCACTTTTACCTTTTCACCGATAGACTGCTTAAAGTGTGCCGGTTTTGTCAGCTTTCGTTCAATACCGGGGGAGCTTACCTCAAGCCGGTACTGCCCGTGCATAGGGGGGTTGACATCAAGAAAAGGGGAGAGTTCACTGGAGATATCCGCACACAGATCAAGTGATACACCTTCCTCTTTGGTAATAGAGACACGATAGATCTTTTCATCAAACTCGGTAACCGTTTCAATGTCATAGAGTCTGGCACCGTTGGCCTCCACGATCTTGGCGATCTGTTCCTCAAGATTCATCGTTCTCATCCTTATTGCTTTTTCGTTGTGCAATCTGCTTGAACAACTCTTCCATACGGCTTTGCTTCTCAAGCTGCTCATCAAATTCAAACGTAAAGCGCGGTGCTTTGAACCAGCCTTCACTCTGCTTACAGTGATTTTGGATATATCCGGCTACCAAACGCAGCTGCTTAAGCGCTTCTCTCTGCTCTGCCTCACTAAGGACGGATTTATCCAGATAGACCTTTGCATCACTTCTTCCTCGTGAACAGACAACATCTGTCACCTGAAGTGCATTGATACGACTGTCATCGAGTGTAGCCAATGCTTCAGGAATGATCTCTTTGAGTATCGATTCGGTACGCTTGCGTTTGATCTCTTCGGGTGTCATCTTAGAGTGTCACCTGCTCTTCGACATCTTTGAAGGTTTCGATCACATCACCCTCTTTGATATCGTTGAAGTTCTCAAGCATAATACCACACTCATAACCGTTTTTAACCTCTTTTGCATCTTCGTTAAAGCGCTTGAGAGATGCGATGCTGCTTTCATAGACTACAACACCATCACGGATCAGTCTGGCTTTCGAGTTACGGGTAATGGAACCTTCCGTTACTTTACATCCGGCAATCGTACCGACTTTGCCGACTACGAATGTTTCACGTACTTCAGCCTGTCCCGTCACCTCTTCTTTGATGACAGGGCTCATCAGACCGCCAAGCAGCGCTTTGACATCGTCAAGCAGATCATAGATGATTGTATAGGTATTGATCTCAACACCCAGCTCTTTGGCTTTTTTCTTCACTGCACCTGTCGGTCTGACATTAAAGCCAAGAATCACTGCATGCTCACTCGCATCAGCCAGCGTCACATCACTCTCCGTGACACCACCGACACCCTCATGGATGATGTTCACCTTGACCTCTTCGTTTCTCAGCTTCTCAAGGCTTCCTTTGATCGCTTCAAGCGACCCTTGAACATCTGCTTTGATAATGACAGGCAGTGACTTCAACTGACCTTCGGCAATAAGTGCGGAGAGGTCTTCCAAAGAGGCTTTCGTACTCTTTGAGAGTTGCTTGGCTCTTTCATACTCTGCACGTTTTTCGGCAAGTTCGCGTACTTCTTTCTCTGAATCCATCGCTACCATCACGTCTCCGGCTCCAGGAACATCATTGAGCCCCACCACAGCAACAGGAGCACTTGGCGGTGCCGACTTGACATTCTTACCATTATCATCTTTAATAACTCTAACACGACCGTATGTCTGTCCCACAATGACATTGTCACCCACATTGAGCGTACCGTTTTTGATGATCACATTGGCAACTGGTCCAAAGCCTTTTTCCAAAGAACTCTCTACTACGATCGCTTTTGCCTTGCGGTTCGGATTTGCCTGAAGCTCCATCACCTCTGCCTGAAGCAGGATCGTCTCAAGCAGATCATCGATCCCCTCACCGGTGTGTGCCGAAACAGGGATAAACTCATACTCCCCGCCCCAGTCTGTCGCCATCACATCGATCTCGGCAAGCTGTGCTTTGACATTGTCAGGATTGGCGTTTGGTTTGTCCATCTTGTTGATCGCAACAATCATCGGAACACCTGCCGCTTTAGTATGTGCGATCGCCTCTTTGGTCTGCGGCATCACACCGTCATCTGCAGCTACAACGATAATAACAATATCTGTTGCCTGCGCACCACGTGCACGCATCTCGGTAAAGGCTTCGTGACCCGGAGTATCAACAAAAGTGATCTTCTTACCGTTTTTTTCTACCTGATAGGCACCGACATGCTGTGTGATACCGCCGGCCTCTTTGTCTGCCACTTTTGCAGAACGGATCTTATCAAGCAGTGATGTTTTACCATGGTCGACGTGTCCCATAATGGTAATAACCGGCGGACGCTCTTCAAGATAGTCATCTTCGATCGCATCGTATGCCGCTACATAGTCCAGTTCATCCAAAGGGTTCATAGTAGTCACTTCAACTTCAAACTCCTCGGCAAGAATTTCAATCTCATCTTTGCTCAGGAAGTCGTTCTTGGTTACCATCATACCCAGTGCAAAGAGAACCTTGATCACATCACCGGCAGTTTTTCCGACCTTTTCAGCAAACTCATACACCCTTACATTTTCAGGGATCTCTACTGAGGTAATCTGCGCTTTATTCTCCTCTTTATGGTACTTCTTGCGCTTTCCACCACGCTTAAGCGAACGCTTCTGCTGTGGACGGAACGGCTGTCTACCTTTTGCAGGACCACCGGCAGCAAGCTCACGTTTTTTTGCTTCCTCTTTGCGCTTCTGCTCCTGACGCATCATCTCTTCATAGATATTTTTGTCAGAGAAGTCCAGCAGTACCACTTCCTCTTCACCAAAACCACTGTCGATATCGCCACTTAGGCTGTCATGATTAAAGATATCGATCTTTTTACCTGTATCTTTTGCCTGCGCAGGTCCTTTTTTTATCTTTTTCTTAGAAGGCGTAGGCGTAGAAGAGATATCTGCCATAGAAATTTTAGATGCTGTTCTTGAAGGAGCAGGTTTTGCTTTTTTAACAATCTTAATACCCGAACGGGAGAGTGTTTTGCGTTTTGGCTTAGACGCTTCATCTGTTTTAGCAATTGTATCTTGAGGTTCAGCTTTTTTGCTGACAATTGAAATTCCTTTACGTTTTTTTACCTCTTTGGGTGCTGATATCGACTCCTCTTTGGGTGTTTCTTCTGTCTCTGACGATACTTCAAGCTCTACTGTTTTATTCTCCTCTACCTCTATCTTTTTTTCAACCTTTTTAGCGTTTATAGATTCTGTTGCCTCTTTATTTTCTTTCGCTTTTGGAGCCTCTTCTACATTTGAAGCATTCTCTTCTTTTTTCACTTTTTTGACAACTGTCATTTTCTTCTTGGTACCGGGTTTTTCAAACCCTTTTGGAAGGGTACCGCTGATAGCATAGTCAACGAGAATACCGGCATTTTCCAAACTAATCGTACTATTTGCCGCTTTAACGTCAAACCCGAGCTCTTTTGCCTTTGCAAGCAACTCGCTGTTTGAAAGTCCCGCTTCTGCTGCTACTTCTTGGATTTTTACTTTATCCATTATTGATTAACTCCTTTAAAAGCTTAGAAAAACATTCCTCATCTTGTTTAAAACGTTTCACTAAACCTTTGATCTTTTTTTTATTTTGAATACAATCACTGCACAGATAAAAACTTCTTCCTGTACCATCGTACGCTATTATTTCATTACCTACCTGCTTAAGTCGGATCAGAGTATATTGAGGATATCTGCTTCGGCAAGCGATGCACATTCGTATAGGCTGCGATTTTTTCATCGTTATTATACCCAAAAAGAGATTAAGAGCATCTCAGCTCCTAGTCATCACTCCATTATTGTCAAGAGAGAGTGTAAATACACGAAACTGGGGGAAATGTGATTGCAGTGTCTGATGTATCTTTTGCGCATCTTTTTCATACACAAGGTTAAAAAAAGTAGATCCAGAACCTGAGAGTGTACTCATCACCGCACCATGTTTTAAGGCAACTTTTTGCACGTCAAAAAGTTCTGGCATCATTTTCATTCTTCTGACCTGATGCAACTTGTCTTTAGATGCAATACGGAGCAGATCCCACGACTCACTCATAAAGAGTGCTGTCATATAGGCTGCACGTGAAAGTGAGTAAACAGTCTCCTCTTTTCGGTACATCTTTGGAAGTACAGTACGGGATTTTGCTGTAGAGATGGTACGGTTGGGTACCACCACAACCGCTTTGAGGTAGTCCGGAAGCCTGCGTTTTTTACTATAGACCCTGTCCCCCTCCACACAAGCGACATTGAAGCCTCCCATAACTGCCGGGGTAATATTGTCAGGGTGGTGTTCATAACGCAATGCCTGATTGAGAATTTCCCGTTTGTTATAGCGTACCCCTGCAGTCGTATAGGCAGCACTCAGTGCTGCTACAATCACAGCAGAAGAGCTGCCCAGTCCTCTTGAGATAGGGATCCTGTTGTAAAATTCAAAACGGAAGTTATCCATTCTTCCTGTTAGACGCCTGTAATTTTCATTAAAAATATTCAAAAAAAGGGTGTTTTTTTTGATTTTAGGATTGTCCGATCCCTCTCCATGTGTCGAGATACTTAAAAATTTAGAGGGCTTAATAATAATTTCATTTCTCAAATCTACGGCAAGACCGAGCGTATCAAAACCGGGACCGAGGTTTGCCGAAGTGGCTGGGACGCTTACAAACATAGTGACTTCTTCCGCTAAACAGCCGGCAGATTATAGGCCGGGGTTGATTCTTCATCTATCTCAAGATCATGAATACTTTGTGGCAACACAAATTCCGCATTGACCGGCTGCTCAAATTTTTTTGTAATTATAGTCTCTTTTTCCTTGATAAAATAGAGGTTTCCGACTGCTTTGATCGGTTTGCCGCCATTAAAAGCAAACGCACTGCATCCCTGACAGAGTATCCCCCGTACAATCTCAATTGTCTTAAGTATCACATAGGTAAGTTTGATGGCCATATACGAACCCGGACCTCGGGTATAGATAATCTTGTCAACATCATACTTTTCCAAAAGTTCCATTAACATAGGGAGCAGGACTTCGGAAGTTTTTTGGGTATTTTCAATACGCTCAACCAGCATACCGCTTTGTCCATATACACCGATCTGCATCGGTGCTGCAATAGGAAGTACGACCAGCGTGGCTTTAGGCAAAGCTTTTTGCAAATGCTCTGCTTTGTAGTGATTTTACAGCGACAAGCTCATAGTTGCTGCTGTCTGAAAGAAGTTTAGAGGTAAGTTGATAGTTGAGATTATGACTTCCGGCAAAAGACTCATAGTGTCCGAGAATATTGTACCCTGAGACCATCATATCCCCCATAGCATCAAGAATCTTGTGTCTAGCAAACTCATTTTCAAAACGGAGCCCTTCAGGGTTGAGTACCTTGTGATCATCCAGTCCAATCGCATTTTGAAGACTTGCACCCAGTGCGAGATTTTGGCTTTGTAGATACTGTATATCTTTTGCAAACCCAAATGTTCTCGCTCTTGCGATCTCATCGATAAAACTGTGTGTACTGAGCACAAAACACTGTGACTGTTCACCAATTACCGGATGATTAAACTTGATTCTGAAATCAAATGATGCATGATCTGCAGGAGAGAGTCGCACAAAATTCTCCCCTTCACGAGCCTCAACCTCTTTCTTGATACGGATAATCTTTTTGGGTTCAGACTGTTTTTTGATCCCCGCTTCATCCAGCAGTAGACAAAAAGAGATAGCAGAACCATCCATTACCGGCATTTCATTACCATTGACAATAACTCTGAGATTATCAATACCGTAAGCATAAATAGCTGACAGAAAATGTTCTATTGTAGAAATAAATCCTTTCTCATTTCCTATAACCGTTGCCATTCTTGTATCAATCACGGTACTAGGAGAGAGTGGAATACTTAATGCCAAATCTTCACGGTAAAATACAATACCGGCATCTGCAGTAAGCGGCTCAAGACGGAGTTTAACAGGCTCACCTTTGTGCAGCCCGATCCCTACCACTTCAACAGGTTTTTGAATTGTCCGCTGCTGCATTTGGCTATCTCTCCTTTGCTTAAAAATTATATATTTAGTTTTGTATTATACTATAAAATATAAAAAAATACAATTGTTTACAAAATATTACTTTTTCTTATTTGGTTTAATAATACGATCCGCTTCATCAAAAACATTGTCGATAAATTTTTTAATCCACTTTCTATCAAACCACTCTACAGGTCTTACTTCAATACCTTGTATCAGTATTCCAAAATGCAAGTGATCCCCCAGTGCAAGTCCGCTCATCCCCGTTTTGGCGATCACCTGGCCGGCATGTACTTCATCACCCTCTTTGACAAGCAGCTGTGAACAGTGCCCATAGAGTGTGTAAAGCCCCAGTCCATGATCGATCAGTGGCATATTTCCGTAAATTCCGTTCTCATCGGCAAAGACCACTTTCCCCGGATTGGAAGCGATAACATCTGCCATTTTTGTACTGGCAAGGTCATATCCGACATGATAGGATTCAGAAACGATATTGTTCTTGTCTTTGTAGTAATAGTATCGATGATCACCGAAACTGGCTACTTTTTTTCCATTTTTCAGTGGATAGAAACGTTTGATATGCCATGTGTCTATCATCTTATCAGAGACATGTCGACTCAGTTTATGAATTAGCGCTTCGTTTTTAAGACGCATGGTTTCATTAATTGCTTTTAATTTCTCCAGCTTATCTTCAATACCGTCATATTCCGGATCACTCGATGCAAGATCGGTAATCTTTCCATCAATAAACTTGTCCGTTGCACGTATTTTAGAGACTTTATATCTTGGATTTCCATGATAGAAAGGAATATGTGTCTCTCTTCTGTTTCCAGCCAAATCTATTGCGATAATCTTTGCATCGAAAGATTCATCCGTAAAGGGCCATGCTACCAATACCGCATAGTAACCCTCTTTCTTGTAGGGCTCAGGCTTAAAGGTATTGCTGTTCGCTTTTACATACAGTTTGTCTAGGTTTTCATCCTGTGCCTGAAAGATGACTAATGCAGAACCGCCCTGATTGATCATACGCGAATTGGCAACAACATTGATGTTTGGACGTTTATAATCAACCTTGATATCAATCTTTTTTTTAGCTGTATTGCCATTGAAGAGATTCCAAAGACTTTTATCTGTTACTGTTACAATTAAAATAAAGTGTTTTGATTTCGGATCAAATATCTTGCTTTTTGGATATGTTACAAGTACTGTTTTCTCTCTTCCCTTAATTTGTCCCTCTCCTATTTTAAGTGCGTGTTTCCCATCACTAAGCACAACTTTATAGCTGCCAAGTCCAATATTGTCGCTCAACTTAATTTTAATTGGATCTTTTCTATTCCAAAAAACGTAATCTGGTGCATGAATCTGTGGTTTAATCCGTTCAAACTCAGGCGCGGTGTAAATGTAGAATGCACCTGCCGCAGCTACTATAAGCACAAGTAACAGTACAAACAGTCCACCTTTTGCACCTCTTCTCTTTACTCTTCTTTTTGCTCTTCTAGCCATGTATTAATCCTAATATAGAGATATTTTCCAAAATTGTATCTATTATTTCTTGTGTTTGGGCTTCTTTTAGTATTACACCTGCAGCCTCTTTGTGTCCACCGCCGCCAAATACAGCGGCAAGCTGTGAAACATCACACTCTTTCCCCCTAAAAGAGATCTTTATCCCTCCATCATCCAGTTCGATCATCAAAACTGCGATCTGGACAACCGCCAACGATCGTGCATGATCGACAACCCCGTCCATATCGGGCATAGTGGCTCCGGTTGCCATACGATCGGACTTACTGATATACATCAGTGCAACACGCCCTTCCATATACAAAGAGAGTGAATGCAGTGCTCTCTCCAAAATACGCAGCGAAGCAAGGGAGTGTCTCTGAGTCAGATTACGTGCGGATTCGGAAGGGTCTACCCCGCAGGAGATAAGCTCTCTTGCAACCTCAAACACCTCTGCATTTACAGAAGAGGTGGTAAAGTAGAGTGTATCTGAAAGCAGAGCAGTATAGAAACAGAGTGCACTTTCCGGTGTAATGGTTGCAAAACGTTCAAACAGTCTGTATGCCACCTGCGATGCCGATGCATATTCGGCAATAACCACATTAACTGCTCCAAACATATCATTACTGTGATGATGGTCGATATTGATGATCTTCCTGTCTGAAAGGTCAACACCAAAACGCTCCAGACTTCCCCCATCACACGTAATTACAAGCCCGGTTTCAAAATCGATCCGTTTTTTTATCTTGGTAAAGGAGGGAAGAAAGTCAAGATAGCGTGGCAGATCCTTCGAAACATTGACGATCTCTACCGGAACATCGAGTATCCTCTTCAATATAGTATACACTCCAAGCCCGGTACCTATAGTATCGGCATCAGGGTTGATGTGGGTTACAATGGTTACCGAACCGGCTTTAAAAAGAAGTTTCTGTACCGCTTTGGCTGTCTCATCGGAAATCATGCATTTGCCTTCCTGTTCCAAACACCGATTGCTACTCGACTTTCATAGAGAGGTCGATCCAGTTGGCTTGATGGATGATCGCACCCGAACTGATCGCATCAACACCGGTGGCTGCAATTTGGCGTATTGTCTCCAACGTGACATTGCCGCTTGCCTCAAGCAGGATATGCGGATAGTGTGCATTACGGTATGCGACAACCTCTCTGGTCTCCTCATTGGACATGTTGTCGCACATAACGATATCAGCTCCCGCTTTCATCGCCTTTTGCGCCATCTCAAGCGTCTCACACTCAATCTCAACTTTGGAGGTAAAGGGAATCTTTTCTCTTACTTCCTGCATAAAGCCATCCAGATCATCAATCGTTTTGAGATGGGTATCCTTGAGCATCAGACAGTCATCCAGCCCCATACGGTGGTTCAACCCACCACCGCATCGGACTGCATATTTCTCAAATGCTCTTAACAGCGGTCTGGTCTTTCTGGTATCAAGCAGCTTGACCCCTGTGCCCTCGATTGCCTTGACATACTTTGCCGTCAATGTAGCAATAGAGCTTGCATGCAGCACGATATCGAGTATGGAACGCTCCAAAGAGAGGATCGTTTTGGAGTTGCCCGAAACAAACAGTAGTTTCTTCCCTTTTTGAAAAGACTCTCCATCCTTTATCTCCCAAATAACTGAAAGGTCATACATCTTTGCCAATGTATCGATATACTCTCTCCCCCCAAACACACCGTCACTCTTGGCGATGATATAGGATCGGATCTCTTTTGCTTCACTGATACGGGAAAAGAGATCCCCTCTGCCGATATCTTCTTTCACCACTGTTTTGATAAAATCTTCTATCACACCTACCCTTTTTTATAATATATAAATACACTACACGCTACACGCTACACGCTGAACGCTTTATTATTTAATTGCCAACATCCTCTCAAGTGCCAGATTGGCATACTTAACCGTACGCGCATCGACATGGATCTCATTGATCGGTTTGCCATCCTCGATCGACTTGAGCGTATGGTATAGATCCTCAAGTGTCGTCTCATTCATTGTCGGGCACTCCGGTTTTGTCGACGAGAGGACATAGGTGTTCTTTTGGCGCATACGGTTGACCAGGTTGTACTCTGTACCGATGGCAACTTTCTGCTCAGGATCGAGCTCATTGACATATTTGATCAGTTGGGAAGTCGATCCTGCAAAATCCGCCGCCTGTACTACCTTTGGATCGCACTCCGGGTGTACGGCAATCTTAATCCCCGGATATTTATTGCGGTAAAACTCGATATCATCCACAGTAAAGAGCTGATGTACCGAACAGAAACCATTAAAACAGATCACATCGGCTTCTTTGGGATCACACTTCCCTTCACCGATCACGCAGGATTTCAGTCCCATCTTGATGGCAAAGTTCTGCCCCAGACAACGGTCTGGTACAAAGAGGATCTTCTTGCCTGTCTCCAAACCTTTTTCGATAATTTTAAAAGCATTGGAAGAGGTACATACCATACCACCCATCTCTCCTACCTTCGCTTTCACTGTCGCATCGGAGTTAATGTAGGTAATAGGCAAAATATCCTCTTTGGCGATATCATGTTCAACCATATAGTTCACACTGTCATCAAAGTAGCTGCCGTCGATCATCCGTGCCATGGCACAGCAGGCGATCTTGGGCATAAGAACACGTTTTTCCGGTGCGATCACCTTCACACTCTGTCCCATGAAACCTACCCCGCAGAAAACAACCCACGGATTGTCATCGGCTTTGCATCGGCGCGCAAGCTCAAGGCTGTCTCCGGTAATATCCGCCATCTCGAACACCTCATCACGCTGATAGTAGTGCGCAACAAGTGTTACATCCAATTCTTTTTTCAGTCTCTCTATTTCCGCTTTATAGTCAATACTCATCTTGCTTTCCTTATAGAATCTGGCTATTTTAGCAAAATTCGGATAAAATTGCATACTTTGCTCTTTTCTATGAGCCTATCTTAAAATTGTGGAATAACCATGGACTTTTTCAATCAGAATATTATACTTTATCTTGCAGCCTATCTGCTTGCGGGTATCCCTTTTGGGTACCTGCTTGCCAAACAGTTTGCCGGAGTGGACATCAAACAGGCCGGAAGCGGCAATATCGGCGCGACCAACGTACTTAGAGTTGTCAAAGAGCAAGACCCCAAACTTGCAAAGAAACTTGGGGCAGCAACACTCTTTCTTGATGCCGTTAAAGGGATGGTTGTTCTTTTTGTTGCAATGGCACTTGATGTACCTGAAAGTGTACTCTGGACCATCGCAGTACTGGCAGTTGTCGGGCACTGTTTTTCGGCATTTCTCGGATTTGAAGGGGGTAAAGGTGTTGCTACCGGATTTGGTGTACTGCTTGTGCTACTGCCAATTCCCTCGCTTATCGCTATTGCGGTCTGGTTTATAGCAGGCAAACTTCTGAAGATCTCTTCTCTCTCTTCACTCATTGGTCTAGCAGCGCTTCTTGCCGCTTCCTATCTACTCTACCCTGACATGGCACATGCCCCAATCTGGATCATTGCTATGATTATCTTCTATAAGCATATTCCCAATATTGTCCGATTGATCAACAAAGAAGAGACAAAAGTAGTCTGATGATGACGATCCATATCGAGTCGCTTACCTTCGATGCGATCATAGGGCTGCTTGACTTTGAGAGAGAACATCCACAGCGGGTAACGGTTGATCTGACACTCTCCTACCCCTATAGCAACAAAAACTTCATCGATTATGCCAAGCTCGCAGAAGAGATAGAAACCAAAGTAAAATCATCACACTTTATGCTCTTAGAAGAGGCGCTTGAGAGTATAGAGCGTATGATCACTGTCTCCTATCCTCAGGTCGTTTCTCTTATGTTAAAGATCGGTAAGCCAGATATTTTACATAATGCTACGGTTGCACTGAGCAGTTCATGGCACTATCCTCAGCCAGATGAAAAAGTATAAAAAATTCAAAAAACTTTCAGTTAAGCCCTTTTTTATGCTATAATTTAAAAATTACTTAAATATTAGAGAAGGGTGCACTGCATGAGAGTATTGATTATTGAAGACGATACCGAACTAAGCGGCAAACTGTCTCAGGTTTTGACAGAACAGAACTATCAGTGTGATATTGCTGAAAGTGTAGGAGATGCCAAATACTATCTTGATATCCGCAATTATGATCTTGTCCTCTTAAACTGGGCAGCCAACAGCCCCGCAGGTAGTCTCAATTTGATCAGTGATATCAAAAAAAATGCCCATAAAACCTCTGTAATTGTCATCTCTGAGCGCCTTGACAAAGAGAGTGAGATAGAGGCACTGCGTGCCGGTGCGGATGATTTTATCAGAAAACCCCTTGATAAAGAGATCCTTCTTGTGCGTATCGAGGCAAAACTCCGGTTTGGTGCATCCAACATTATTGAAATAGATGAGCTTATCATTAATCCGGAAGAGGAGAAGATCATCTATCAGGGCAATGAGATCGAACTCAAAGGCAAACCCTTTGAAGTACTTACCCATCTTGCCATGCACAAAGATCAGATCGTCTCCAAAGAGCAGCTTCTCGATGCCATTTGGGAAGAACCGGAACTGGTTACCCCCAATGTGATCGAAGTAGCGATCAACCAGATCAGACAAAAAATGGACAAACCGCTGGACATTACCACTATCGAGACAGTCCGACGCCGAGGATACCGATTCTGTTTCCCCAAAAAACTCAGCTGATCCCACGCTTTTTGTCGGGATGAGCGTATTTATCCACACATTTTTTCATTACCCTTTTTTTTCACCGATTTTTAAATAAAGCATAAGCTTTGTTGGGTTATAACTCCCTATAACGAAAACCTGTGACAAAAGGAAGATAAATTGGCATTAATGATTACAGATGAGTGTATCGCATGTGATGCATGTAGAGAAGAGTGTCCAAACGAAGCTATTGAAGAGAATGATCCTATCTATATTATCGATCCGGACAGATGCACGGAGTGTGTCGGACATTTCGATGAACCACAGTGTATCGCCGTCTGCCCGGTTGACTGTATCATTTCCGATCCGGATAATGTTGAAAACATCGATGAGCTGAAATTTAAATTTGAAAAACTTCAGAAAGAAGAGTAGTACCTAATGGCAAAACGAACCGCGATCATCGATATCGGTTCAAACTCTGCCAGACTGGTTATCTTTGAAAAAACAAGCCGTTACGGCTTTCACCTTATCTGCGAACAGAAATCAAAGGTTCGTATTGGAGAAGGTGCCTATGAAAAAAACGGCTATCTTCAGCCTGTCGGTATCAGACGGGCATTTCTTGCACTCCAATCCTTTTTACATACCATAGAAAAGTATCAGGCACACAAGACACTCTGTGTCGCCACTTCTGCACTTAGAGATGCACCAAATGGTGACATATTCGTAAAATGGATCAAAAAAGAACTTGGACTCTCCATCAAGATCATCGACGGTAACAAAGAAGCGCTTTATGGTGCCATAGCCGCAAAGAACCTGCTACCTGTGACAAATGCAGTCACCATTGACATTGGCGGCGGTTCTTCGGACATGGCACTAATTGAAAACGGAAAAGTTGTCGATACATACTCTTTGGATCTTGGAACAGTACGGCTTAAAGAGCTCTTTTTTGACAAGGAAAGCTCCAGGGAAACGGCACGCAAAAAAGCTACTGCATACATCCAAAAAATACTTGCCACTCTGCCTTCCCATTTTCGCAGCACTGTAGCTATTGGTATAGGCGGTACAGCAAGGACACTAAGCAAGGGGATTATGAAGCATTCGGACTATCCCCTTGACAAACTGCACGCATTCTCCTACCCTGTAGCGGCATATGAACAGTACTTCCAAGATATTACCCGATCCAGCGCCAAGGGGCTGAAAAAATTTTCTCTGAAGAAGAACCGGTACGATACTATTCGTGAAGGAACACTGATATGGTCAGCAATTCTTCATGCTATCGGTGCAGAAACCGTCATCACAAGTGCAGTAGGGGTTAGAGAGGGAGTCTTTCTCTCACAGACACTTAAACATAACAGACTCTCCTTCCCTGAAGGTATCAACCCAAGCATCACATCTTTGCTTGACCGTTTCAAACCCTATGTCAATATCGAATCAAAAAAGAAGAACAAACTTAAAATAGCAAGCGATCTCTACCGTACAATGCAGCCTGTAATCTGTGATGAAATGCGCTACCTTTCCCAACTACAGGCTGCACTGAAACTTTCCAATATCGGGAAAACGCTGACGATCTATAAATCCCATCAGCACGCATTTTACATTGCTATGCAGGAGCTCAACTATGGCTTTACCCATAAAGAGATCATTCTTATCGCACTGTTACTGAGAATGCATGGCAAAGAACTTCTTCATAAACCACTTTTTCAAAACTTTGAATCAATGCTTCCGTCAAAAGAGGAACTTTTGTGGCTGAGTTTTATCTACACGCTCACTGTCTTCATTCATGAAGCTTCAAACAGCGCCAAAATACTTTTCAGTTATACGGATAAAACACTAAAGATCATATCGGACAAACCACTCTATTTGGCTAAAGAGAAGATAAAATCACTGGAAAAACCAATACCCTTCGCAGTCGTTATAGAAGACAAAGAAAAACTCCCCAAGTGCAAAGCACTGGGTATAGGATAAGATTTTTAATTTTTAATTTTTAATTTTTAATTTTTAATTTTTAATTTTTAATTTTTAATTTTAACACGCGCAATGCGTACTGTCAAGCCTTAAAACTTCGATCCCATAGAGAATTCAAACGTCGATGTCTCATCTCCAGGTTTGTCATCAAGTGCATATCCAAAGACAAGATTGATTGGACCAAAACCTGACTGCCACTCGATCATCGCACCGACAGATGAACGGGTAATATCATCCTGTTCGTAGTATTTTCTCTCACCATCAGCAGTAGTATAGGGTTCCGGATCCATACCGATAACACCATAGTCATAGAAGAAAGCCAAACGCATCTTTGCAGCCTCGGAAAGTGGAATACTCGCTTCAACGGTTGCAGAGGTACGATAGGTTCCCCCTATTCTGTCACCATTTGGCAGCACTGGTGCAATAGAGTATGGCTGATATCCTCTTACACTTCCTATACCTCCCATAAAAAGACGCTCAGCTACAGGCAGTTTTTCATCATCACTGCGTCTTTTAATATAGCTTCCGCGTGCTTTGAAGCGTAAAATAAGATCATAATCGATCACATCTTCCATCCCATAGTAGGCTCCAAATTTTGCATTAATCTTTGTAAAACTACCATACCCTTCAGGATAGGTTGTTGCATTATAATCATCTCCATCCAACTGTGCAAACTCAGCACTCAGTGATGCGATATATCCCTCTCTTGGAAGGTAGTAGTCATCAGTATTGTCAAATGAAAGATTTACAAAACTGGACAGTTTTTTATACTGATCGTTGTAGATACGACGCTGTATATCACTGAGAACCGCTTTATCATTATACGTTGATTTGTTGTCCACATACCCGATACCTACCGATGCATACCAGTGTCTTGCAAACTGTCGTCCAAGGTTCAAAGAACCGCCAAGACTATCTTCAGTATAGTCAATATACTCATAATTTCGTTTATAGAGGCTCAACCCGAGGCTGTACATACTGTCCCATATCTTGGGGTTAACAAAAGAGAGGTTGTAGCTTTGTGAAATCTTCGAAATATCAAATCCAAGACTTCCCGTAATACCGCTACCAAAAAGGTTTTTATCCGATATACTGGCATTAAGCATTAACCCTTCATAGCTTCCATACCCCCCTCCCAATGAGATCGTTCCTGTGGATGCTTCCTTCACCTTAACAAGAAGATCTATCTGATCTTCAGAGACACGTTGGCTTTGGATATCCACACTTTCAAAGAAACCTGTTCTTCCCAGTGCACTTTTACTCTCTTTTAGATCAGTTGCACTGAATGTATCGCCTGGAGCAAGATAGATATAACGTCGGATAACCCTGTCTTTTGTTGTATCATTCCCTGAGATGAGTACATCATGAATTTTTACTTTCTTGCCGGGATGTATCACATACTTAAGATTTACTACTCTCTTTTGAGCATCTTTGTTAAGCTGAGGAGATACCTTTGCATAGGCATATCCAAGATCACCTACTGCACTTTTGATCATCTCCATATCTTTTCGCATCTTTTTGATATTGAAGATTCTTCCCTTTGTCATCTTCAAACTATCCTCAAGTGCATGTACATCCAGCCCTTTCAGCTTTCCTGCAATTGAGACATTGCCGACACGGTATTGTGGCCCCTCCTTGATCTGATAGTCAATCTCTGCGGTATAGTCACTGTAATCCACCTTCATCAGCGGTTTGCTTACTTCAGCATCAAGGTAACCATGCTCCATATAGGTCTCTTTAAGTCTGTATGCATCATATTCGAGTTGATCAACCTTCACTTCACCATCATTCATAAAAGGCATCCAGCCAAGAAGATCTTCCTCTTTGTTGACCAGGTTTCGTTCCAGATCACTCTTGCTAAGTGCCTTTGCACCTCTGAAGTTGATCTTTTTGATCTTGATCTTTTCACCCTTGTTGACTTCAAATGTAACGGCAACAGCACTCTTTCCGACCGGTGTTTCGGTTACTTCGACAACAGAGTCATAGTTTCCTTCACTCTGAAGACGCTCTACCAACAGTTTTTTGGCTTGCGCAATACGGCTTTTGTCGTACAGGTCACCTTTTTTCAAACCAATACTCTTAAGCAGTTTTTCGCCTTCATCACCGGAGCCAAAACCTTTGATCTCTATATTTGCAATCGCTTTTTTCTCTTTGAAATGATAGATCAGTGTCCCACCGTTACGGTCAACCCAGACATCTTCAAAATATCCCTGATTAAAAAAATTGACAATCGATTCATTGATTTTGGCGATATCCATCTCATCACCAACATGCACTCCTGCTACTTCCATTGCAACCGATTTGGAGAGATGATGCAGTCCGTCAAACTTGATCTGTGTGATTTTCTGCGCCAGCAGCAAAGATCCTACAAGCATCCAGAAGAGTACGATTTTTCTTATCATAGAGCGTCACCTTGAAAAAATAATTTGTATCAATTTTATCGTCTTTTCAATAAGAGACGTATGAAAAAATGCTATAATCCCACAAACGCCCCAAACGCGTGTCTGCAGGGGAATTTATGAGTACAGAGGAACGGTATGAAAGCAAAAAAGATCGGTATTGTGGGACTGGGACTGATGGGAGGTTCTCTCTCGCTTGCACTTCAAAAAACAGGGGTAAAACACCACTTTATCGGTCTTGACCATAACCGGACACACACTAAAGAGGCACTACAGCTCGGACTTGTTGACGAAGTGGTCGATTCCATCGATGCTATCAGTCACTGTGACATTATCATTCTGACTATTCCTGTAGACGGTATCATTGCTGTAGCACAGCATCTTCACCCTCAAAACCCCGACTGCACCGTCATTGATCTTGGAAGTACCAAGGCAAAAATCTCTGAGAGTATTCCAAAAGAGACCAGACACTTTTTTGTCACTGCACACCCTATGACAGGAACGGAGAAATTCGGTCCATCTGCCGCACTGCCTGATCTGTACGAAGGCAAAGTGGTCGTTCTGTGCGATATGGAAAAGAGCGGAGAGGTACAACAAAGAAGAGCCAAAAAGCTCTTTACCTCCATCGGTATGAAACTGGTATTCATGGATGCCAAAGCCCACGACCGCCATGCTGCCTTCATCTCCCATATGCCCCATGCCCTCAGCTATGCCCTTGCCAATGCAGTGATGCGTCAGGAAGACCCCCAGAGCATCGTAGCCCTTGCGGGGGGAGGGTTCAAAGATATGAGTCGTATCGCCAAATCAAGCCCAAGTATGTGGGAAGATATCTTCAGACAGAACAAAACCAACCTTATCGATGCGATAGAAGCGTTTGAACAAGAGCTAAAAGCCTGCCGCCAAATGGTTGAGAGTGAAGCGTGGGAATCACTGAACAAGTGGATGAAAGAGGCAAACAGGCTACATGATATTTTATAACCTGTATCGATAACTCACAACCACCTCAATCTTTTTATCTATTCGCTGCAACACTTCTTCTTTCAAGCGGCGCTTCTCCTCAGGCAAGAGGATACCTGAGCTGAGCACTTCACACGCTATACTCTCTTCCTCTCCATGATGCAGAATCTTTACGTTGTTCAACGTAACATCATGCCTGCCTACATTAAAGGTATGATGTGTAAGGATTCGCTGTATCTCTATATCTTCCTGCATCTGTCTGAATGCACTATAAAGCGGCATAGCGACAAGCGCTACGATCATAAGCCATACCATCACCCCTTTTCTGGCAAGATGCAGCGGTGAGAAGCCAAGTGCTGTAAAGGTCAATGCCGCAGCAAGTACAATACCCACAAGGTTGGTCACAAAGAGCAAAAAGGCACTGTAGAACATATGCCACTCTCCCCATCCCAGACCAATCCCCGAAACTGCAATCGGCGGCACCAACGCTACAGCAATCGCCACACCGGCAAGAGAGCTTGCGATCTTCTCATTACTCTTCACATATGCAGCTGCCACTCCCGAAACAATTGCGATAAAGAGATCCAGTATTGTCGGACTCAGACGGCCTGCCATCTCCGGTGTAAGGCGTTCTATAGGGGTCAACACCGATGTCAGTGCCGCAGTCACAATAACGGCAAGTACCCCCGCTGCTATGGTTTTGGCACCACTGCCAAGCAGCGCACTGTCCTGACGCAGCACCCCCATACTGAGTGAAATGATCGGCTGCATCAAAGGGGCTAAGAGCATCGCACCGATAATGACAGATGAGGAGTTGACAAAAAGCCCAAAAGTAGCGATCAGTGTCGAGAGGATCAAGAGTGTTAAAAATGTGGCATTGAGCTTGCTCTCTTCTCTAAGATTGGTAAATAGCGCAGCGTACTGTTCTTGACTTGCATGTGAAAAAAGAGGGATCCCCTCACCAAGAAATCCAATGCGCTCCTCATCAGAAGGAAGATGATCGACCTTCATCGACTCTTTGGTGTTTTTCTCCCGGCTGTTGCGCTCCCAGAATGCTTCACCCACACTGAGCCGGAGTACTGCCTGTTTGGTCTCAAGAGAGGCAGGGCTCTCTCCTGCTTCCTGCGAATCGATGACAATTTTCAGAGGGGTTTGCGGTTCAATCTCAAGAAGAGAACTTCTGATAAACCCAACTGATGCCGGCAACCTGCTTGAGCTCAGGTGTGATACCAATGACTTAAAAAGATACCCGACATACTGAAGCATCGACTGAGGAGAGAGGATCACCACAGTTGACTTGCCATCCATCACACTCAACTCCGAAGCGATCAGCTTAGAGGCAAAGGTGCGGTTGTTGTACTCTATGCCGACCACACCCGCAGCAGAGAACTTCATCTCATTACCGTTGGCAACGGTAATCTTCATTTTGGTGTGCTTAAGGTGCCTAACCCGCAAGAGTGTTTTCCAAAAATGTCCCAGCCGCTCTCTCCAGCTCTGTTGACCAATACTGCTTTCAAACTGATCGAGCGGCGGTGCATCACCAATGACCGCTTCTTGCAGTACGATCTGCCCATTACAATAAAGCAGATCTATCCGATCTTCCGCAGGCTCCAACGCCAACTTTACGGCATCTTCAAGTTTGCCTGGCAATGCAAAGGTTCTTATGAGATTTTTCTGTTCTGCTGTCGGGGTGATCCCCAGTGTCACATCTTTTTCAAGTGCTGTAGGGATCACACGCTTGATCGATGCAAGCGAACCGCTGATAATCAGATGATCAACATCACCCGGTTGCTGTCTCAAAAAAGCATCGATTGACATGATCTGTATCTCATCAGGCAAGAGTGCCACTGCCTTGACTTCCTCAACAAACGCTTCCAGTCCTCTCTCGTACAGGTAAAAAATCATGAGATATTATAACGAGACTATCTAAAACGCTCTACCATCTCCTTGAGCACTTTTTTGTCAATCTTGACACTTTTGTCACCGCGTTTTTTGGCATAGAGTTTACGTACCATCGCTTCGACTTCCGGGTCTTCACTCATATGACCATAAAGGATCTTCAACGCTTCAGACTCTTTGAAAGGATGCGGTGCACGCTTAAAGCGTAGTTTTGGCCCAAGATACATACTCACCATCCCTGCCAAAAAGCCCAACACTATCATCCACCAGGCAGATGCGTTGGAACACTTTGAAAGGTTAGCTGTGTTCTCTGCATGCTCAGCTTCGGGGAGGTTTATATTGCTGTGTACCGTGCCACTCTTTTGGGGTTCGGCAACGGTGGCTGTCGAAGCAGATGCCATGGTCTGCTTGGGGGCTTCAACCTGTACACTGTAGCCGGGGATGGTCAATGTTTTCAGTGTTTTGCTCTGCGGGTCGTACGCTTTAATGTTTCGCTTGGGTATGGCAAAATCACTGTCGGCAATAAAGACAAACTTTTTGACATAGGTGCTTTTGATCTTGTCACCTATCACTTCCGTTGTCACCTGGGCATCATCACTGTAAACCGTCACCCCGTCTATCTCATAGTTTGGCATCTCATAATCTTCCAAGCTGCCGTCCCCTTCGATGGTTACGGTCAGGTTGACAGGTTTGTTGGCTTTGGTTGTCGTTTTGTCCAGTTTGCTGTCAACATAAAAATGCCCTATCAGGTCAGCATCCTGCGGTGCGTCATCTACTTTGATTTCAAGTGCATTGGAGACGATCGGTTTCCATATCGTACCAAAGTAACGTCCGAAAATATCACGGCGGCTGGTATCAGCCAATCCTATCTTGGCTGTTGCCGGTGCAATATGGTACTCACCCGGCTTCTCAGGCGTAAGCACATAACGAAGTTCAGTAATCTGGTGATCACCTTTCATATAGCGTTTGGGCTCGTTGATCTCTTTGACCAAAAAGCCTTTGAACTCCGGACGCTGGTACTGCGGGTTGTCAGAGAGCCGCACATCATTCCGCAAAGCGAAAAATACTGTAACCACCAGCGGCTCACCGACAATGACATGCGTTTTGTTTGCATGCATTTTCAGGCTGTACGCACCGCTCTCCACCCCTTTGGGTGCTGTTAATTTGACCACTTTCAGTGTTAGCGGCTTGGTGTGATACACGTTGCCGTCAATCGTCACACTGTAAGAGGGGATCTGCATCGACTTAGTCGGTACAAATGTCAGTATGAGGTTGGTTGTGTGGGTAATAGTGCTCTTTCCGTTGATCACCTGCATAGAGGTGTGCTGTGTCTGGCTTCTGCCAAGTACCGGTACACCGTCTATTTCAGCAATATTTGGAAACTGGGCACGGTCTCCTTCTGCAATAATACGAAGCTGCGCCGTATTGCCCTCCACAACCTCTTTTTGTGAGAGTACCGCTTCCACACTGTCTGCATACAGCAGTGTAGAAACAAAAGCATACAGCATCAGTAACGGCAATAACAGTTTTTTAATATCCATTTTTTTCATCCACTCTTTCATTTGTAATGTTTTATGCTCTACCATGGTCTAATATCCTTCCGTGGTTTGGGTTTGCCATTTGGCATCATGTACATCATTGTAGGTGTCTTCTTTTGTCCCATCTTTTTCAAAAGACGTTTGAGTTCAGCCTGTTTGAGTTTCTCTTCTTTACTCATCTTCTCTTTTTTGGGTACTCCCGCAGCAGCAGACGCGTTGCCATTTTTATCTTGAGGCTTCTTCTGCTTTTCTGATCCGCTTTTAGATTTGTCATCTTTTTTCTTTTGATCCTCTTTTTTCTTGTCACCCTGTTTTTGTTGATCTTTCTTTTTATTCTGACCTTTTTTGGTGTCGTTTCGCCTCTTCTGAGCGTTCTTTTGCTGATTTTTATTCTGTTGATTTTTCTGATCTTTGTTCTGTTTGTTCTTTTGATCACGCTTTTTGTTCTGAGAGTTTTTCTTTTGGTCTTTATTTTGCTTCTTTTTCTGATCATTTTTTTTCTGATTTTTGTTTTGTTTCTTCTGCTTTTGCTGCTGTTTCTTTTTCTGTTGTTGCTGCTTCTTGCGCTTTGCAAGCTCAAGATTGAAACGGGTATCCTTGTCTTCACGGATCTTCAACGCTTTTTCATAGGCTTCTATGGCCTTGTCAAGCTTGTTCTGCATAAAGTAGCTGTTGCCCACATTGTGCAGACGCTGTGCCTCGTCAACACCTTCTCCCTTGGCTTTTGCATACGCCTTAAGTGCCGCATCGTAGTTTTTGGACTTGTAGTAGGCATTGCCCGCATCATACGCTTTTTGCGGTACATCCTTCTCAAGTGTATTGAAGAGTGCCGCACTTTTACTGTAGGCTTTTGCCTTATACGCCTCATTTGCCTCTTTAATGGTTTTAAAATCGGTCAGCCCGCCATACAGCGGCATCCACACCAACAAAAGCAGCACTATATTTTTTAAAACAGTTTTCATGATGTTACTCCTTTGGCTGCATCCTTGCGTACACGCTGTTGAAAACGCGGGAATGAACTCAACCCGATCAGTAACAGGAAAAGTCCCACAATCAACGGTACATAAAAATACTCTGTTCGCTGTTTAACCACCACCTTGCCCTGTGAGCGCATTTTGTATTTGGCATGGATCAGATCCGCCAGCTTTTTCATATCATCCTTGCCGTTGCCGGCGATCACATAGGCACCGCCGTTGTCTTTGGCAAGCAGTCCCAGTGCATCGTTACGCTGTGTAATGGCAATGGTACCGTCTTTGAGCGTAAGCGGTTTTCCCGATTCATCAAGCACAGGCGCTCCCTTTTTCGTACCTACCAGTACCGCATAGAGATCGATATGATTGGCCTTGAGAATATCTGCAAAACCGGCGATTGCTTCTTCATCTCCACCATCGGTAAAGAGTACAAGGATTTTTGGCTCTTTTTTCTCCAGTACTTCAGCAGCAAGATTGCCAAGCGCGCTAAAATCTGTTGAACCCATATTGATATAACTCTCATCTACACCGCCAATCAGCATCTTTAGTGTCTCTTTGTCCGAAGTGAATGGTGCAAGAATAAAAGAGGAGTAGGCAAATGCCGCCGCACCGATCTCATCGCTTGGCATATCGTCAAAAAACTGCATCATTTTCTTTTTGGCAAATTCAAGACGGTTGGGGTAGACATCTTTACTCCGCATCGACCCGGAGATATCGAGTGCAGTAAGTACAGAAAGTCCCTGCACATCAACACGCTTTTCTCCTTCGTTGACAACTGGACGCGCCATCGCAACGATCATAAAAAAGATCGCACTAAAGAGAATGATGTTTCGCAGCCGCTGCGGCATACTCTCATCACCGGCACTCAACCGCTCAAGTACTTTCGCATCGAAAATGCGAGAAAGCCGCTCTTTGTTTGTAGAGACCAGCACTGCAAAGAGCACAAACGGCACGATCATCATCCAAAAGAGGTAAGGGTAGACAAACTCCATCAATGCACCTCCCCTTGGGGGGGTAGTGGATAGTGAATAGTGAATAGTTTTTGTATGTATTGCTGCGCAATACTTCCTGTTTTCGGTTCCTCATTCAATATCAGTTCTTCATTCCTCATTCTATACCCCTCTTTGGTTTCTAAAATAGATAAAAAGCAGCAGACTCAGCACCGCCAAAAAGAGCGGATAGATATACAGGTAGGTATGTTCTACTACCTTTTTATCGTTGAGCTTGGTTGCTTCCATCTTGTCGATTGCATCATAGACCCGTTGCAACGCATGGGCATTGTCCGCACCAAACGCTTCGCCATGCCCTGCTTTTGCCAGTGCACTCAGATAGGCTGCATCATAGTCTCTTGGTCCGCCGATACCGATGGCATAGAGTTTGATATTGCGTTTTTCGATCATGCTTTTGACATCCTGAAACGGTACTTTGCTCATATTGTCCATACCGTCAGTGAGCAAAATCACGATCTTGCTCTTTGCCTTGCTTTTGCTGAGCATATTGTATGCCTGTACCAGCGCATCATTAATGGCAGTCTTCCTTCCTGCAATACCAAGCTTTTGCATACGGGTAATATTGGTCAGAAACGCTTTCTCAAATGTCAACGGTGAAGCGATAAATGCGACGTCGGCAAAAGTCACCATCCCGATACGGTCATTTTTGCGTTTTTGAATAAAATCCTCCACTACCTCTTTGACCACATCAAACTTGCTCTTGAAGATATCGTTTGGGTCAAACCCCTGCTGACGCATGGATCCCGAACTGTCGATCACAAGGACAATATCCCTCCCCTCCTTCTTGGAGTTAGTATAGCTCTTTGTAATAACAGGAGATGCCAGTGCCGTTACCGCAGCGACTATACCGACCCATTTAAGCCAGTTTAAGAGTGTGCTTTTTCGGCTCTCTGTCGCGATCAATGTTGCCACATGAGGGAAAAAGATCGCACGGCTTCTCTCTTTACACCATTTTGCACATACCAAAAAGAGCAAAATGACCAAAAACGCTAACGGGTATTCAAAACTAAATTGACTCATCTGCCACCTGCACAAAAAGTTTATATTGTTTTAATGTATCATCATCGACCTTGTCGACCTCTTTTTTGTATTTGTACTTTTCCAGCATTGGTTCAAGCTGTGCAAAAAGCTCTTTGCGTCTCTCATCCGTTGCCAAAAGCCTCGCATAGTGTGTCGCTTCATATGCCGCTTTTTTACTGTTGTTCCAGTCTATGGACTTGAGTGCTGCAAGATACTCTTTTGCAAGGTTTTTCTTGCGGTTCTCCCACAGCTTTTTGGCAATAAAAAAGAGGATACCAAGCCCAAGCAGTATCCCAAAACCTATCAGTCCCCAATAGATATAAAAACTGCTGTCTGGAATCTCTATCAGCGGCTTGATATCTCTTAATTGAGCCGTTATATTTTGCTCATGCATACAAATACTCCTCTTCTTTCAATATAGGCTTTGCAAAGCAAAGCACACCGACACTCTTCACTCTTCACTCTTCACTAAACACACATTCCTTTCATCAGCTTCACTGCCGCATCTTCATGCGTATAGACCTTTGCAAATCGGATCCCCTGCTTTTTAAACTGCCTGTAGAGCTTTTCATCATTTTTCAGCAGCGCTTTTTTGTAACTTTTCAGCGTACCGCTGTCGATGTTTCCCTCAAAACTCTGTTTTGTCTCCATATCGATCAGACGCAGATACCCAAGTTCGCTGGGATCCTCTTCAAATTTGTCACGTACCATAACAGCAAAGACATCGTGCTTTTTGCTAAGCAGTTTCAAATCGATATCACCCACGAAATCGGAAATGATAAAGAGCAGCGCTTTTTTCTTCAAACGGGTATTGAGTGTCTCCACCAGTGCCTTGAAATCAGCAGGCTTCCCCAGAGGATCAAACGCTGTTACCTCTTCAATCGCCTTGTGTACAGAGAAGAGTTTCTTGCTTGGCTTGCTTAGATCATACATCTTATCCGCAAAAAGCATGTGCGAAAACAGATCGGCATTTTTTACAGCAGAAAACCCGATGGTACCTACCACTTCAGCAGCAATATCGCTCTTCTGCTTGACAGTACCAAAATACATCGAACCACTCAGCATTGTTACCACCACAACATTGAGCTCCCGCTCCTCTTTGTACACCTTGACAAACGGCTTGCCAAGCTTCGCAGTCGTCTTCCAGTCGATCTTTCGGACATCGTCTCCATAGACATATTCACGCAGCTCCGCAAACTCGAATCCCTCACCCTGAAACAAAGAAGCGTTGTTACCGAGCATATCCCCATAGACCTGTTTACGCGTCTTGAGTATGATCTTTTTTGCTTTTTTGTTCACCTTAATCCTTTATTTTCTCATTCTCACCATTAACGTGTAGGGTGCTGTGCCCTCACAGCACCATCTCCTATAAAGTATATGATTATTGGTGCCGTCGGGGGACAGCACCCTACATTTCTACATGCTACCCGTTTTCTCTTTACGGTATCGGCACCGCCGCCAGAATCTTCTCAATGATCTGATCCTGCGTTATCTCTTCGGCAAGTGCTTCATAACTGAGAATGATACGGTGTCTAAGTACCTCTTTGGCAATATAGGCAATTTCGATAGGTGATACATAATCCTGTCCTTTGAGGTAGGCAATTGCCCGGCTTGCCTTGTACATATCAATACTCGCTCGCGGGCTGGCACCAAACTCAATGAATGGTTCAAGTTCTTCCAGACCATACGCTTTGGGATCACGGGTAGCGGCTACCAGTTCAATGATGTAACGTTCTACCTCTTCATCCATATGGACATCCATCGCCTCTTTTCGGATGCGTTCAATATCCTCTTTGGTCGCTACCTGTTCAATGGTGCCAAAGGCGTTGTTTGCCACACGGCGGGCGATTTCCAACTCTTCTTCTTTGGTATTGTAGCCGACAACCACCTTCATCATAAACCGGTCAAGCTGCGCTTCTGGAAGCTCATAGGCTCCTTCCTGCTCAACAGGATTCTGGGTTGCCATTACCAAGAAAGGTAAGTCGATTTTGAACGTTTCATCCCCAATGGTCACCTGACGCTCCTGCATCACTTCAAGCAGGGCTGACTGCACCTTGGCCGGGGCACGGTTGATCTCGTCTGCAAGCAGCAGGTTGGTAAAGACCGGTCCCTGTTTGATCTTGAAACTGTTGTTGGAAGGGTCGTATATCTCTGTACCGATAATGTCAGAGGGAAGCAGGTCCGGGGTGAACTGGACACGTTTAAAGTCAAGTCCAAGACTCTTTGCCAGCGCATTGACCGTCGTGGTTTTTGCAAGTCCGGGAACACCCTCAAGCAGAATATGCCCCCTGCAGAGCAGACCGGCAAGCAGCCCCTCCACCATCTTCTCCTGGCCGACAACGACCTTCGCCATTTCCTGTTTGATATTTTGAATAATGTGACTCAAGTGTAACTCCTGAATAGTATTGATTAAATAGAGTATACTTGAGTGAGGTAAACTAAAGTTAAACGTTATTTTTTCTGTTTTAAAAAGCCCATTGCAGCCGCAATAATGTCATCATCATCTTTGGAGGCAGACTTGAGTACCACGCGCTCTTTGCCCTCATCGGCAAACTCTATAAAAACATTCTCCCCATAGGAGGAGACTTTGACAATACCCTGTTCACGGGCGAGTACTTTCATCACCATCACATCAATGAATTGACGTGTTACCGTATCAGGTTTTCCAAACCGGTCGGCAATTTCACTCTCTATCTCATACACTTCACCGACACTCTCACACTGCGCCAGACGACGATAAAGTTCAAGCCTCAATCTGTCCTCCTCAATGAGTTCTTCACTCAGGTATGCCTGTACAGCAAGTTTCATATCGACCTGACGTGTCACCTCTTTGCTCTGACCGCTAAGTTCCCTGATGGCATCTTCGAGCATCCTCAGATAAAGACTGTAACCGATCTGTTTGATATGTCCGCTCTGCGCTTCTCCGATAATATTCCCTCCGCCACGAATTTCCAGATCGTGAAACGCAAGTACCGCACCGCTACCAAGATCGGAGTGTGACTCAAGGGCGAGCAGTCTGCGTCTGGCATTATCACTCAAACGCTCTTTGTCTGTGACCATAAAGTAACAATAGCCCTCCTTACCGCCACGCCCTACACGTCCACGCAGCTGATGCAAGTCGGCAATACCGAAACTGTCCGCACCGTCAACGATCATCGTATTGGCATGGGGCATGTGAATACCCGATTCAACAATGGATGTGGAGAGCAGCACATCATACTCACCATCTTCAAATTTGAGCATCTCATCTTCGGTCTCTTTGGATGAGACTTTCGAGTGCAGTACGGCAATACGCAGTTTTGGCAAGATCTCAAGCAGCGTTTTTTTCTTCTCCTCGATACCGGCAATCGAGTTGAATACATAAAAGATCTGACCACCCCGGCGAAGCTCACGCAATATCGCCTCTTTGACCACCTTCTCGTCATAACTCTTGACAAACGTACGTACTCCCTGACGCTCAGTTGGCGGCGTAAGGATCTCGGAAAAGCTCTTGACCTGTGAAAGTGCCATATTGAGTGAACGCGGGATCGGGGTAGCAGACATACTGAGCAGATGGGTATCAATACTCATCTCTTTGAGCGCCTCTTTCTGCTTGACACCAAATTTGTGCTCCTCATCAATCACCACAAGGGCAAGATTTTTGAATTTCGCTTTAAGCAGTGCATGGGTTCCCACCACCACATCGATGCTCCCCTCTTCAAGCCCTTGCAGTATCTGCCGCTTCTCTTTGGCAGTCGTAAAACGGTCAAGCTTGGCAACTTTGATGTCCCACTCGTAAAAACGCTCTTTGAGGCTCTTGTAGTGCTGAGAACTCAGCAGGGTTGTAGGGGCTATCATCATCGCCTGATAGCCGTTTTTGACCGCAACAAACATCCCGTTCATCGCCACTTCAGTCTTTCCAAATCCCACATCGGCACTCAGCAGCCTGTCCATCATACGACCGCTTTGCATATCCTCAAGCATTTGCATGATCGCACGCTCCTGATCCTCAGTATGCACAAAGCCCGCTTTTGACAAAAAGAGCGCATGCTCTGTGGGAATTTTGAGGACGATCCCTTTCTTTAAATGCCGTTGCGCAGAGAGGTTGATAATCTGTGATGCGATGGCAAAGAGCTTCTCTTTGACTTTGCCTTTAAGCTTCTTGAAGCTTGCTTTTCCCATCCTATCAAGCACCGGCAGCGCTCCACCCTCTGCAACATAGCGGTCGATCACCTCAAGGTTGCTTACAGGAATAAGCAGCGTATCTTCGTTTTGGTACATAATGGTGACAAACTCCGAGGTCGCCCCCAGCACCTCACGCTTTTCAATTCCTTTAAATATCCCCACGCCATGGTTTTCATGTACTACATAGTCGCCGGGCTTGAGCTCATCAAGAATGATGCTTGCCTTCTTGACCTTTTTGCGTTTGAGGGGTTTATTCAAAGAAAGAATGAGCTTCTCTTCCCCCATGAGATTGACAATGCCATCCTGATACACAAAGGTAATATTTTCAAAACTGTGCAACTGTGATCCGCGGACGATACTCTCATTTCGCGCCACTACTGTAATTGCCTTCTCTTTGTGTGCTTCAAGCAGCTTGTTGACATCGGCCACCTCCAGATCCCGGTAGCGTGTTGCTTCCGGAATACTCGGCAACAAAAACGCTTTGCGTTCTACCAAAGGTGTATCAAGTTCGTAAACTTCCAGCAACTCCTCGTCAAGATTGCGACAGAGCACGCCTTTGGCTGCATCGAATGCACATTGCGCCAGATCCTCAAGATGCCACAGTCCCAAGGAGTCTATATCTTTGACAAAGGTATCGTAAGAACTGTGCTCACAACGGCTTTTGAGTGCTTCATGATCCTCAGCACTTAACGCCAAAAATGCCGGCGTGATCGTAAAGCCCTCAAGCTCCTCACCTTCACGCTTCTGAGTCGTCTCGTCATAATGGTGTATCGACTCCACCTCCTCATCAAAGAGTGAGATACGATATGGCTTGTCACTTTGCACAGGAAAGATATCGATAATATCCCCGCGAAATGAGACCTCTCCACACTGGGCTGCAATATCGGTAAAGTGGTAGCCCCAACGGTAGAGTTTTTCTTTAAGCTCAGTAAGCGGCAGGGTCTCACCAAACTCGATACGCTGTTCATCATAGTATTCAGGCTTGGGAAAGGGCAGCAGCACCGTACGCAGCGGTGCAATGAGCAGTGCTCTTTTTGTGCTTCTGTAAAAACCAAACAGTGCGCCAAAAAAATTACGTATCTCCTCTCCGTAGGGGCGCAGGTCTTCTCCAACACTTACGCGAATATCAGGAAGCACAAATGTCTCATATCCCAGCAGATTTGCTACATCGGCAGCCTGTTTTGCTTCCTTGTCATCGGCACAGATAAGCAGATGGTTTTCAACACCTGCTTCAAGATACTCATAAACGTTACTTTGGCTGATCATGCTCTTCCTTGTTCCCTTTTTCGTAGGGTGTTGTGCCCTCACAACACCTTTTGTGTTTTATATTTCGGTGTTGTCAGGGGACAACACCCTACACATTGTATTGTTTTAAAAAGGCTTCAACGGTATAAAACGATCCAAACACCAAATAGTGTTCCTCATGATCGATATGCCCCTCAAACATACCATAGTCGATCCCGACCCGCTTCAATGCCGCCTCAATCGTTTCGATCGTCGTTGCCCGCTGTGATTCGATGGGGATGATCTCCACCCGCTTTAGCTTGGGCTTGAGAATACGCAGCACCGCTTCATAATCCTTGTCATCGAGTGAATTATAGACCAACACTGTTTCGGGCAGCATCGACTTGACGATTGCCTCTGCCGCGAGTGGATTGTGCCCTACATCAATACGGATATTTTCACTAAGCGGATAGAAACGTCCGAAAAGCTTCAACGTATTCAAGTCATTCACATCATAAGAAATACCCAATATTTCCAAAGCTTTCAATGCCGTCATGGCATTGTCAACCAAATATGCAGGCCACCCTTTTTGCACAGCAATCCTTTCAAGCTCCACATCTATCGTAGGGTGCTGTGTCCTCACAGCACCATTTTCATTAAGATGTTTTTGAGTACTGTTTCTAGTTGGTGTTGTCGGGAGACAACACCCTACATTGCCTACACAATAAAGCGCTGCCTTTTTCTCTTTGGCAATCTGTTTTGCCACCGCAACTACCTCGCTATAAGGCTGCGATGCCAGTAGCGCCCTTTTTTGAATACTTCGCAGCTTTGTCGCGGCGATCTCTTCGATGTTCTCACCCAAAAACGCCTGATGGTCGATCCCGATAGGGGTGATAACACTCAGCTCCTTGTCGCAGACATTGGTCGCATCATACTCTCCGCCAAGTCCTGCTTCAAGCACCATCAGATCACACTTTTCAAAGACCACGAATGCCAATAGTGTTGTATATTCAAAATAACTCAGCGCATCGGCAACCTCTTTGCCCAAAATGGCAAAAAGCCTCTGATGTGCCGCTTCAAGCACCTCATCGGAGGCATCTGAACCGTCCAGCCATATTCGCTCATTGAACTTCAAAATATGCGGCGAACTATAATGCCCAACACTCCAATTCCTAATTCCTAATTCCTCATTCCTCATTCCCTCTCGATACACAAGATACGCGATCATCCGCCCCGTAGAGCCCTTGCCGTTGGTACCGACAACATGCACTGTTTTGGGATGTTTGATATGGAGTTTTAGTATAGCGTAGGCTTGATGCACCCGCTTATGGTCGATCTCTTTGTAGTAGAGCGGTTTTCTCTCAAGAAAACCACAGAGGCTTTCGGTTTGCACTATTTGTTCTGTGCCTTTTTGGGCTGCGCTGCACGTGCACTGACATAGGCAAGGAACTCATCCATTCCTTTTTCAAGTCCTTTTCGGATCGCTTCGATTCTAAGTGCCGAAGAGGTCAATGCACTGTCTTTGATATCAGCTTCATAGATTGAATTAATATTTTTTTTGATCTCACCCTCTTTTGTCAGCATTCTAAAGCGCATTCGTGTATAGGCACGGTAGCGTGTCACATAGCCGTCCTGATAGCTAAGCGGTCTAAAATAGGTTCCAGAATAGGTAATATAGATCTGGCTTTGTGCCTGATCTTTTGGTACGATATGTCCTTTGAAACGGTTATATACAATACGGTGCATCTCATCTTTGACAAACGGCGCATTCTCCGGTTCCGCTCTGTCTACGTCTACCTGCACATAGACAGAATCGCTAAAGAGATTCCGTATCACATGGGAAGAGGGCTGATAGGCACATGCTGTCAGTAGCAGCATTACTGCTATAAAAGTGAAGCGTTTTAGTATATTTGCACGCATTATTTTTCCTTTTTATGGATTATACCGGTTTTACCGCAAGATTTACCAGTTTTCCCGGCACCACGATCTCTTTGACGATCTGCATATTTTGAAGCCATTTGCTGCCTGCCTCTTTGGCCGCAGCAAGTATCTCTTCTTGGGAAGCATCAGGGGTAACTTCAATCTCGGTACGCTTCTTGCCGCCGATCATCACAACATACAAGATACTCTCTTGTACAAACACCTCATCTTTGACTTCGATCTTGCCTTTGAAATTTTCTCGTCCAAAAAGTTTTTCACTCAATTCTGTAGCCACGTGAGGGATGATCGGCTCAAGCAGATTGAGCATAATATACATTCCCTCTGTCCAGACATCGCCGTTACTCTGTTTGTCAAGAGCATTAAGTGCTTCCATACAGGCAGCGATGAGCGTATTGAAAGCAAACGTATGTTCATAGACATCCGCAGATTTTTGCAGTGCTTCATACACTTTCACTCTTGCAAGTTTGCTCTCTTTGCTTAGACTGCTTTGGTCAACCTCAGGCAATACCTTTCCTGTCACTTTACTGCTTCTGTCATAGAGCTTTTTAATAAAACGAAATGCACCATCTACCGCAGAGTCATTCCACTCAAGCTCTTTTTGCGGCGGCGCGGCAAAGAGGATAAACAGACGTGCCGTATCGGCACCATACTTCTCAACCAACGCATCCGGATCAACCGTATTGCCTTTGGACTTGGACATTTTGGCACCGTCTTTGAGCACCATCCCCTGTGTCAGCAGTCTTTGAAACGGTTCATCAACATCATGATAGCCCAAATCTCTCAGCACTTTGGTAAAGAAACGCGCGTAAAGCAGGTGCAAGATCGCATGCTCGATCCCACCGATATACTGATCAACCCCAAGCCAGTAATCTGCATCTGCTTTATCAATGCCTGCTTCTTCCCATTTCTTAGGATTTGTTGCATAGCGGAACTGATACCAGCTTGACTGTACAAACGTATCGAGCGTATCAGTCTCACGCACGGCATCTTTGCCGCACTTGGGACAGCTGCAATGCTTCCATGTCGGATGGTTCTCCAGAGGGTTGCCCTCACCGGTAATCTCCACATCATCCGGCAGTGCCACAGGCAGATTCTCAAACTTCTCCGGCACCAAACCGCAATCCTCACAATGCACAAACGGGATCGGCGCACCCCAGTAACGCTGACGGCTCACACCCCAGTTGCGCAGTTTGTAGTTGGTCGTACCCTTGCCTTTACCCTCTTCTTCCATGTAGTTGATGATAGCAGTTTTTGCCTCTTCATTCTCTACACAGCTAAACCTGCCACTCTCAATGAGTGTACCGCTTCCGGTATAGGGCAGTGCTTCTCCACCCTCGATCACACGTTTGATCGGCAGGTTGTATTTGGTAGCAAACTCAAAGTCACGCTCGTCATGTGCCGGTACCGCCATCACCGCGCCGCCTCCGTAGCTTGCCAGTACGAAATTGGCTGTCCATACAGGGATCTCCTCTCCCGTAAGCGGATGGATAACACTGATACCCAGAGGATACCCCTCCTTATCCTGCTTGGCACGCTCTACTTCACTCATGTTGGCGATCGCTTTGATCTTCTTGGCAACATCAGCATCAAGCAGGTTGTGTTCGACAAGATATTTGGTGATAGGATGTTCAGGCGCCAATGCCGAATAGGTAACCCCGTAGATGGTATCAGGACGCGTTGTAAAGACCTCATAGCGCTCAAACTTGCCACCAAGCTTCGCTTTGCTCTCTTCGGTCAGTTCAAAGTCAAATGCCAGCCCCTGAGACTTCCCTATCCAGTTGCGCTGCATCGTGATCACCTGTGAAGGCCATTTGCCCTCAAGCTGTGCAAGATCTTCAAGCAGTTCATCGGCATAACGGATGATATCAAGGTAGTATCCTGGCATCTCTTTAAGCTCTACCGGGTTGTCACAACGCCAGCAGCACCCCTCCTCAACCTGCTCATTGGCAAGGACGGTATGGCAGCTCTCACACCAGTTGACGGTCGTACTTTCCCGATAGAGCAGCCCTTTTTCGAACATCTCGATGATGAACTTCTGTTCATGCTTGGTATAGAGCGGATCACAGGTGGCAAACTCACGTGTTTTGGAGAATGAAAGCCCCAGTGTGCTCAGCTCTTTGCGCATATAGTCGATGTTGCTGTAAGTCCACTCCTTGGGGTGTCTGCCGTGCTTGATCGCCGCATTCTCCGCAGGCATTCCAAACGCATCCCAGCCGATAGGGTGCAGTACATTGTAATTCTGTTTTCTATAATAGCGTGCCAGCGCATCACCTATGGCATAGTTGCGCACATGCCCCATATGCAGACGTCCGCTTGGAAAAGGGAACATACTCAAAATATATTTTTTCTTCTGTGTCAGGGAGTCACTCGGCTCAAATGCCTGCTCCGCTTCCCACTGCTGCTGCCACTTGGCTTCAATCTCTTTTGGATTGTAACTCATTGATCTCTCGCTTATGCTATTTAATTTGGCAGATTATAACAAATTAGGGGTTAATTGTAAGGGTGCAAGTCACTATACCTTAGCGGAATGTATTGCATACACGCAGATCACCACTTTCAAACCCCCGCTTGAACCATGCCATACGCTGAGCAGAACTGCCGTGTGTAAAGGCATCGGGACGTACCGGCTGACCTGCCTTGCGTTGCAACGTATCATCACCGATATTACTTGCAGCATTAAGTGCTTCTTCCAAATCACCCGTTTCAAGCATCCCAAAACGCTGCTGTGCATAGTGCCCCCAGACACCGGCATAGCAGTCTGCCTGAAGTTCTACTTTTACCTGTAGCGCATTGGCACGTTTACTATTGTTACCCCATTGCCGTTTAAGCTTTTGTACTTTATCTAGCGTACCTGCCAAATCCTGCACATGGTGTCCGATTTCATGTGCAAGCACATACGCTTGTGCAAAATCTCCCGGTGCATTGTGGCGGCGTGCCAGTTCATCAAAGAAACCAAGGTCAAGATAGACCTTCTTGTCCACAGGACAGTAAAACGGTCCCATCTGAGACTGTGCGCCACCGCATCCGCTGTGGGTATATCCACGATAGAGTACCAGTACCGGTGCCTTATAACGGAGTCCATACTTTGGCAGAAGCTGACTCCAAATCTCTTCTGTGCTTCTGAGCACCTTTTTAATAAACACTGCCCGCTTTTCATCAACTGCTTTGTTGACAGGCAAAGAAGCCCCGCCACCCATACCGATCAGTGCCAGAGGATTGTATCCCGCCATATAGGCAAGCAGCCCCGCACCGATGATCATCAGTCCAAATTTCGAACGCAGCAGCGGACGGATCAGCGGCCACAGCATCATCATCGTCCCCATACTCATTCTACCGCCGCCGTAACCGCCCTGTGTACGTCTGTCCTCTACATTTTGGCTCTCTTGTTGATTGTCAAGACGCATCTGTATCCCTCCCATTTTATATGTTCAGATTATACCAATCAAAAGTAAAAATAGACTACAATAATAGCACTTTAAAAAGAGGAGTCTGTGTGTCATTAGCCTTAGCCAGAAAGTACCGTCCCGCCACATTTAACGACCTCATCGGCCAGGAAGCCGTTTCACAAACCCTTTCACTGGCACTGGACAATGGCCGCCTTTCACACGCCTACCTCTTCTCCGGTCTCAGAGGAAGCGGCAAAACCTCTACCGCCCGTATCTTTGCCAAAGCACTGCTTTGCGAAAAGGGTCCAGGTTCACACCCCTGTGGTGAATGTACTCACTGTGTTATGGCATCGGAAAACCGCCATATGGATATCATCGAGATGGATGCAGCAAGCAACCGCGGGATCGATGACATCAAAGACCTCATTGAACATACCAAGTACAAACCAAGCTCCGCACGTTTCAAGATCTTCATTATCGATGAAGTGCATATGCTCACCAATCAGGCATTCAATGCCCTGCTTAAAACCCTGGAAGAGCCACCCAATTTTGTTAAGTTTATTTTGGCAACGACCGATCCACTCAAGCTGCCTGCCACCATCCTCTCAAGAACACAGCATTTTCGGTTTAAAAAGATTCCTCAGCAACTTGTGCAACGTCATCTTGAACATATTCTCAACCTCGAACAGATCGGTTTTGAAAAAGAGGCTGTAGAGATCATTGCCAGAAGCGGTGCGGGCAGTTTAAGAGATTCTCTTACCCTGCTTGATCAGGCGATTGTCTATTCACAGAACTTTGTCGATGTCGCCACAGTAACCGGTATGCTTGGCATCATTGAACCGGGACTGCTTGAAAAGCTGCTTGAGGATATCGTCAAAAAAGATACGCCTGCCATCCTGTCATTTATCCAGATGGCTGCTGATTATGAAGCGGAGATGATTCTTGATGAACTGACACTCTACCTCAAAAGCCTTCTGCTTGAGGGCAGCAACAGGCTTACCCCTATGATCATCGAGCGTTTTTTCCGTATTATCGCCGAATCTAAGACCCTTCTTTCACTTGGCAGTGACGGAGAGTTTGTCCTCTCTCTGACCCTGTTTAAAATGATGGAAGCGCTTCAGATCAAAGATATCGACACCATGATCAAAGGGCTTGAACAGGAGCTCAAAGGGGTTGAGGTCAGTAAAATCGTGGTTGCCACTCCCACACCGGATCTCTCTGCACCAAAAGAGGAAGAGAAGATTGCAGCGACCCTTCCTACAGAACAAAAAACAGAGGAGCCGGCCCCTGCCAAAACGGCCAAAGAGCAGGAGGAGACTCATCCTGCCCAAAAGGCAATCCCCGAGCAGGCGGAGGTCTCAGCACCTGTTTCTCCTCTCAACCCTGCCCCAACCAAAAAGACCGAAAATCAAAACAGACCGGAAGCCTCCCAACAACAATCACCCTCCTCATCACTCAACGCTCAACACTCAGCACTCAACATCGGCAAGTTCACAGAACTCATCTCCAAAATCTACGACAGAGATTACGACCTTGGCAGCTGTTTTGAGCGCAATATTACCTTTGTAAGCTTTGCTGACGACATCCTTACATGGGAGTCCACTGCCGAAGACACAGACCGAAAGATGCTCATTACACACTGGGGTGTGATCAATATGTTCGTCAAAGAGCTTTTCGGTGTTGACACCAAAATAAAAAACATTGCTAAAAAAAAAGCCAAGATAGAAAGTAGGGAGCAGGGAACGGGGAACGGGGAGCAAGCAGCAAGCAATACAGATTATCTCAACGCGCATCAGCCTCCCGCCCACAACGATGCCGACAGCGACTCAATGATCGAGGAGCTCGAAATGAAAAGCTCCTGCATCGCTCCCGATGCGGGCGATACCGAAGCAGCCAAAGAGAAAGACCCCTCCACCCTCCTTGAAGAACCAATGGTCAAAACCGCACTGGAACTTTTCAACCCAAAAAAAGTACGAATCAAGCGGAATGTCTAATTATATAGATTTATTCTTTTAGTAATTGTGGTATTACGTTATGCCTTTTATGCATACAATAAAGCATATAATAGCAACTATCTTTAGTGTTGCACTCATTGTGGCGGGAACTTTTAATCTTTTTCTGTTTTTTAAATACACGCAAAAAAAGCGCTACACGCTGATCGCCTTTTATTAAACGGCAAAAGATTTGAAATTAAAGACAGTTATCTCTTTTTTACGCTACAAAAATGCACAAAAAATATTGTAAGAGATAAAAAAACTTCAGCTGCTTTCATGTTTTTAATATATTTATTTTTTTATAATTAAACGAGACACATCGAAAGGAGATTTTTAGCGATGTTTCGTTTTTTATTAATTTTACCAATTGTATTTTTATTTAACGGATGCAGTACGTTTTATTCGGTATCTCCTGCTACAAAACCGGATAAAATAGTAACAAATAAAGTTACCAAGAAAACGGGGAAAGCAGAAATTTTTGTTGTAGGTTGTAGCGTAAACAGCAGTCTTTATCTCGACGGAAAAAATTTGTATATGTGGATGTACGACAGGGACTTGAGAGAATTTGAAGTTCACGGCATACTTAAACCGTTTAGCAGAACATTTAGAAGTAAAAATGAGTTAAATAAATTTTTGTCTAGTTTACAAGAGGTGCATCCCAAACAATATGATTCCGGTTTTAACTATCATATATATATCCCTCAGTATGATCTTTATGTGCGCTATTATCGTTATACGCCATCTATGACACCGGATGTTGTCTACATCGAATATGAATACACAGATAGTTATCAAAATGATCCGTTAGCTAAAAAAATATTAAAATCAATTACAAAACAAAACAACATCAAACAAGAATTGGAAAAGTTTGGAAAGTATTATCATATAGAAAGCTTAATCGGTCCACGTACTAAATGGACTTCTGATGCAAACAATGACACTATTCATATGAGTGGTTACGGTACTCTTTTCACTTATGCTCCCAATCGAACGGGATCGGCTAGACTTTATATTCACGGAAAATTTGAAAACGGGCTGTTAGTGGGTGATGTTACTATAAAAATCAAACAGTACCGTTGCCTTGAACACGGTATTCTTATGTGTAAGAAATCTTACGATGCCGTTTATGAACATCCAATTGACCATATCGATAATTTAAAATTACAGATTAACAAAGGTTTGAAAGAACTTGAGAAATATCTTGACAGAAAAGAAAACGAAATCACGCAAAGTTCATCTTCTGATTCGTCTGCATTGAATTGTGACAGAATGAATCGTATATGTACAGAACATTGCGAAGGCAAAAGCGATGCAAGCGGGTTCTTTAGCAACTCTGCAAAACAAAGCTGCCGTATGGGATGCCAATCTGCCTACAGAAGCTGCGGACGAGAAAGCAAAACCAGTATACTGATGGGCTTTTGCGGCGCAATGTGTGAAGGATTAAAAACAACAAACAGCGGCATGATATTCGGTTCAAGCGATTATGATACCTGTAGGGACAACTGTTATTTTAAATATCGAGACTAATATGAAAATAGACAAAACAGGTTATATAGCAGGTGTATTGCAACAAATGCAGTATGATAAAACAACACCATGACCATCAGTGCAAAAGACACCAAAGAACTCAAATACAAAGCCATCGCTCATATCGTCATCGGAGTTGTCGCTTTTGTCTCTATCTATATGAGCGTCGATAAAGTCGATAATATCTTCGTCTTTTTCGCGTTGGTGTTGGCGATTTTTATCGTCGCAAAGGGACTCTTTCATGCTCTTGATATCAAATATTGTAAACAACCCGAAAGGGTTGAAATAGATATTCGGAACAATATCTTTTATCTAAATGATCAACACTTCCCTCTCGCCAAAGGCCATCTATATTTTGAGCTAAAAGAGTGCGGGAAAAACATAGCAGTATCACTCTATCTTGAAAATGAAAAGCAGAACACAACGATTTTTCCCAAACTCATCTTCAGCTCTGAAGAGTTCGAAAGCTTTCTGAAACTCATCGCCCCTTACAGAAAGTTCAATGTTTTTCCGTGGAAAAAATACAGCACTTATCCGGCGCTTTTTGTGTGCAATAGAGGGTTTATCGTCGGAGGGAGGATTTTGTTTTATGACGAAGTGCAATCGTTCGAGTGGGAGACCGGAGTCTTTTACAGGGTAGGTAAGGTACATAAGAAGATTACGATAGAAATCAGGCTAAAAAACGGTGAAATCCTTTCCGAGTTTCTGTTAGACTCTTCTGCGACCACACAGGCCAAAATCGCCTATATGGAGCATCGAATCCAAGGCAAGCCTATAGGGGAAGTGCTGAAAAACAAGAAAACAGCCGGTGCCTTTCGCAAAATTCTAAAAATTTTGGAGACAAAAGAATGCGAAATGTTATAAAGAGACTTTTTTTATCTGTTTGCGCTCTTTGTGGTCTACTTTTTGGCGGTTCGGACTTGTATCAGTTCCTAAGCCCCGAAGAGATGGAGAAGGCTGCCCGGCAAGCTGCCGAATGTTACTTTTTCCCCGATCAATGCCAAAACACTGGCAAAACACACAATATCCATCAACCGGAGGTGAACAGCGGCGGGGTTTTCGTACAAAAAAGGGTGCGCAACTTTTTCCCCGACGAGTCCCCCGAAGATATCGTCCG